>Ga0181612_127380_pt1 | contig 23470 bp, 22 predicted proteins | sample HoacroProtozoa21_FD_119630 | JGI IMG/M metagenome (GOLD analysis project Ga0181612, IMG submission 119630) | Hoatzin crop microbial communities from Cojedes, Venezuel. Combined Assembly of Gp0051906, Gp0051904, Gp0051908
AGTTCTGCCATTCAGCCAGTTCTCTATCCACTTCACCGACCACTCATCCAGCCCACACTTCCTCAGCTTCCCCAGGAGGATATCATGGGAGACTGTGTCGAAAGCCTTGCTGAAGTCAAGGTAGATAACATCCACGGCTCACCCAAGCAAAGCAAGAACGGTTGGGCAGCCACAGCACTGCCCCATGAGGAGGCAAATGGGGCAGAGCAATGGCTGGGATGGGGATTTGTGGCCATCAGTGGAATGGAAATCCCTGCGGACAGCAGACTGCGGTCCCTCAAGGAGGGCATGGCTCTGTGGGATCACAGGCCATTCCTGCAACTTCCATGGGAACGCACTTGCGATCTTGTAGAAAAAAACATTTTTCACTAACAAAGGGGGAAATTTAGGGCTTTGAGATTCAAAATGTTTCTAGGTTTTCCATCTAGGTAAAGTGGAAAGGGCAAAGCTTTCACAGAGGCTGAGGATTCAGTACCATAGTAGCTGTCTTTGGACAGATTTGTCCCCAACACTAGACAGCCATCCCTTTTAATTTTTCTGGTGAAAGGCTTTGATAAAGACAAGAGCAACACATACATATATATACTTTTACATTTTTTTTTTTCCCTTTTTTGACATCCATAGTTCCCACGCTGGGTGCAGGTCCAGGAGAAGACCCTCACGGACCCAGTGGGCAGACGGGTGCAGTCCCATCCCATCGCTGCTTGAGGATGCTGAGAAATGCAACCTGAGCTGCCTTCACCATGGCACAGAGCAGGATGGCTCCCAGGTCTAGGCACGCTGCACGTGTGCGGCAGGACTGTAAGACTCTTGAAAATGGGTGAACTCCTCAAAGTCATTAGCTCGTGCAATAACCTGAAGAGTCTGTGTAAGGCTGTCAAGGTGCCGTCTCAGGCTGGCAGGGTTCCTGTAGGAATATGTCACACTCGAATCCCTTTCCTCGGCTGTGTGGAAAGGTGGCCCATTTACTCTTGCATTACTCCTCTTTGCATTGTAAAACATGGACGTGGATGGATACAGAAGCACCACTTCTCTTCGGAGCCACTCGGATGGGAGCAGTGTGAATGGGACGAACATTGAGCTCTCTTTTCACTGCAGCTCTTTGCCGGGGGTTTATGCCTTTCGACCCAGCATCCCAGAGCTCTTTTTTTCTCCGTGCGTGCTGTTTTAGACACTAAAACCATCACGAGGTTGAGATTCTGGGAGGGATTTGTCGTCCCCGGTGTGAATCAGGGAGGGGGAAGCAGGGAGTTGGGCAGCCCTGTGAAGAGGGTGTTGCCTCCTTTGAGTAGGTGGCAACTGCTGGTTTGGTTAATGCTGCCCCTAATCCCCATCCTCAGGGCAACCGAGGCTTGCCAGGATTTTGATACCAGCAACGCAGGCAGTAATGCCACGGCCTTTTAACCATCCCTGGCAGGCAGCTGCCCAAAGCAATTGCTCCTTCGCCAAAGCCTAGAGTTGGCCCGGCCAACTTGCCTCCTCCCAGCTGGCTCTGCCGGAGCTGGACACCCTTTCTAGCCCAGTTGCCTGTGATTCACCCCTTCCAAAGTAATAAAGGTTGCGTGCTGCAAGGGATGGCTCAAAGTACAGCACTGGGTTACAGCACCAGCAATGTCACCCTTGGTGCAAGCAGGAGGGACCACCAGAAAATCAGGACCATACCAGCATGTGGCCCCAACGTGGGCCAGCCCTGGGGCTCTGCAGCCGCCAAAACTCTGGCCACGCAGCCAAAGGTATTAGGGACTGGGAACTGGAGGAGGAACAGTCTCTTGGGGGAATTTCCATCCCTTCACCTTCTGCCTGGCACGCACCCAGGAACAGACAGGCAAGGCAGACGGAGCTGGCAGTTGGCATCTACGGGAAAACCGTGATAGCACTGGGGTTGCCAACGTTTTGCTGCTCGAGGAGTGCGCGCCCAACACAAGCCCATGCTTTATGTCGGGAGTTGGAGCCTGCAGAGAAGTATCCGGCTGTGTTGGAGGATGTCAGTGGTGGTGGCGCGAGTGCAGAAGAGTTGGCTCTGGGACACGGGTGCGTTGTAGGGCTCCGAGTAAGGAAACAGCCTTGGCATGGATTTGCATGTCTCGGGTTATCTCTCTGCAGAACCGGGAAACAACAACCAAAGCGTATGGAATAAAAAAATATCAGGACTGAGATGTTCCAGAAAGACACGGTGAGAGCTCTTTGACTCAGGATACGTGCAGGTGTCAGTGTGACAGAGACGTCTACTTGGGACCTGGGTTGGCCATCTCCAGCCGGAGCTCCAGCGAGAGCGGAGGGGCAACGCCTCTGCCTGCAGGAATGGCCCTTGCTACCACAGGGCTGTTCCAGGCAGGGAAGAGGATGCTCAGCTCATCTCCTTGTTCCCTTGAATTTCAAGGACTCTTGCAAATACCAGAGCGCAGAGGTTATGTGAATACAAATTACATTAGCATGCCAAGTAACTTTGTCAGCGGTTTCTTATTAAAGCACTTGGTCCCCTCTGTAGTGGGCATTTCCATTCAGCCTCCCCCTTTTTCACTGCTAACAGTCAACTGGGCTCTCCGTTTAATTCGAGCTTGTGTAAGAAACAGTGAGAGGGTTGATTCCAATATTCCCCTTCTTGTCCCACCACGCACAAGCTGTTGCTACTTATTAAACATTTTAAAATCCCTGCTGCCAAAGTCCCCGGGAGACATTTATCTGCCATAGTCATAAACGACTTGCCAGCATGCTACTCCAAAATGCATTTCCCAGCCGATAAATACGAGCTCCAGAATCAGGAAAAGCAGGGTTTGGCTTGCTCTAATTTTCAGTGGTATGTCACTGGGATACTATAACTACTTTTAAATTCAAATCAGCTTCCTAAAAATTAACTGCTTTTATCAGATACAGCACAGTGGACTGTTAAACATGTAGCCTCGTGTACTGAAACACTATACATTTAATGAAGTTATGCCATTAGCAAATGTACAACATGGGTGCATTAAATCCACCTATAGAACAGCTCTACGTATGAGAGAGGATTTATTTTAGCTTTTCTCAATAGAGCAAGAGTCCCTTTCTTGGCTTTGCTAGGTTTCTTAACTAAAACCAGGATCTGCGCACACACAAAAACCCCCCAAAGTATCTACTCTCATAATGAAAAAAGACTGTTTTTTTTTCTTTTTTTATTCCAGTTCAGGAAGGAAGAGAATCATCTTGCAAGTTAATATAATCAGCTCCTTTGCCTCTATAATCTACTTCTGCTCAGCAGGAGCCCCCAAGAAAACACTTTACGTCCCAAGTGAAACGTGAAAACTACTTGTAAGGTCTCTTTTGAGGCACATGATTCGGACGGTTGCTTTCGGAGTATCGGAATCAGCGTCGTCTTCCATCTCCTTTCTTCCCGAGAAGAGCTCTCCGGCATGCCGCGGGCTCCCCGTCTTTCGGGTGGAAGGCTATCTGTCCCTGCCCCAAATCAGAAAGGGTTAGGATGACACAAGTTAGCACACCCATTTTGCATTTCACATCTAAGGACGTACGTTGACGACTCCCCACTTCAAATTCCTCACAAAGGGGAGGGGGAAAAAAAAAGAGGACAAGAGACAGTAAATATCACTGTGATCACACTACGGCAAAATATACCTTCTGTTCATTGCAAAAAACGCGTGAAGGCCAAATTAAAGAGAAGAAAAAAAAAACAAACTATGTTGCATGAGTTACAGTGCAACCGTATTATTCCTTCTCTTTCTATTTTCCTCCCCCCCGCCTTGTTCAGTTTAGAAAAAGGATTGAGTACAACACAGTCAGGTAAGTGGCCACAAAAGAGTAGCTGTCTTTGGCAAGAAGTCACCGCATCGACCCTCTCTGTCACCTTCTGCCCATTTCGCTCTGTCTCATGAAGTGGATGTTGTTGGCGCTGTCTGAGAGTTCGGGGTACTGCTCCACTGAGATCACAAAATAGCCGTCGTAGCCCTGTACTCGGCCTGTGTTTAGCACTTGTTGCTTCTCCCCTTCTGTCCACGAGCGAATACCCTCCTCCCCATCCCGCAGTCTCTGCTGTTCCCGGGACCAAGCTTGGGTGACAGCGCGCTGTCGGGCCAGCTCCAGGATGCGGGCCTTCTCCTCGTCCAAGGTGGTCCCGTAGCGAGTGTTTAGACACAGTGCACCGTACTGGAGCTGGATGTCCGTGTAACGTCTAGTCCTTCCACTTAGCACTGTGTTGATCTGGGAGACCGTCACATTCACGCCGTTCTCCAGGGTCCTCCTCCCTCCGCTGAGGCCCAGGATGGACAGGTCGCCCTCCGACGGCCCTTGCTTGATGAAATAGTGCGTGTCCACCCCGTCAATGGTGAAGTGCAAGTTCTCCAGGTAATGGGCGTTGTTCAGGATGGCCGCGATCCTCCGCCCATCCTCGTTGGCCACACTGATAATGTCGGTGGCCACGCGCCCGTCCTTCATGGCGAACTTGACACCTTTGCCGAAGATAGAGCCTCCGGAGGCAAAATTCTTGTTCTTCTTGACCTGCCGGCACCCGGCAATGCTGGAGCTGTAGATCCGTTCGAAGCGCTCAAGAGTGACAAAGGCCTTCAGCTGCTTCTGCACTTCACATTGGACTCCCAGAATTGACTGAGCAGGGAGAGAAAGAAGAGAAAGACATGTTAGAAGGAGAAGCCTGATGACCCAGAGGCATTATGAGCATGCTGGAGACCAGCAGAACACCCTGCAAACGTCTAATGAGGAGGTCCACGGGTTTTTTTCCCTCATGACCCTTTAACTCTTCTTAATGGAAGAGATGTGTTGGCAGGTTATTCCCCCTGATACTCATTGTTTCAATAAACTGAACTTTATTTAACCTCACAGACTGAAGGATACAGAGGTAGAAAAGGACTTTTTGTCTCAGTGGTGTGAGGGTCTAGTTTAGACATGCAATTGTTCTGTGCTTCAGTGTTCTTCATCTGCACGTAAGAAATCATTCAACTTGTGGCCATGATGCTTTATAAAATGCTTTCAGATTTTCTGTGAAGAAGTGTGAAAGTATTTCACCTTCACTCTGTAACTCCTTGTGCTACCTTGAAAAGCCCTGCATTACAGGTATGACCCTCAGTGTGGCCATAACCCCTCTATATCCCATTTCAACCTGGCCAAAGCAGGTTATTCAAAACTCAAGGAAGGCCATAAATCCCACTCCTGTTTCCTGCAAACCCTCTGCAATGTGCTAGGCTGCCTGCGCTAAGGCCAGCCACACCTGATACTCGAGTTCTGGCTTATATTGAAGCAAAACTGCTGAGAGACAACAGCTTGGATCATTTGCGGTCAGGTACAATACAAAGTCACTTTTGCTGTTAGCGTATAATGGAGCAAGCACACAGCGAGTCAGCAGCTCATCATTACTGCAAAATGTCTTTGGAAATGCTCTCATCAATTCATGGCAGTGTAGGCTTCTTACAGACCCCTGTTCACGAACAATTATTTGCTCAAATTTCACAAAAGCAAGAGGATGCTACGACAAAACTCTCCCGGCACTGCCAACGGCTCGGTTCAACAATGTAATGACATCCAGGATTAAAAATAGGCTACAAAGAAAAGTTTGCTGCACTCCAATTATATCGAGGAAATCTAACTTCCATGAAGGATATTGCCTTAAACTGTCCACAAGCTAAAGGCTCACATCCTTCCTGGGTGTGAGGAGACAGTTCAGATGATACAGGCATTTCAGCGTGGACTTCTCAACTGAGACTTGTAACGTGGTGAGGGAAGGGAAATAAACCTTCATTTCCACGGTGGCTATTGCCAGGGAAGGGTCTTGAAGCATTAAAGAAATAAAATAAAGGGTTTAGCATTGCAACTCACTCAGAGGTTATGAGCAGTTTTGATCTATGAAGGAGAAAACTATAAGAGAACAGAGGTACCCAAGCTCAAGGGCATGTTTTGGGTTGTAAAGCATTAAAATACCCAAGACCCTGGACTGATTTTTATTCAAAGTGCCAAGCAGGCTGGAGTAGCTCCTCCTTCTCCCCTTTTGATTAACAGCACAGTAGTCGGAGCAGGAACCAGTCACCGATGAAAGAGGAGCCCTTTCTGGTTCTCCCCACACTGCCTGTGGGGGATCTCGCACAGCCTAGAGAGCAACATCATTAACAGACTGATAGGGAGCCGAGCTCAGCTCCCCTGCCAACTGTACAAGTGCTCTAATTACGCAAAAAATGGACGTAATTAATGTAGATGTCACTGATGATGGACATGAACCAATTAGGTGTTTAGGCTACACGAAACGCTGTTCTAAATAAGTGTATACCGCACAGCCTTGGTTAGCTGTTTCCTCTTCAGAGTGGTTTAAATGGGAAGGTATTCTTCTCAGGTGCATCTCATATGGTGATGGACTCTAGGTGGTCCTTCCCCACTACCCATGCATGCCGTGTTGCTCTTTCAACTCGCCTCAGTAACTTTCATGAGTGATAGGAAAAGGCATTTCTCATTATTCATGTTGAATCACCGTTTGGTATGAGCTCCTTCATTCAAGGATGTAAATCAGGTTTTCTGCACTCTATTGCTTTGTCCTGTGGTCACTTATGTATCACCATCTCTATATACACCACCATGTTTACCAGCAGTTGAGTGATAAGGGGTCCCTGGAATTAATTGCACCACCTACTGATTATCACCTTAGGGAAGGGAGCTCTGGGAGGTCAGACAGCCCTGGGGGTGGAAGAATTATTCCTATCAGAAATCTCTCTCATTCCCCTTCTATTTTGTCTTCATCGCCTTATTCTTGATGAACTGCAGGAACTCTAGTGCCTTTTCAATTCTCAGCAAATTATTAGGTATAGTTTCCCTGTGAGTGCCTCCAAATTAGGTTGCCCCAACAAACCAGTGGGTCTGGACACCACTCCCTCGTCTTCCGATCCCAAATGAAAAGTGAGTTTGCAATGAGCTCTGAAAACCTGCTGATGCTGCAAGGTCGACACTGTGATATGACAACCTACCATGCCTTGGACAAGTGGGACACACAATTTGTAACCATATGTTTATACTGCTTAAAATAAACTAAATATTCTACAAATAGTTTAATTTTATAATATTGTAAAAGCATGTACTGCTAAAGAGAGTGAGATGTATTGCACCTCATCATTAACACTGGATAATTTAAATTTTAACTCCCAGTTTGGTTTTGGACTCCTCCAACTCCTTTCTCCAAGACATGTTTCCTAACTCTCCAGGTCACTTCTACCTAGCCTCAGGGCCAGGGATCGGTCTTGGACTTCTTTTACTCAGCTGCAGAGATATACTCTAAAATGGGGCTAGGGAGCCTTGTGAGGACAACAGCTGTACAACCAAGTTTAAGAGTGGATGGTGTCCTTGGATTTGCCATGAATTCAGGAAGGATTGTAGCCTGGCTGGCACATGCTGTGATGCAGCAGGTATAGTCAACAGCTGGACTATGATCTGTCTTCCTTCAGCTCCACAGCCCAGTACCTGGGACCTTCTGACCTGACATAATTTTCAGTTTTCCATATTGTGGTCAAATTCTCCATAGCTTTGAATTTCAGATCAGTAATTGCCCATTCTAAAAGGAAACCCTGATTTTTAAAGTTTTTTTTTTACAGTTTATGTCCCAATATTACTGGACCTTTCCTTGATCTAGATACGTACAGCCTTCGTGATATTATATGAAGTCACACAATTCCCACAGCCCCACTATTCATCTGGATGCCATTTAGAAACAAAATAAGCAGCACCCACCCCGCAGCTGGCAGGACTTGGAGGTTTAAGGGATTACACATGATCTAACAGCAATGGCACTGTTGCTCTCTGCTGAAGGACGCCAACTGTCTTGTTGGTGTCCTCTCGGACTCCATCCAGGATGTCTCCTCCTCTATACTGGGAAAGCGTTTCTCATGTTGCTTGTGACCATGCAGAGATCTGATGTGGCAGACATGTGACCAACCAGAGATTAAATGACTGATTGAAGACATGTGACTGGGAGTCTCTTGACCTCCAGTCAAGTGCCCATTTAGAGACATTGTAGCCGGGGAGCTTGTGAAGCCGGGGGCTGGAACTGCCTTTATTGACAAAGAAACACATCAATCCGTGGCTGTCCCAGGCTTCTGTGCATGCACTTCTCATGCACACTGCAGTCAGTGTTCACTTCCAGACTCTTTCAGTTGCCCATACACCATTGCATGCGTGTCTACTGTGATCTGAGATTCCCAAGTGTGCCTGCAGCATTCACACAGGGCTGTGAGAAACAGAAGCAACTCTGGGAGATCTTGCCCTACTGGAGTAGTACCTGGAGGCCACTTTGCCACAGAGGTCTTTCTTTTAGAAAATGATCTGAGCCCCTATTTTGCACAGTCAATGGAGCCTGGTCTAAAATTAATGTGTAGCAGGTGGTCAGCTCTTTGTGATCTCCACTGCTTGTATGGACCAGATGTTCAAAGACTACAGTGGGTGCATACATCTAGCACACGTGGACACACATACATCTACATGTCTTAGTCTTGAATTCAATCCTAGCCCCTAGCAGCTGGTTATCTGAACTGTCATTTGGGCTCCACTGATGGGTCACCTAAGTGGGTGGTGTCAAACATAATTTTTTGCACTACTGGGAGCCCTGCTGGGCCACTGGTTGTTGCTCCAGAAGGATGCAGGTAATCCATGCTGTAGACATGAGGAAGTCCACGAAACTCTAGGATACCTCAAATAGCACCAGCAGCTAAGCTCATTATAAATCTCTGCTGGCTACAATGGAAGCTTGGATACCAACTTCACAGACATAAACCTGAATTTAGGTGTCTTAATCAAGAACAAAATCACATCCAAAGGGTTTTCCACTGATTACAGGCCTTCTGGGCTCTCCCCATGTTTTGTCATGCAGGGAAGTAGGAGATCAGACGTGCAAAGCTGTAATGCTGAACATCAACATCACTTAAACTATTATAATAACCAAGCACATCTCTCTCATCTTGAAAATGAGTCCATGATGACTTTGAAATAACTCTTTGAGTGCATTTCTTTGATAGAAGAGTGTGTTTGAGAAAGCACTTTTTTAAAAGAAAAGCAAACACATCCAACAGAAAAAAAACCACCAAACTCCAACAAATTCAGGCAAACCAGAGCATATCCAGCTTGTATGCTCTGCTCTGAATATAAAGGGGGTGGAGGCAAACAGATTATATGTAGTTCAAAGAGGCAGTGTATCCCTGACTTTGAAATTACCATTTCTGTTTCATCTTAGATCTCATTTTAATGAACTGGCAAGGAAGAGAAACAGAAAATTTCCATCCAAGGCTGCAGTGGCATGTGGTATTCTCTGAAAAATGGTGCTGTTTTTAGCAACTGTAAACCATGCTATCTATAAAACCAGTTTTATGGAAGAAAGAAGGGAATTCATAGTTATTTTATTTCAATATTAGTTGGTAGATGTGAGTGACAAATATGCTAGGTTTGTTTTTCCTCACAGTCTTTTTTAATCAGATATCCTTAGGTGACATTTCACTTTATCTAGTAACAACCCATTGGAGAGAAGAGAACGACCTTCATCATTTGTTCGCTGCTGCAGAGAGCTCAAGAGAACGGCACATTACAGAGATCTCTGAATCGCCTCTTGCATTTTGCCAGTACCTCTTGAGGATTTGAAATACCATAGCCAGAGACTATCATCTGTTGTTTTTAAATACCGCCTTCCAGTGTGAGACTGAAAGCTTTAATTTCCCATCAAGGATCCAAGATGTGAAATACGTGAACATGTTTCCAAGTTTCTCTACATCCTTGTGCCATTATACACAGATAGGTGTTTCTCTTACCACCATATGGATTACAACACGGAAAGCCATTTCTTCCAAAAGGCTTGGCCCAAGTTACTACTTCTCTCCCTGAAATATTCTTCATCATTAACTCCTTGCTATTCACCTCCCACCTCTCTGTTAACAATCCATTCTTCAGAAACCAGCTTCTTCCCTCCATTCCACCTGGCCATCACCAGAAGACGAGTCCCTGTTTGGGTGTCCCCCACCAGCTGCCGGCTGGTGGAGGGCAGGAGGAGCCCATCAACCACAACAGCCTACCAGGGCCCTACCCATCAGCATGGCTGTACTGTGCGCTGGTTGGCTGAGAGGCAGCGTGATGCTCAGCAACCCACCAATCACCAGCGCAAGTGGGACAACGGAGGTGAGCAATTGGCCAGCAAGGCCAGGGCTGTAGATGCTGATTGGTTAGTCAAAGACAAGTGCTAACTCTTGGGCTTAGAGAAGAGGTTTCTCCTCCAACCTGCCAGTGCACCCAGCTGCAGGAGGATAACAAGGTTGAGCTCATCAAGCAGATTTCCATCTGTGGGGAAATAAGAGGATTTTCCTCCTCTCACTCATCTGTGTTTGTAAAACTTCAAGAGCTTAATGTCTCTGAGACTTCAACTCCCTTTCCCACATCAGACCCAGTGATAACTGGCCACTACTTTTGCAAAACATAACTAGGGGCTGATGGACAGACGTGCAGTCAGCATGATGGCCCAAGCCCAGGACAAAGCAGTGGCAGTGTGAGGATGCCCTCCCTGAACAAGGAACACTGGCAGAGCCAGTCCCTCAAACAGATTGTCCCTGGGAGAAGCTCTGCCAGAAAGCACAGCCCTACAGCTCACTCTCTGGCTGAGCATCCAGGAGCAGCCCTTGCCTCCAAAATGCTGCTCCGTAAGGGATGTCAGAAGCTGCTCCTCCAGCACAGCCTGCAACGGGCACCACAGAAAACAGGACCATTCCTGGAGGCACAGCGCTCATCGGATGGAGAGGAGGGTAGTTAATAGCATGATGTAGTTAACGATAAAAGCGCAGACTCCAAAACACCCTTCCCTGCAAATAGAGTTGTTCTGGCTCCAGCAATTACCTGACAGTTCAACAAGACAAAAGGGAAGGGGAGGGAAAAAAAAAAGAGAAATTGGATTCAGGTGCAGCAGCTCCACAATATGCCAGAGGTCACCCAGAGTCCCCTGGAGACCAATAACACTGAACTTGTTCAACAAACAATTTAGTGACAGCCTCACGGTCGCAGGGAGGGGCGGGGGAAAGCTCTGCACAACAGAGTATTGGATTTTAAATGTCACTCCAGAGCTGCAGGGAGTTAGTGCAAGGTTTATGACATGCTGGCTGTTTCTGAGCTGGTGGATGCTCAGAGTCAGAATTATCTCTCCCATCTTCCAGCCCTGCAAGGCAAGTACCAACAATGTTTTGGAAGGAGATGCTAGGGCCCTCTGGTTATGCACTCCGAAGAGATATGAAGCAGCCAGCCATTTATGTGGAGATAGTTACTTTGCTGTTGTGCTCCTGCTATTCATTCCTCTCTGATAAAAGAACTGACTCAATCTGCTGGGCCATGGCTTTGATCAGTGAAGCCAGTGGAGTAACTCAAATTTACTTTGCTCTGTCACAAGGAGGTACGTGACCCAGAGAAAACAGGGATCGGAATACATGGAGATGAGAAAGCTGTGGTCCATCACTCAGAGAATATCTCTGGATTTCAAACAGGATGGGCATTGTCCAGTGCCTTGTCCAGGCTACTTTGAAATGACAAAAGATCTGGACCTTTTGGAAGACCAGAAATGACGAAAGATCTATCCTTTCACAGTTTGAGCTGTCTTACTATCAGAAAATATTTCCTGTGATTCCATTTAACTCTGTTTAATTTTGTCATTTGCTATGTGAAAATTTCAAATGTTTGTATTTTCTTCCACATGCTTCATCAATAAATACAGAGACAACCAGTAGGAAGGAGGGCTGGATTGTATCTGGGCGCATGTGTGTGTGGCTGGAAGGGTTGGGAGCAAACAGAACTACAAGTGAAATGTCAGTGTTGGATGCATGGATAGGCTTGGGAGAAAATGGATCATGTGTTTAGGTATCATATGTGAATGAATTTATTTTATGCAAATATATGCCTACGATATGCTAGATGTGACAGAAAGGAAGGGAATCCCGCTCTACAGCGTTTGAGAGCCACTCGCTATCACAGCATGATCTTGCAGCTGTAGGCTGAAATAAAAATGCTCGTGTTTTGTTGCTGTCATAACGCAGGGGAAGAATATGAAACAACCTGCAAGGGCTAAATTCCACTTTCAACACTGGAGTGTAAAGTGACTCATCTGGAAGCACGGTGGCTGCATAAAGCCCTCTTTTACCAAGCAGGTCCCTCACAGTACTCACTGCAACTTCTTGCTTTAAAAACCTGAAGGGGACATGGAGGTTTTCTTTTCTTCTTATTGTTCATTCAGGCAGATTCACCTAAAATGGGTGGATGGAAGGGAGAACTCCTTGGTGGTGTTTCCTGCTCAGCTGCCTGTATGAGCAAGTGTCAGTCTTCATCTCAAGCTGTCACTCAAGTTATTTGGCTATTCAATAAGCCTAATAATAATAATGAACTAATGATAAAATAATGGTATAATAATAATAACATTAATAATAATAATTTCTGTTGTGGTTCTGTGAGAGTTATTGTCTACCGCATATAACAATTTAGAGACAATCTTTTGTGCGGTCTCCGAATGAGCCTTCCCTTTTTGCCTTCTCCTATACAGCTTTGCCTGGGGACACTGTGTCACACAGAGAGGATGAAAAATCCTGAGGCCATTTCTCATTACAGAAATCATCTCTATCAAGATTTTATTGTTTAATCCAAGGAAAAGAGAAACAGAAAAGGAGTCTCTGGGCTCCAAAACACAACTGAGTTACTGCGACGCAATGGTTGCCAAGCGTTATTCACAGAATCATAAAATGGTCTGGGTTGGAAGGGACCTCATAGACCATCTCCCAACTCCCCTGCCGTGGGCAGGGACACCTTCCACTAGACCAGGTTGCTCAACTCAGCCATGGTTGCTCAAGTCAGCTACAGCAGCAAAAGCCATGTCTCTTTTGGTCCCCCTCTGTTACAAATTGATATGTCTTAATATAAATCTCTTGTTGAAGTTGATGCTGGTACATATTAGTTTGTCTTCACCATAGCTGTGAGGCAGAGTATGAAGGCTGGGCTGACACATGTCTGTTTTATTAATCTGCTGTATCTTGTTCATACCTTTTGTGGCTGGGGAGATGAGACACTGTTTTTTACCTCCTGGTTTAATATGTGTACAGGACCTGAAGAATCTGCTGTAGGACAGTGAGATTTCAGTGAACTCATAGATAAAGAGGCTAGGAGGGCAGCTGGGATCAATTCCACTTCCTACCATTAACATTTTATTAGCAGAAGTATTAAGAGCATATCCTGATCTCCCCAAACAAATTCGTGCCTCACTGCTCTAGCTACATTTGAATACACAGCAATAGCAAGGAGGAATTTAGACTCCAGAGGATTCAGACTAAACAGATGAAAGTAACCCCAGAATAAATCAGTCTAGGAGATGAAAGAGCATCCTGAGATGTAGATGGCTTTTTTAAGGTCATACAACTGATAAGCAGTAGGGCTGGGAGTAACCCAGGGCTCTCGGATCCTGACCCAGCGTGCTAACCTTTAACAGCGCTGCCTCCATCTTTCAGCTGAAGAATTCCCAACAGGAAGAGGGGGGGAAATGATTGGGCTGTAAAAGCTTTTTCTCACCAATTTAATCAGTGGATTTTGGGCCAGGATTTACCAAAATGGCTTGTGATGCAGGCCTGTTTTTAAAAGCAGGACACGGTAACTTGGAATTAAACCCAGTCATGTAGAATGAAAGTTCACTATCAGCTAAAACTTCTTGCTGGTGAGATCCACTGCAATGCAGAGCAGTTTCCTAGGGTACTACTAGGACTTGTTGTTTAACACATTTTAAACTAGACTGAATGAGTTTCTAGAAAAAAAAAAAATCTGTAGAAAATGATTCTGTATCAAGGTTTGTTTTTTTTCACTTCCAATAATCCTTGATGCAAAGGCCATGAACTTAGCCTGCAATATGTTGTAACATGGCCTCTTGCAGGAGAAAGAAACAGTAACACACCCATTTTGTTAAATAACCACCAGAAAACATCACAGGAAAAAGCACCATGGAAGGAAGGTACTTAAGATGTAATCATTCAGACAGATTTCATTGCTGTAACGGGGACTGACTCACTCTTAATCTCCCAGTGTATCTGGGAGAACAGGCTGATAGAAAGTTTTTAATAAACATTGCAACTGGATAGTTTGCTAATAAGGGTGTGAGATACAGTATGGAATTGCATGGATCACCTTGCTATTGTCCCATTCTTGGGTTTTCATCTGTGTGTGGATTAGCTCATAGGACGGCTCCATTGCATCCATGTCTGGCTTGGGGTAGCCGGGGATGACGTTGTGTAGCTGAAACCCGAAGGTGAGGAGCCAGCTGTTGACATCTGGAAGGGAAGAGAAGCAGAAATCAGATTATCTGATCTCTCATGCAGGGCTGCTCAGAGGAATGACAGAAGAGGACTCTATGGTGCCTGGCAGTCTAGCAGTCTGGCCAAAATGACGAGCGCCTACTTCACATGAAGAGCACAAACCTTAATCATAGACTCATCATAGAATGGTTTGGGTTGGAAGGGACCTTATAGATCATCTCGTTCCACCCCCCCCGCCATGGGCAGGGACACCTTCCACTAGGGTAGGTTGCTCAAAGCCCTGTCCAGCCTGGCCTTGAAGAACCGTGTGCCAAAGCTGGGCTTTCCATCTCCAACCACAGTCCAATTCTGCACTTTCCCAGCTCTGAAAGAGAAGCGTTGGCAAGAGGCTGTAGACATGGCCTCTGCTTTTTCCATGGCATTTCCACCCCCATTCTGAGTTGCTTGGCATTTTTCATAAGAAGGTGTAGTTTGAGTATTAAACCATTGTAAAAGTCACATGTCGTCTTTTATGGTGACCCTTAAAATCAGCCTCCACACTATCTGCAAGGTACATTATAGTGGAAATAAGCATACAGATACAAGACTACTTTGCTTGGGTACTATTCACAAATCCCGTAGTTTCATCACCATGGCTGGTGAGAAAACTGCTGACTACAAATGATAAACTATTGTCCTAGGCAAAAGGAGGACCACTGGCCCTAAAGGGGACATGATGAAAAACACAGCCATCTGGGACATCATTCCTGCATTCACTTGACAGTGGACTAAAAAATCTTCCCTGATTTTTGATTGTACAGCTATCAGGAATAGCAGCTGAATGTCAATCTGCTGGAGGAAATAATGATGAGGCTGGCTAACTCCTAGAGCTGCTTGGGATCAGCATCACTTCCCCCCTTGACTTCAGAGCATTTGATGATCTCACCTTGCTTGCCTTCACCGAACTGTAGAGAAGGACAGGTCTGCTACAGTCCCCAAGTGATCTGTGAGCATTTGGCACACAAATTGCAATTGCAAGGAAAAGAAAGGTGAGAAGGTAAAGTTTAACTAATACCAGCTCCCAGGGGTCTTCAGTGTTTTGCACGTAACTGGGATTGTGTTGGTGATTGCTCTGCTTCAAGCTGGACGTGCAAGGGGCTTGATTTTAATTTTGCTAAACTCAGTAAATGTTGCTGAAACAGTCTGAAAAAGGGATCAATTTAAAGAGTCAAATATGCATCTTTGAATGTTTTTTTTTTTCCTCTATTCCCCATGAGCCTAAACAAATATTTTGAAGAGCTGATCGGAAGAGAAATTATGAATGCAAGTGGCAAATAAGGCACTTCCAGATGACTGGAGAACCAAGAGCCAAACAAACACACTATCTGTTGCTTGTTTTCTTACAGGCCAAAATGTTGAGATTGGGCAGAAGTCCAAAAAGCCCTTGCCTCAATCCATGTGGAAGGGGGAGGATTTCTGTAATAAAAACACTTCTGTTCCCTCGATGTACAGACTGTTTCTGGAGTGTCTTTGAAACAGAGAGGTTGGAGGGAGGGGAAGAAATTAAAAGGCTCATTTGATTAATTTTTTGCTTAGTGCTAAGCAAGCCTGCTTCCAAATCCTTCTCATGTGAACTGAAGACCTTTGATGTACATATTGTGGACCAGGTGGTCAGGAGAACAAAGTAAAACTGTGAAGGTTGGCCGTGGTGCAGGAACCATTTCCCAAGCACTTCACAAATGTTGAAAAGGATACAGAGCAGGGATGCTGAACAGCAGAAAAGCATGTAACGTGTCTGGAAAGATTCAAGACAGGCTTTTTTTGATACTTCTCAGAAAACTGACTTTCAAAACATTTGCAAACAGGAGTTTGTTCTTTTTGGGAAGAGGTGTTGGAATCCCCAGAACAAAAAAAACCCCAAAACAACCCACCCAAAAAACATGGGAGGAAGGCGTGGAGCTGAGAAAAAAGAGGGGAAAATATAAATTTGCCAAGAGGCAGTGACAACTTTTTTGACATAAAAGTACATTCCATATCACAGAGGTTTTTTTTCAGCTACAGTAACCCTGCCAACACATTTCACAGTAAATTCATTTGAGGGCAAAGAAAAAGAGTGCTTAATGCAGACACGTGTAATGGAAATGTCAATTCAATCCATCAGGATTGCTGAAGTTGGCAGCAAAGCTCTACACCATGAACTGTACAATCGCTAAAATATTCATGTTTAACAATGGGCTTCTCAAACCGTAAATACCTGCAACTCCTGCTCCCCCTCCACGTGCCTCCAATCTGTACCCACGAGCTCAGAAACCTCACCGTGTATCGTTTGCTTGTGTCCTGGGTCCTGAGCTCCCCTAACCACAGCGGGTCCCAGGGTGGGCAGGGAGGGACAGAGAGCGGTTCCCTGTGCCCAAATTTGGGCAGATTTGGTTGTGATGACAAGGACAAGCTCATCACGGTGCTGCCCATGAGATGCCTGAAAGCTTCAGCAGAAAGAAATGCCAGAGCAGCAGCCCTGCATGGTGGTCCTCATGCCATAAGGTGACCTGTTTTTTCCATACACTGGGAGAGGAGATACTTAAAAAAACGTATTTGGGTGCTGCTTCTTGAAAGACTAAAAATAGGACTTTAAAGACAGTGGAAAAAGTTATTTGGTGTGTAAAAACATGAAAGTATCAGATTTTGACATCTTGATGTTATCATCAGAGCTGGGTGGGAAACTGTTTGCCTGTTCCAAGACAGGATTGGAAATTTTGCCCTGTCTTAACTTTAGCAGGAAAATAAAAATCTGCTAATATGGCATGGAGCAACTGTTGAAAAACTGGATCAGTTCAAGACAACAATTTCAAATTAAGATTTTCCAGTTTGGTTTTGACTCCTTATTTTTTCTTTTGTGGTCTTCAATCGTTAGTTTACACTTCACTTGAGAAGGTTGAAAACCAAAAAGGAATTCTTCTTTTAAGCTTTTTTGGAATTTGTCATATAGACAATTTTGAGAGCTGTTTACAACGTCTCTGCTGAGAAATCTCTCAAGCTCTACCTTCTCCCATAAACAAATTCAGTTTTGACAAATGAGCATTTTCTGATAGGAAACGTTATCTGCAAGTATTCCCTGCCAGCCTTAATTATCAGAATGAGGCCAACACGCAGGATCTTAGTCTGCATCTTTTGGCATATTTTACTTCCCTCATGGCAGCATCTCCTCAGCTCTGGAGAAAACAGCTTTTCATATAAAAAAATACAACCTAATCCTTATGATTATTGCAGAAGAACCTGAAAGCACGAATAGTAATGGCTAGAAAAACAAGTGGAATAGAACAACCCAGGATTTTTGTTTTGCAAAGTTTTTTTGCTGTTCAGCCAATCTCATAACTTAGGGGAATGCAAATATTGTTGCATATGGGAAAGCTGTGATAGACGCAGCAGGAACATTTAAAAATTCATTGTGTCTCCTTAAGAAGTCTGTACATTTGATTTGTGGTTGTGTCGCCTGGTTTTCCAATGGGAAGTATATAGAAAAGAGTCCCACCACAACAGTCCTCTCAAACGTTACTACCGGTGTTGCACAAAGTATGAATATAGGAAGGACATTTAACCTACAGAATGATTTTCTGTATGAAAAACATACATAGAGCTCGTGTTATTGCCATTTTACAAAGTCCCAGGGGAAGCAGTTCAGAGGTTATGTCAAGTTGTGGGGTAGGTATGCCCTAAAATCTGGCCTTTAAGTCTAAATCATCTGCTTTTATTGACTTTTAGTAGAAAATGTTAATTCTGTGGGGCAGCTTAACTTCGAACTACATGGTTACTGTAGTGTGCTCTGAAATGGTTGACTCTATTAAAAGGTTTAAGTCGCAGTTGCCGGTCTGCTAAAACAAATCTGCATGTCATTTGTTTAGTTGCAAATAAATCTCTAGGCAAAACTGTGTAAACAGAGCTGCCCCGCTACAAAGAGAAAGGTTATCAGGACATTAATCGGCAGCTAAACTTGGGATATCTGAGGGAACGAAAAGCTGGAAGCAAAATAAAGAGAATAAACACCATGGAAGAGAAAAGGAAACAGGTTTGGGAATTAAAATCTCCATCTATGTTAATGAATTAAATGTGCCCTGGACATAGGGGTCAACCGGCAAAGAAAAGCTTGTGTCCATTATATTAAACACTGGAAAACCTCATGGTGACCAGCATACTGAGAGAGAAGAAACCTATTCTGTGATGGCAAGCTTGTGAATGTGTTAATTAATTTAAATGTCTTACCTGTCATGTAACATTTGATATCCTGAGAGTTGCTAATGGGATTGTTGTTTTTGAACATGTACAGGTTGAAAGGCATTATGTTATTGCTACTCAGATGCTTCCACATATCATGGTCTGGACTAGTCCACCGACCTGCTAGCACATCATAGTCTCTCCGTCCCATGTGGATAAGCTTTGTGAGGGGGTCATACAGTCCTCCGTGGTAGCCGATGATGATCTGGAAGTTGGGATTGGTGTCCATATAGATCTCCCCATAGGCTGTGTACAGTATCTGCTTAATCATTAAGCCAGTCCCACTGAAGACAGCCAAAGGAGTGCCAATGTTATCACAGGCTATGTAGAACTCATCCCCGCTGCTGAGCTCCATTGCAAAGAGGTGGCCTTGGAGGTCGTAGTAGAGGGAGGTGATCTCGGAGCTCGAGTGGTTGTATAAATGGGTGACCTTGGTCGGGTTGGTCAGGTCTGCGTAGAAGAACTGCAAGTGATGGCCGTGGCTGGTTTTGCTGGAGACTCTCCTTCCGAGGCCATCATAGCGGTATTTCACACTCCACCCACTAGCTTTGTTGTAGGCTTTGATGAGCAGGCCAGCTGAATTGTACTCAAAAATATCATTGCCTCTTTGCTTCAGGAAGCCATCCTCATCCATTTTGTACTGCACATCCCCCAGTCTAGTGATCCTGTCCCTGAGGTCGTACCTGAGGGGTGTAAGGCGGGCACTATTCCCCGGACTCAACAAATGGAGGTTTCCGTTTAGGTCGTAGCTGTAACGCCAGAGTGGTTTGTCATTGATAGACACTGTCTGCAGCTGGCCATCAGCATCATATTCATAGGAGTACCTAGTTGTGTTTGCATAAGGGCCAACCTTCAGCTCTTTCTTAACCACTCTCCCCATGTTGTCATACTGCATAGTCATCCAGTACATGAGAGACCGGAATATCTCATACTGGACCTCCTTCATCCTGCCGTAGGCATCAAAATGTTTAGTGTGAGTCATGACAGCAGTGGTGATAATCTGGTTGATATCATAGTAAATGACTCCAAATTTACCAAATTGCTCGGTTTTGCCTGAGACGTCATCGTACCTGTAGAGATCAATGGGTAATGGTGTCTCGTTGATGACTGCTTGCATGCTAGTCACCCGAAAGCTGTTGTCATAATTATAGTCAAAGCGTGCATTCACCATGCCTTCCTCAGTGAAGCGGAAAATCTGCCGATCTATGAGGGGTCCTATCTGTCTGTATCTGATTGTACACGTGAACCCTTCATTCTGCAAGTTTATGGTCTTCAGCATGCCAGCAGTTTCATCATAGGTGAAACTGATCTTTGTAGTGTCGTAGAGCATCTCGGCTAACTTGGATAACTTTCCATACTTGTAGATGACACGTCTCCCTGTCCCCAAGTACAAAGTGTGGAGGAGCTGCTCATCCTCTGTGAAATCCTGAATCACCGAGGCGTTGCCTTCTGGTGGCCGGTAGATGTTCCTATAGTAACCAATGGAACGAATGGTTTCTAAAGTCTGACGGGCAACGTTGGGCATGGTCACTGATGACAACCGGTCATTCTTATCAAACTCAAAGATGTACTGTCTCTGGCTGTGAAGGAGCAGCACCATGGACTGGATGGGAAGGAGAAAACTATAGATTATATTCCTGGTTTTCAGACAAAATTATACTCAACTCTCACAAAATCTGCAAGATTCTCCAACCCAAAGAGTAGGGCAAATCTCTGCACCCATAGGATTAGATGCTGAGAGGAACGTAGCTGCATGGCACATCAAGTATCCCCAAGTAGGAACAGGTCAGAGGAAGAAGCAGTTAATGCAATGAGGAAGATCTAAGTTCAGAATGCTCGGTTGTTCAAATCAATACCCTGTAGCTAGCTGTCTCTACCCAAATTCCCTGTGCCAATAGCTTTTACAGGCTAAATAGATAAAACTGGTAGAGCAACTCAAACAATTCTTGGAAAAGTACCCCCTGACACCACCTTCCAATGACCAATTAATTCATTGTGTCTCCGTACCTTCAGTTACTATCTGACTGCAAACTTCTCCTGTATGCTTATGTGTTCTGGGATTTTTTTTTTGCATGTAGCAATTGGCACAGATTGTATAATACCAGGGGCGAGTCAATCCTTTTTGCTTTTTAAAAGCTATGTTACTGTAGTTTCCTTAAACTGTTTTAGGGGTAGGGTCTGTGCAAAACTCAGGAATCAAAAATTCCATCCCCAGGTATGCAGCATATGGTTCTATAGTACACTGGGCAGTGTAAAGATTAATGGTAACACCCAGAAGAATTGAAGTCCCATGACAATATACAGAGTGCAGACTACAGAAAACAGTGCAAAGTGTGCTACCACAGTCTGGTTGGATTTGTGCCCAACACTTTTTAATTACATGTATTTCCTACAAAGCAGGAATGGCACACTCAAGGCAGGCAGGACGTCAGACTCTGTAGATTGTTTTCACATGGAAACTCCTACTGTTCACAGCTCTGACTTTACCTGAAGATATTTTATGTTGCAGCTACTTCAGCAAAGGAATGTTGTGCTTAAAAAATCAAATGCCAAAGCTTCACAGCATTAAGACATGCTCTCAGCGTGACTGGGAAGAAACTTCTCAGGATATTTTCAACTGCTTTTTGGTGGTTTGGCATCAAAGTTACTATGTGCACCTTAGTGTAGGCAGGAGTACTGGACCATAAGGACCACCAATCAGCTGATGTGAAAGTGCAGCTGTACCGAAGTCAAAGGAGTAGAGCCCATTTGCACCAAATGCGCCATAGCTGAGCGATTAGAGGATTCTTACCTTCTCCAAGTAAGTGTAGCTCCATGATTTGCCATCAGCAAAGATCCTGGATGTAATTCTGCCAGACTGATCATACTCCATCCTTTCTGACATCGTGCCCCTCTGAATCCCTGCAATGTGTCCTCCCGGGGAATAGGTGACATTGACCCCGTTCAGTCTGCTGCTGGGTGACCAGAGACTGGGCCTCCCTGCCTGGTCATAGAGGATGCGGAGCGTGAACTTGCGGTGGTCATCATAGATTTTCTCTGTCCTCGTCACACGATCAAAGTCGAGGGACAGCAGGTTTCTGTTGTGAACCTACAGGAAAGAGATGGAGAATTAGGAAGCTGGAAACAGTTTAAGTTACAAAGATTAGTCTTGTTTCACCAAACATCTCTTTAGACCACACTGGAGAGTATCCAGCTGTTCATTGCCTCCGGATAAGAGGCAATTTTCAAAGCCAAGAGTTGTCCTAATGTTGCTTCTGTTGACTTCAGTGAGGAGAGAGGCAGAAAAACAGGGTATTTTTGAAACATCATCATGGTGAAGGAATATTTCTCAAATCTCAAACCCAGGCTTAGTACTGCTACAGCTGATGTGATTATGGACCTACAGAAGATGAAATGACAACTTGTTATGGTGAATATTTGCAAGGTACTCTGCTTACCAGACCTGGGATATATAGTCTTTTGCTTTCATGCACATCAAAAAATAATACTTGCAGAAAAAAGATGGACGCTGTGTCAAAATAGTGGAAAGCAGAGCTTTTCTCTGAGTTTACTGAATATACTGCATGCACTGGAGGTTAAGACTTCCCCCTGAGATGAAATATGGAGGCCTTGACCACTGTAGATGTTACACAGAGTAGGAACTTTTCTGTGAGAGCTGGAGTTTTAGTTTCATTGTCCTGGGATTACTCGGTGTTGCATAATTACACTCCTGTTACCTCCACTGCCTCTGCATTTCCAAAGATCAAAGGTATCTACTTCAAAGGTAGGAGCAGGAATATATTTTGATGCAGGGATTGCAGAGCACAGCAATACAAAAAGGAGTTGATAATAATACGCTCACGTTTAGCCACTTGTGCAAGGAGACTTACAAAGCCACATCCTCACAGTAGCAAACTACTGAGTAAGGATGAAAAATCCACATTCCCAGTCTGAGCCTGCCAGTGAAGACAGTTCTTTCTCCATCCCACCACTTTCAAACCTCTTTCAGCTGGTGAATCCCTCTTAGCTAGAAGAGTGCAGATTCTTCTGGGATCAATTTCAAACCCCAAACAGCTGGCTTGATTTTTAGTTCCCTTTGCAGCCCTTCAGCTGTAGTCAATGAACCAGGGTTTGCAGGTTGCTGCAAGGTCTTCAGACTGCAAGTTAAACCCACTGCCTTACCCTGCTCTGGGTAAAGCAGACACTCTTGACCTGAGTACTGCTCCCAGCCCTGGTCCAGCTTTGATCTTGGTCGTTACTTTAGGGTGTATGACTGAATTCCCACTATATTTTGAGGGCTGTGGGAGTATCTGAGAGCTAAACAGCAAGAGAGAGGAGAGAAAGGATGCAATAGAGCCAATGGAGAAGGGGTTTCTCAGCTCTGGAGGAACGGGAGAAGGAAAGGTGGGACTGCTGCAGCGCTTCCATGCTGCGTAGGCAGGTGTCTGTGCTGAAACCTAGAAAATGGGGACACCACAAAATCGGAGTTCAAAAGAAAGCATCTCAGGAGCTGGGGTTGGAAGGGGCAAAAGCATGGCTGAGAAAATGAGGATGGAAGCTGAGGGTGTGCGTGAGCCAGCCAAGAGAAAAGGAAACAGTGCCATGATGTCAGGATGAAGACGATGTAAGAGGAGGCAAGTGCAACAATGATTTTCAACTTATGAATAACAATGATAAAAGGTGGGCATGACTCGAGGAAAGAAATGTTGTGGAAATGTAGATAATGCTGTAATTAAATATGTGTAAAATGGAATGTAAATGGGCAATGGGAGAAAGCAGAAATCGGCCAACAGCCCACTGTAACAGGCAAGCTGGAAAATCATTATAAAGGTATCAAAACTCTAAGCACAGATGCACACATGTAACTGACAGAGCAATTTGATATCTTGTAGGTGCTTGCTGCTATAAATAGAGAAACAGAAGTGGCAATTGCTTGCAAAAAAAAAAAAAAAAAGAAAAAAAAAAAAAAA
>Ga0181612_151437_pt1 | contig 23463 bp, 14 predicted proteins | sample HoacroProtozoa21_FD_119630 | JGI IMG/M metagenome (GOLD analysis project Ga0181612, IMG submission 119630) | Hoatzin crop microbial communities from Cojedes, Venezuel. Combined Assembly of Gp0051906, Gp0051904, Gp0051908
CCCAGAGGGGCTGTGCAGTCTCCTCCTCTGGAGACATTCAAGACCCGCCTGGACGCGGTGCTGTGCAGCCTGCTCTGGGTGACCCTGCTTGGGCAGGAGGGTTGGACTAGATGACCCGCAAAGGTCCCTTCCAACCCCTACCATTCTGTGATTCTGTGATATGGAACAAGCCACTGTATTTCAACATTCTAGTGAAGCAGAATAAGACAGACACAGCCAACAGGCTGGAGCATGACGAGAACACAAGAATCCTATCAGAGCCAGTACCTTTTGGGACAAGGAGGGCACCTCAGCCAGCATTTTGTCAGTCCCAACACAAAAGGAAAGGAAGACTACACAGAAAGCAAAACAGAAAATGTCAGGCCTGCTGGGGAGTAGAGCTTCAAAGTGTACAATGATGTGAAAGAAGGGCCAAACAACAGCGGGAATGTTAACGAGATTAACAGAGTACTTAATAAACCCCTGCTGCCAGCTTACCAACACCAATATGAGCAAGGCAGAAGAATGAAAAAAATATTCTGGCTCATATATGACAATTGTCCTTGCAGCCACAAACCCCCTTTCTTATGTGCTGTAATTTTAAGGGAAGATAACTGTTAATATTACTATTAATAAAAATATAAACCCAGATGTCCCAATTTCTTAAATTTTATTATCACTGGTCTATTCCTGAACTAATTTGCACTTACTCTTCCACTTGCAGGGCACAATAACTGACCCATCTTTTTGCTCAAGTATCAGAAGAGTCTGTAGTCTGAACCTGGTGTCTATTCAGGGCACAGACATTTAGTGGAGATAACTCTGCCTGGTGACTGGTGCTTGGAGCAGAATTCTGCTAAAATTTCTCAGGAGATTTCCACCTGTTTTAATTTTTCTGCTGTATTTGGAAACACACTACTTATGGCAGAGGAGGTCTATTTTATTCACAGAATGGTAGGGGTTGGAAGGGACCTCTGTGGGTCATCTAGTCCAACCCTCCTGCCGAAGCAGGGTCTCCTACAGTAGGCTGCAGAGGACCTTGTCCAGGCGGGTCTTGAATATCTCCAGAGAAGGAGACTCCACAGCCTCCCTGGGCAGGGAGGTTCCTATTGCAGCTAATAAATCCAACCCCTGAAAAACTGTTCATTCAAAGTGGGGCATTTAAGAGCATTACATGAACTTGTCTTCTCCCTGAATAAAATCACATATTTCAGATTTTTAGAGTTTGAGCTGCCTGTAACTCATTCTGTGTCTTCAGTTAGTACTCTGGTTAGTGCTGCCTGTTCTTTGTGATTTTGTTTTCAGTTAGTCAATGATTGTTTCCCCTATCAGAAACACTGTGACACCCTCTTTCTCCAAAATTTGACAGCCCTGAAATTCAACATGGGATCTGAAAGTCATGTGGGGCTTTGTCTGTTTTGCATTTTGCAAGTAAAAAAAAGGCTTCTAGTCGTCAAATGATTGCTCTAGTGACATTGGTATGCTTGGACAAGTGTAACTGATAGGTCTTAACACTGGCATTTTGCAAGCAATTTTGCATGAAAGAGAGAATACAAAGAAATCAAGATTCTCTGCTTTCTTTAGAGTTCTGTTTGTTCTACAGTCATAACTAGGAATGAAATGCAGTATCAGTTTATTTGGACTATCAGTGTTAGAATGACTAATTTTGATTATGCTGAAGACATAGAAATGCTGAAAAAGAAGTTTTAATCACATCTTTAAAAGACAAAGAACAACTGCAATTCTGACCTGAGACAGAATTAGCCATTTGACTACTTTCGGGATGTAATTGAAATTCCAGTGAATTAAAAGGAACTTTTCCATTTATTTCCTTTAGTTTTGAGCTGAACAACTATTAGAAATGTAGACAGACTTTGTGCTCTCTCAGGACTCTCTATCTCTCTCTTTTTGTGACAAAGAACTAATCTCAAGGCACTAGCCTTTAAGACATGAACTAAGAAATTAATTTTTTCTAAGGTGAATTCAGAACTAAAGGTTTTCATCTTGTAATTAAGATATAATAAAATACTCACTGATGGATCCTTTGTTGGCTGAATGGAGCAGTATAGCAGTCATTCTCCTCCAGATCTGGCAGTGTCTCCTTGTCCAGTTTCATTGGCTTTCTAGGTAACCATCCTCGAAACCTGCTTATTTGTTTCTCGATCCTGCAGCACATGAAAAGTGTGAGCACTTGAGACAGTGTTTTTTCATTACGTTATAGAGCACTTGCAAAGAACACATGCTGGCAAACTAGGCCACCTAATATTTACAGGTAGAAAAGATGCAAGGTTTTTTTGCTTCTTTGAGGCAGACCAAGTTATACATGCTAGACTTGAGTATTAATAACCAGCTTTCAGCAGAGGAGCATCTTATTTTGTCTCAACAGAAAAGCAATGCTGATGTTGTATGCTGCTGTAAAACTTATTAAGCCCAGGACGCTCTCAGCAACTTTCTAAATCTGTATTTCTCAGCTTTTCAGTTAGTTTAAATTTCAGGCTTAATTGACACATTAGACTTTGGACATACAAACATTAGAACAGCAAAGACTGTGACAGAGAGCTTTGGCAGCTAAACCCCAGCAAGTTGCATCCCTTTACTGCTCTCTGTATGGATTCTTACCTCACAATGGATGCTATAAATAAAGGCTACTTTGTTCATTTAGTTCAATTGTACTGTCTTGCAATACTACAAGCACTATAAAACCAGAATACTCAATGCATAGATTAACAGGTGAGTGCTACCACGACTCTCATATTTAGAAGGTAAAAGCAAACTGAGATCAAGCTTGAGAAAGGGCAGATTTAACTGCAAGTGCACTCATGCAAAAGATGCATACTGAAATAAAGGGAAAGGGAAGAATCAGAGCTGATTGAAGAAGACAATCTGAACCAAACTCAAATCCAAAGTAAAAGGTTATCATGAAAAACACATCAGAAAGATGAGATATGTCTGGCACAATGACCCCTACTCTCTCAGAACTTCCTAACACCTTCAAGTCCTAATCAGTGATCCTTGCCTTCAAAAATCATAGACTACAAAATACGGATTATGCGCATACTTCAGTCACTGGATGAATCTTTCCAGGAGTGGGGCTAAAGGGCATGAATTGACATCCTTTGAACTTTAAGTCCAGTTCTGGATGAAGCTCAAGGACTGGAAATGCAGTTGTTTCTTTTCTTTTGACAGAAGTCAGTGCAATAACTCTGTGACCAGCAAATGCTGTGAGCTCTGCGCAGTCACTTTGAGGGAGGGCAATCCATACCCAAGCAGCTCAGTGTGTGGGAAAGTGACGTGAAATTATTACATACTTTCATTTAATATACATATAATATTTCCTGGAATATTCAGCCTTCTCCCATTAGGTGTTTTTATCTTGGAGAAGAAAGCTAATATTATTTTTTAAACATGGCACATTTCAAAACTGTAATCAAATTAGGTCTGCTTGTTTTGGTACCATTTGTGTATTGCCATTCTGGGAATAGCAGGGGAAGAGGGGGGCAAATTTACCATCAGGACGGTTCAGAAGTACTGGAATGTGTATGTGAATATAACATAAGACTTATACTAAATTAATCATGAACTCCTCATGGACAGTGTTTGCCCTGGCTCAGCAGTTCAGAGCACAAAAGGAGGTAGTTTGCAAATGTCTGTGCCTGAGTCCAGGCAAGATGTCGGATTTCCAGGCTGCAAAGGGCCCCATCAACGGTAACTCTACAGTTGCAGCATTCAGCCTGACAGAGCTAGTCTGTGCAGACACTGACAGGAACGACAAGGGAAAATTAAGTTCTCTACAGGGGAATTTCCTCTCTCTTGGCTTCCAGTTTTTCCTCTGTAAAGACCACAAGCTCTATGTTACTGCATATTTGTCAGGCTTACTGTCTCCGGGTACGGAAAAGGGAAGAGGAATCAGGCAGAAGGCTTTTCTAAATATCTTGTTCCATGTTTATTTGTTAACAAAAATCTCTAAGCGATTACACCCTTGCTAATCTTCAATCCTTTCCCATTCATCCTGCAAGCCAATGTGCACACTTGAGATATGCGTGCTGCAGGTTTTTCACACCATGCATGCACACACATAGGCACAAGAGTGCTTTCCCCACTTAAGAGCAATATATTATTTATGTTGGCTTCTCACTGAGTGTACCCAGAATTTGACCAGTCTGCCATTCCCAAGGCTCAGATTACTCAGCATGCTCAGTGAGTCAGCTAGCAAACAGGTCCGAAAAGGTTGCAAAGCCTTTCTGTGAGGCCCAGAACATAAGTACAGCAAAGCCATCCCTAGGGAAAAAACCCCTAGTTATCTCCTCAGAAAAGAAAAATGACCAAACTCTTAAATTGTACTCTACATGTACATCTCAAAAAAAAAGCTGAAAGAGTGGTGTTGGTGCTAACAAACACAGACACACAGTGTTAAAAATCTATTGTGTTTCATCACTTCTTCAAGGCTAATCCATGCCTCACTTTCCCTTATGGAGAAGTTTATATACTCCGCTGAATAGGGGAACGGTGCTTGGAAAGCAGAGCAACCTATGCAAGAACAAGAGAGAGTGCATGGAGTGACGAGGCACTGTAGAGTTAGCCACAATGAAAGAGGAGAGTGGAAGATCTGATAATAATATCCTTAGATTCCTTCTTTAAAAACATGTTAGCCTCATAAGGCAAAAAAAAAAATCATTCTTTTAATTCACACAACAGCTCAAAGAGACAGTCTCTTCCACTTCAATCCTGCCCCTGCTCTCCAAGTCTAGTCTTTACTCAGTATCCTCTTTCTGAAGATGCATATTGTGCTTAACTCACACAAAGTGTTTCTCAAATAATTTCATATAAGCTGTTATCTCACTAAGAAGTGGGGTAGGGATAGAAATGTTTATTTCAAAGGAAAGAGGAAGTTAGGAAAATTAAAAAAAATATTTTGATTCAAGACTGATTTTTAACTGTGGGTCAGCTTTGATAGAACTTTATGCATATTGCAGTGCTACATCCTAGTTTAGTTTTTAACCACAGTGCAGGTACTGTATAGGTACCTGTTACCCCTCATTTCCTCTAAAATGTATTAGGGGAGTTTTGTTTTTTGAAATTTTGAGATCACTAGAGTTCTTCAGAGAGAAGATTCAAATCAGGTTGACAAGTTACAAGTGACCTGCTCTAAGCTTTGCCTTGTAACAGAAGTCCTCTTTAAAATAAATTCTGCCTGAATGTCAGTATAATGTTTGTCTTAGCTCAAAAATGGACCAAGGCTTCAGTTACTTGTAATCATCACTGAAATAGGAGTAGGGGAAATATAGATACTTTTATTGAAGCTGTATATCTGAGTTTCACATAAATAAAAATAAACCTGAATATGTTTTCTTTTTTTCCCACTGGGAGTATTTAGTTATAACTTTTCCGACTCAAGTAGCTATTTATAGACCTGAACATAAAAATTGAATTTAGCCAAGTGTTCTCATCACTCAGGAACTAAAGTACCAGAAAAAGAACATACCTCTTCCCATACTGACTTCAGATCACATCCTGACTCAGAGATTGATTGTGAAGCAAAATTTCATACACCACATATAAATGTTAGAATTTTCACCTACTCCCTCTCATCTATTGCTTTAGTCAAAACAGCCATGTCATAATTAAAAGACAATTTCCAAAGTTAACAGCCACTATAGTATTTATTGTAAGGTGGGGATGGAAAGTGGGGGAGCATCAACAAACTTTAGAAGAATTGTGTGGGTCTATTAGCCTGTGGTGACTAGCTAAAATCCCTTAACTCCACAAAGAGCACATTTGGTGCTTACTAATATAAAAAACAAATACTGTAATCTGAGATCAATGCTGATACTCTCAAGTCACCAGCACACTGTGATGGAATTTAATATACAAACCACTTTTTAATATGCTCATACTTTTTCCCCCATGCATGTTCATCTACTGACATTATCTGCAAAGTGATACATCTGTTTACTCCAAAATGTAGATTTTTCAGGTTTAATTCATCTTTTTCAGAGGTTCATGGCAATACTTCCACTGACCTCAGAGTGACACGGTAAATCAAATACTAGACTGTTTGGAAAACTGCATCAACAGCACTGTGGCATTAAATGCCAACATATGATCTGGTCTTTGCCAAACCTGTATATTTTGCAGTCTTTTTGAAGCAATTTTTATTTAATTGTCCAAGGTATCAAGAAGAAAACACAAACTGAAGCATTGGAAGTTTGTCATTGCATTAAGTCAGACACAAACACAACATTAAAGATATTTAATAATTGAGTGAAAGTACTTCAAAGATTCTTGAAAAATACTAATCTCTCAAGCTCAATAACTACACCAGAGATGAACTTGGTTCATTGCCTTCTATCTACCAACAAAGTACTAAGCGTCCCCACAAAGGAAGTAATAAATAAATAAAGCCATCACTATTACAAGTAAGCAAGGTGCATGGAAATGAAAAAAAAGCTGTAACTATGGTATTTTAAACCCAAGAAACTCCCTAGTGAGCTACATGAAAAGAAAAAGATCCAGTATTTGCAGTAACACATTTACTCTTCTTTAAAAGACTCCATCAACTGAAAAATATTTCCTTATTCCTAAAAAAGGCAACACTGATAAAATGAATTGCCTCTTTCACATTTCAGGTGCCTTAAAAATGCAACTTCCGTATTTGTTTTTGCAGATATCCTAGGGTGTAATCACTCCTTCCACCCTTCCTACTAACACAGCTAATAAACTTTTCCTTCCAGCTTGATTTTAACCCATATTTTGATTATTGGGTCCAAATGAACATAAATTGGACTGGCATGAGAATTGTACTCACCTATTCATGAACTTGTATCGGCGGTGCAGGTAATAGATTTTTCTCCTGGAAGAACAGCAAAAATGAAGCCAGTCGAGAAGAAAACCCATCGTCAGTTACAGTATGAACTAGCAAGGAAGGAAAGGAGATTGAAGACAGAAGCCTGTAAGAGGTGAAGGAAGAGACTAAAAGAGAGATTAACAGAACTGTCACAGGAAGCCACACAGACTCTGGTGGCATTTGAATTGCAAGAAGGCCATTGCTTCCCATTGTCTTCTCCTTTTCTGCTACTTGTCATGTGTGAAAGAGAAGGACCCAAAGATGTTTCTATTTCAAAGAAGTCCATAAACTGTTGCAGGAATTCTACAGGACTGATATAAATATGGATAAATTATCTATCTCACATCCACTAGTGAGTTGTTAAAACTATACTTGGTGAAACACAAGAGGGAATCACTTTTAAATAGCTAGGAAAGGGGTACCTGATGCTGCAATGTGCCATAACACATGCAGTACCAACCCAGACCAGTGCTTGCTGTTGGGGTAACATCCCTTGAAACAGGCTACACAAGAAAATGAGCCTGTGCTGGGCACCCCAACCTCCCAAGTATGCAGCTACTCCCTCCGCCCCTCGTAGAAGTGCAGCAAATTTCTGTTGTCAGTGCAATAAGCTGTGTGGCAGTGTGTATGCGGAACAAGTGAGCAGACAAGGGTGCACGAGCAGACACACGCTGACCGTGCTCCTGGCAGGGCAGAGCAGCCCCCCAACCACTCCATGTAGATCCAGAACGGGGAGTCCACCTCCCCTCTCACTCTGCTGCTCTTGTTTTCCTCATACATGCTGTCAGGATTTGACCCATTGCCTTTGGCAGAGAGATCATATCTTTAAGAGAGTTAAGAAAATCTGAGGGCTTTAGGTGTGGGTTTGGGACTGATACTCCTTACTGGGAGATTTGGCTGCCTGCCTGAACTCCAGTTTCCTGCTCCAGAAGCTGACTTTGTCATCTGCTGAAGGTCATTGCTAAATCAAGGTGGTTTCTGTGTATTCTGAGATGTTCCATCATCTAATGCTGAACTGTACCACTTCTGGAAAATGTCACATGACACATATTCTGAATATTCACGTATATTAAATGTACTGTAGGAGTGCTGTTAGTACCTTGGAAGCAAGCATGGTTGGGAGCTTTCCAAAATAAGACAGCACTGATGCTTTATAAACTATAGAAAAAAAAACTGGTTACTTTTCAGAACATAGAATTTAAATAACGCACAATATTTTGACATTATTTTTGTTATCAGTGCCCATATTGTGCTGGTGAAGTGAAATTTTCAAAATAGTTTCATGTTGGCCAGCCTCCTTTGGCCATCTCCTCCACAAGGTAGTGTTATTAATCTTGCTCTACTTAGCAGGAGCAGAGAAGGGCCAAAGTGTTTCTGAAGATGTCATCCTTTTCTTGATTTGGCTTCAAATATTCAGAGGTAGTCACTGGTTCAGCACCTCTGCCTTAAAACAACAAGGATTTTATTCATTGATGTGTGGACCTTGGACAATTCCAGCATAAAATGTCAGGAGTTGTAAGCATTCAGCAGCCCTTAAAACAAGAGGTTAGACAAGGGCACCTGGAAGCAGGCAGTCTAGACTAGTGGACATTTTGTAAAATGCTGGTCCTTGTTTTTAAATGGTAAACGGTACTGTTAGTCTTAAAATAAAATTTAAGAGCCTGCCCAGCAGATATTAGTAAATCATCATGATTTCCTCTTAACAATACTGCAATAATTCTCTCCATGGATGTGGAAAGAATGAAGCCATGGTCCTGAAGCAGGTCAAGAAACCTTTAGTGTTTTCCATGCTTTCTATATAATCTGCATGGCATCTACTTTGCTATCTGCTGAGAGATACGATTTCCAAAAAGGGACTTTAGATCAAGAAAGGACAAGGTGCTCACAGTGTCTAAAATCTGAATTCCTGGTATATTTCTGAATCATGAGAAATTATCCTCCTACTGGGGCAGGTTCATCTCAGGGAATGCCACAGAATTAATATGAGTTACACTTTTGGCCCAGCTCATTGTTTCTATGGCTAGAACAGTTTTTTAAAAGAATATGAATATCTTGCAGTGACTTGTGATAACTTTTATATTTTTCTCTTTATCACTAAAAGCACAAGAAAGAAAAATTGAAAATTTGCTGTGAAAAAGAAAGTGAAAATACACACAGAATAAACCTGCAATTTTGTCCTTAATTCACAACCATTTTTCCTAGCGAGTTCTGCACTGCTACAGCTTGTCTCATACCAGAGGCATTTTTCATCCTTAAGTGAGAAGAAAACAGGAATAGTAATCCTACAAAGGACACGAACTCACTAGTTGCATATTCTGGGTCTGATCCTTTTCTTGCTCGGGAGTAATTCCATTAAAATCAATGGAGTCATGCATCTATAAACCCTGCTAACTGAAAGAAGAATCAAGACCTCTCAGTTCATAGGTTTTGATCAGTTCCAATTCTGGTAACCATCTGAGTAAAATCAACATTTTATGTAGAAAATTTCATAGCCCAACATGCAAATAATAAATGATAAAAATAATCTGAAGGACAATGTGAATGAATTTGGTTATCATCAGTAGCACTTACTATTTAAGTTCTTTATTTTCTCCACAGAAAAAAGCATTTATAGTCTGAATTGTTCTCCTATTAGATGGGATACTTATTTATAATCTGTATTTCCATAATTACACACTATACAAGCAATGTACAGGTGCTGAACATACCAGATACGTCCAACAGACATGCACCTTCTGTGCTGCCTTACGTACCTGGATCTTCTTGACCTCCCATTGATTTCAATGAAATGTCCATTTAAAAAACAGCAGCGCACAAGTATGCAGGGGGCTCCAGCATTGAAGGGATTAAAGGGCCTAAGGACAGAACACCCCATGAAAACAGCTGCACTGCTACATGTCACCTTAATTTCAAACCAGTATTGCACTGAAACTGCAGGCATTAACAAGAAACAGCAATGAATACGGTATCTACGGTACTCCATCTTTATTTTCTAAAGATGTGCGGTATCTTATAGCAGAGCTTTTCCATGTGCATTTGGTGTTATTATTACATTAGCTTTACAGTATAGTGTGACTTTGGAGGTTGAGACAAAAGACAACTACACCTACCTGAAAGGCATTCTTACATTCATTAGTTCGGCATATTTGCCCAGGACTTCCCAAGGGGCATGCAGCTTCACAAAGATGATGTCACTGTTTGTTAGAGACGACTGCAAAAGAAAAACAAAACAGCCACCAGGGCTTACTTTTTCAAGAAACAAAGAAACTGTGGTCAGTGGTCAACACTTGTGTTTCTGGTCTTGTGTGACCCCTCCCGCTTCCTGATTCTTTCTCAAGCACATGTAGTTCTATCTGCATTTTGTGAACTCGTCTTCCTTCTGGTTTCCCGAAAGCCATGCTGCAACTCCCTTCTGGCCTGCATGTGTACTTTCTTCACATGGAAAAGAGGACATGGAGGGGAAGCTGACATGCAGTTGTGTGTTACCCAAGTGTGGGGTGGGAATAAGTTTCGTGGGTAAATCTGGGTCTGGAAGCTTGGTCCTGAACTTCAGCTAAAAGCAAAATGGCAAGTCAGGATCTGATTCTGCCAATTGACCTGGTTTTCTGCACTCACACAGAAGTGCAGATGTCTGGAGGCACATCTAGCAATCAAGAAAAGTTTGTATGACACTGTGGTCTTGTCGCTGTGGCCCTACATGGACAAAAAATGAAGTCCCAGCTACAGAGCCACAATCTCCAGCTTCCCTTCCTCTAGCTTCCTTCTTGGCTACATGAATTCTGAATATTAGAACTAAAGCTAGTGGGAAAAAGGAAATCTGATGCTGTCTACAGCATAACATTGTAAAGATTTGTTTCCCAGGAAAACTGAGGGCCATGACTATGACAGCAAGATCTCCTCGCAGTACTACCATCTTCTTTTCTATTGCTTGTATGTAGCATGAAGAGAGATTTGTGTAGGGTATGCACATCAGAACGGCTGCTACCTAAGAGAAGGCTGTCTGGTGAAGAACAGAGAATATGCAGTAAAGAGGAGAAGAGGAAAAATTTAGCTATGTTTGCACTCAGGAGGAGGAAGTGCTTTACAAGAAAGCTACAGCAGGGTCAGCTGAAGCCAACCTGAGAACACAGACAGCCAAATGTTAATACCAGAAGATTAATTGTTCAAATTCTAATGAAAATCCATTAAATTCTCATACAATTGCATACTATACAGCTTTAGACAACTGATGGATCACATGAACAGGGACAACGGTTACAGCCTGAGTTCGAAGAATACCTGGAAAATGGATAAATGTGTACAGGGTGCGAGAAAAGTGTGAAGACTGAGAAAATCAGGTAAGAAAATTGTTAGTTAGCTTTAGGGATGATTCCCTAGTTTTTTAGGCTGTACTATATTCAATGTTTCTCACATTAATTCTTGGTTAACACAACTTATTTGGAGTAAATCTAGTATTGTTTATCTGGAAGATACAGTGACTATATGGGTGGGAAACTGACAGTTCTACTTTTGATGTCTATTTGATATTTCCCTCAACTATCCTGATAGATGTTGAAATTATTGAAACTGCTATAGCATGACTTTAGAGTAGCTAGAATGTTATTACTAGTTTGTGAAGTGACAGGAATAAAAGCTCCAACAGTTAAGATACATATATATGATTTTTTTAGCAGAGAAAAAAAAAAAAGCAACCCAGTCACTATAGAGTTAACATTTTTTTTAAACAAGTAGAATATTGGAATTCTCAAAAAAGGATACAGAGAAATATTTGTACCCAAAGTACTATTGGGCTGCATGAAAAAATGGATTTAGTGCATAATGGAACAAGTGACTTACTGATATTAAAAACTGCAGAAAAAAAACCCTTGCTGTTCTTTTCTGATGACTTTCTGAAAAATGCTTCAACATGAAATAACAGCAACAAAATCCCCACAAGAGACTTGCTTCAGAGACAACGATTTCAGTTGTACTCTTTCCATTGACTTTTATGGATTCTAAATCAGGCCTCTGATGAAGTTTTTCTTTATAGGCACATTTCACAAACTCTCTTTTATTTTCCCATGAGACTTTTGCAAGTAGATACCACAAAACCGAGACTAAGTTGTGCTACTCTAAAAACTTCCTGCAAATTACTCTCACAAAGATGAGGTTAAGTTGGCAGCGGACTGGCAATTTTGGCATAAACAGCTTGGATTAAAAAAAAAACAAACCCCACCAAAACTCAAAAGAACCATCTAATAAGCCAAATGTACAGCAGGAAACTGTGGTCCTAGCACACCAATAAAATTTGAAAAATGGAGGAAATTTATTAAAAAACAGACTGTAAATTTATTGATAACTTCCAACCCCGAACATTCTGTGAAACGGGGAGCTTATAGGCATTTTCCAGCATACTGTAGTTTGAGCTATACTAGATACGGCAGCCACCATAACACGACTTGTGGAGATGCTGTTTCAGAAGTGAACACTATCTTCATCTAAATTTGATTTCTTATGTGTTACATGTTTTAATACAGAAACTCGAAAAACATCCATATAGTTATCACAATACAGATGTCTAAAGAATATTTTTTACTCAATATGTTGTAACATTATTGTATCAGCTTTGTCAACAGAAGATCTAACTAAAATACATTTGGAAGACTCGGTTATCTTCAGAAGAAAGAGATAATAATGCTAAATCATTAATATGGAAATCCTTTTCTCTTGGGTTTGCTCATCTTAAGTGTTCGTAAAGGAAAGCACTAAGAAAACCTGAGGAAAAAACAAGATTGGAAAGAGCAGAACAAATCCACATGAAGGAGTAATTGAATGAAATGTCACATTTGCTCAATCATCTAAGGAGAAAATAGCTAATCAAAATGCCTGAAAAAAATGTCAAAAGTACCATCCTAGTTACACAAATACTTTAGTGAATGGAATCTCCTAAACTCTTTGTTACATTAGTATTTAGACAGAGTAACCTTCAGCTTTTAAATGTTTCATTGAGAGGAGGGGAGCATCCTTCTGTTGTAATTGACTTTCGAGTCTTGGTTTATTAAATGGTTTGGAGAAGTAAACTCAATTTCACATTATGGGAACATGCAAACAAAAATCAATGTAACATTGCTCCCCTTGGAAATTTAAATAAGACAACTACTGACATGAGCAATCTGCTAGAAAGGGATGTCTAAGTGATGAAGAAAGAAAAACAGAGTAATCGAGGGGACAGACAATGAGATAAAACATCTTGCAAACACAAAAATAGAGTAAGTCTTCGGAATTGACCTGTGGCACCAGTGCCTTCCGAGTTATCACCATAGGATAATTGCGAGGCCACCAACTTTCAAATGAACTGTTTTTTTCAAAGTGGTTTCCTGAGGAGGAACATCCATACCAAAACAGATTTTCTTCTGGTCAGCAATAACATTCTTGCTGGTCTTCAAAGCAGTGCAAACCCAGTGTGACAAGTGAGTTATCAGAATCAGAGAATCGCAGACTAATCGAGGTTGGAAGGCACCTATAGGGTTCATCTGGGCTAACCCTCTAGCTAAAGCAGGGCCACCTTAGACCAGGTTGCTCAGGGACTTGTCCTATTGAGCCCTGCATATCTCCACAGGCAGAGATTTCATAGCCTTTGGGCAACCCGCTTACTGAAACTGGCTAGAGAAAATAATATTTTCTATGGAAGAACTGTACTCTTCTCCAGTGAAATGCTGGTTGAAAACTACAGGTATCTAGACATGAAAATTCATGAAAATTCAAAATGTCCAGTGCAAAGACAGCATTCTTTATAAAACAACTTGTTTCTTACAAAATTTTTTTAAAAAATTATTATTCTGACTGAGAAGCATGAGCAGGGTATATTTAATTTAACTGAACCCTGATATTCAAAACAGATTTGTATGGTAGAATTCAGACCACCAGAGTCTGGGTTACAGATAGTCAATATACAATGAGTATCAGTGTTCAGTGCCACTAATCTACTATTTTCCACAAGCTGTAAATTTCCCCCTCCTTCTTCTTTCCACTCCTCAACCCCCTTCTATAACTGGAAACCATATTCCATAATTCCTAAAAATATTAGATCAGTATTTGACAATCACAAGTTTCTATAGCCCATACCTGTGTATCAGAGATATTCACTTCTTCCCAAACTTTCTGGCTTCACTGATAAGTCACTTTAGTACCATATCACTGCTGCCAGTCCTAGAGTACAGGCAGTACCATAGGCCCACATATCATAGGCTTGCCCTTCTGGCAAGGCTACCTTTCTGTTTTACCATTAAGTTTGTACAGACACCATATCTCCCAAAGAAAACAAATCCACCACAAATGCTTTAAAAAAGAAAGCTCTGTATTCTTCTCCAGTATCACTATATAAGGAGTGGAAAAGACTAAAGTAGGGGCCATTTCTATAACTCCAAATGCATAAACACCTACTGTGGTGAGTTACAGTTAACAGCTAGGCCAAAGAAAACTTGTAAAGGGCAGGTTCTTTCTCCTGAAAGCAAGCACAGCGTGGTGCTAACTGCTGTTAGTCCTGGCTACTAAACTCACATGTATGCCTGCAAGCATTCTAAGTACTTTCAATGGCAGGATTTAAATATATTTATTCACTATTGACCTGACTTTGCTCGTTCTGAAGTTATCATTGTTAGCCTGAATGGAAACAAAGTTAGGCTGACATTGAACATCTCTTGAAAAGCCCACATTTTGCTGTATTTGCAGCCTGTCTTTCAGGATCAAGGCTGGAGATTAGTATCTTTTGTCAAATACCCTCTTGAACATTCTTCTTCAACAAAGACATTTTTTGGTTCCTTATCAATAACATTGTCATTTTAAAAACAACTGTAGTACTCACCTTTATACAAGCATTTCTTGAATTTAAAAGTTAAGAAAGTTGAGAAAAGAGATACACAGCATGCAACCTTGAAGAAGGATAAAATCTCACTGTCTCTAATTAATAGTATAATTGTTTATTTGCCTTGAGGCTACTAGGCAGGCAACTGAAAAAAACAACGCTCTCATTTGTGTATGCATATCAGTAAGGAAACGAAATCAGAATTTACCATTAAGGTATTTTCCTTGTCATCATTTAAGAGAAAAATACTCAAGACTGGGGCTCTCCTCACATTTTAAAGCCTTACTCATAAAAGGAGATCAGTAAGATTTTGAAACAGATCGAGCAACCAGAATTAAACCTTGCCTACTTTAGCAAGACCCTGCAAAGCAAGTTAAAAAACCAACATGGGAACACTTCTTCAATTTCTAGCAAACATAGCTTATTTCTGTTAAGACCACAATGCAGGAAAAGTCAGAAAATGAAAGAAAATCAACACCCTTCCTCTAGCAATAATTCTGTCTGTAATCAAGCTTCATATGACATCTGAGTACAGAGCAGTAAATAGTAACTTCTACAGGTGCCACTGGTTTTGAGAATTACATTAATGGTACAGATTGATTTACCATGTGGAGTGAATTGAGTGGAAAAACAAAAGCCAGCAAATTTCAGTTGATTAAACCATTCTTCCTCTGCAAAACCAAAGTAAATGTAAATTCACAAGGGTAATTCCATAGAACAGGAAAAGTAGCAGTAATATGCTGCCAATACTTTTTGAAAGTGCATAGATTACCATTGGGTAATTACTTAGATATTGTCAATATATGTCTGGTTTCAGGGAAAATATTACATACTCACAAGCCTTAACCCCCACCTTCATGGATCAGAGGAATCTAGTAAATAACAGTGCCAATATCTTTCACATATATACTTTCAATCAAAGTACAGGTTCAGTGAGAAGGGGGGAATATACTGCCCACATTTCAATTTGGATCTTAAGAAGCTTTAGACTTACAGGAAACTGTAGGGCAAAAGCAGTAAGGATGAAAATAAGAGTAAAAAAAGAAAGCACTGACTAATAAATAGGAAACTGTTAATAAAACAATTTTGACATAACAGGACACTACAAAATATAGAATAACTTGATATAAGTAGACAGAGTCACATGGTTACAATTTAATATCATTTTTATATAACATCTTAAGACAAAATTTGATGACGGGGTAAAGCTTTATTTTTACTTTGCAAAACACTTCCAGAGGTTCAGCTCCAGTCGAGTTGGTAACGCAGGCAGGTGGCTGCCTATTGCCAGCATTCAGGCAATGTGTCATCTACTCCAACTCAGAGCAGGTGTCATTGTCACAGTGCTTAATTTCTGGCAGCAGTTGACAGGATCTCAATGCTGGAACAGAACAGAGTTAGTAACAAGGGGAAATGTTTGCAAATGTCCTTTCGTGCAGACAAAAATGTGTGAGTGGGAGGGCAACTTAAAGAACAGGGTAGGTTACCCAAGTAGAAGTAAAATGCAAATACTATTTCATTGCTCAAGTTTACTGTGCAACGATAAGCTTGCAATAGTAAGATACAAATTCCTCTGAGATAAGAAACAACAAAGGTAACTTAGATGTAATAAATCTACCACGGAAACAATATCCTCTGACTTGGACTCCACTTCCTAGAGAAAAGGATTAGAAATACCTGCAGCATGACCATCTTAATGGAAGAGGTTGATCTGACTGTGAGGCAAAGATCAAATATTTCTTGATAATCCCATTGGCAAATACTGAATGAATATGGGTTTGACCCATCTTGGTAAGATTTGTGTGACAAAATAGCAATTCATATGGATTTCATCTGACAAACAGATAGGATGCATCTTTTAATTCCTCTGGACTGGAAAATTACTCTAAACGTGAAATAAATTCTTTGCAGATTTGAAAATGCAGATAGCTAAAACCTCTGAGCAGAATAATGCATTTTTACTTATGAACACATTATTTGACATTGTCTCTTTATGTGAGGCATCAGTTATATGCCGGAATTTTAGATTAAAAATATTAACATTTTATACAGTGACAGTTAAGATCATCAAGCCTTTTTGACTGTACTACGGGTCAAAAAAGATCTCTCACATACAATAACAATTGAACTACATTTTATCAGGCAGCTTCCTTTGTGATTTATCCCAAATGTAAAATATAAAACCAATATTTTTCCAGTACAGATTTATGTCTCATTAATAATTTTTGAAGTAGAAATTACTTACATTTAACGAATTCTCTATTAAATATTCACATTTGCTTTTAGAGGCTTATTAGAGAAATATTGCTTTGGCAAAGAAAAGGGCAATTTATTTTTTGTCCAACAGTTAATTTCACAAACTTAATAATCAATCAAACACACAAAATGTGCAGGCAGGCTTATTATAGCTTTTGCATACAAATAACCTAGAGGAACTGAGCAAGCTGCTTATCATAGCATCATAGAATAACAGAGGTTGGAAGGGACATCCAGAGGTCATCTAGTCCAAACCCCTGCTCAAAGCAGGGACAATTAGAACGGTTTGTGGGGTCTTGAATATCTCCATGGATGGAGACGTCGCAACCTCTGTGGGCACCACAGCATCTCTGGACAGAAAGCCCACCACTGACCTCTCCTGTGGATGCAGAAGTGTTTGCAGCTGCCCATGTCCTGAGCACCTGCCTGTGCTCCAGCAAGATGAAGCTATTTGGTTGTTCATCTCCCTCTTCAGACTCTTGTTTCTCAGCTCATACAACCAAGGAAGACAAGAAATACTTATATGACTATCAACCTAGACTCTAAAGTCTTTTCAGTGTCAACACTTTCCAGGATGCAGTAAACTGTCCTGTACCTCTCTGTTACAATCTGCATACCGCTGCATTTGACAGTGTAATGCAAAATGCTTTCTAAAGAGAGACAGCAGTGAACTCAACAAGACCATGGCTGAAAAAGAGCCTACTCCAAACGACACTATCAGAAGAGAGGCTTTAGTTCAGACCACATTGCACAATGAAGCCCCGAGTTCTTCAATCTTCAAGTCAGCTACACATCCAAAACGTGAGGAATTACAGGCAGAGATGTTAGCCCTTGGCTTTAGAAGGAGGAGCGGGGTTAGTGCATGTTCATGTCAGCACGGCTGGTTAGGCTGGGTGCTATCCCATGCTGATGTGACTATAATATCTGCTACGTCACCTGACAACACCTGGGGGGGGGGGTCGCTACACCATACCTGGTTGTGCAGGACACACATGTGCCTCTGCCCTGCAGGAAAGTCACAGAAGAGCACTCTGACACCACCTTCACAGACTTCATGCAGGTTCTCCTTTTCCAGGAAAGGAAAGGCACCACAGAGAATGTGAGACCCAGACAAACGAAGGGGAAAGATGCATGTGAAGAACGTGAATCGCTTCACAACTCCACCAGTTATGGTTCCCCATAAACTCTGGTAGTCAGGGCGACTCAAATGCCTGTTTCCTCAACTCACATCTCAGTTTTCTGTGCTTTATATATCTTACTACCACACCTCAGTTTTCTGTGCTTTCTTTACCTTACGGCTAGGATTATTAGAACTGGAAAGAGTTTAATTCATTTCACATTGTTCACCTCAGTGCTGCAAAACTCTGGTTCATTTGAAGGCAGAGGCACGAGCGAGCCATTTTTCCTTTCCTCTTCCCTGTTATACAAACAGTAGTTATACGACTTTAATAAGGTAGCCATAGTGAATTTCTGAGCAACTGCACTCTGTAGTCTTACTGAAGGTACTGAAATGATCTGATGCATTGAAAGGATGTAAACAACAATTTTACAAGGGAAGGTGTCTTGGAAATCTACCAAAGCATAAGGTAGAGTAGACATCTCTCCAGATATGACGCTATTATCACCTGAAAGGGAAGTGTTTTCCAAAGCAAAATATGATGAAGAGAATAGGCTTGATTACCACTGTTCAGCTCACAATTCAGATTAATATAATTAGGCAGATTAACCTTTTTCTAAATCCCAATCCATGCTCATACTGTGTAAGACTTCCCACAAAAAAATTAAATATGCCAAACAACAAGAGAGATAAAGGCAAATCCATCTTAATGTGCCGGCTTCACCAAGTCACAGTTTCAGGTCAATTATGAAAAGGAATATTATAATCTAGTGCAGAGAGGAAACTCCTAATAATTGATGGTCTACATGATTTTTCGACTAGATCATCTGATTTAAAAAAAATGCACATCAGAAACAGAATAAAAAAAAGTTTCTTAAGCAAAGGTAGCATAATTAGAATTTAACTGGAGACAAGATGAAATTGAAATACATAATAATACCTCTAAACTAAGATGGAAGAATACAGGATCCTTTGTGCATCTCTGTGAAAACCCCTTCATTTGTTAAATGTTCTTTAAATGAAACAAGGTCAATATGTGACAAATCATGATTTTGCTTTGGACTGTTCTAATTTGTTGTGATAAAGCAACATCCACACATGGCACAATGTACTGACAGGACAGACACTTAAACATGAGCTTCACTATTGATCAATTATTGCCGTTCCCAGTGTACCTATTGACATAAGGCACTGGATGAAAACACCTCCTGTGTGACACAGAAGAGCAAAGCAGCACCAGATGGAGCTCAATATTTAAGTGGTTCAGATAAATGTGATATAGGACAAAAATGATTTGCTCTCCTAGTTCGGAGCTCTTACATGAAGATTTAATGAGAGGATTTACAAAAAAATAGCAAGTCTTCTTTTGCTTGAAGGCCAACATCACTATCGCATGAGGTAACGTTAGTTTTTATTTGACTGCATATGTTGAAAAGTGATAGTACTAATCCTAAAATTGTTTGCTGAATAATATTGAAATTTGAGATCCCTAAGATGCTGTGAAACTGAGGCCACAAGTAACACATACACTGGTAAAGAATCCCTCTCTCCAAATTCACTTGCACTATGGAAACTGCTGTAATGAAGATCTTTGCTTAACAGACAACATTATCTTTCTTTAGAGAGGAAGAAATATTACTTCTTTTTAAGAAGTCCTCAGATAGCAAAAGGGAGATTGTTCATCTTAGGAAAGTGCAAAAGTCTTTGTTATCTATTGACACAAATAACATCACATGTAAACATTTCTAGACTTTTTTATTTTACCCACTTTCCACACAGGGGCTGTGCCTCTAAGAGATGCAGCAGAAAATTCACACTCCAAAGGTGAAATAGAAGTTGCCAAGGTGGTTTTTAACTCTGTTGTACTATTCGGATACTTTTGTTCAGTGTAAAACTTTGGAATAGAATTGAAATTCTCACCTGTCATACGTCTGGAACTAGTACACTTAGAGCAAGCTCTTTCATTCCCTTCTACGGGAAGTGTAAAAATGCAACATGAAAATTAAAATAAGCTAAAATCTCACTTGACTTAATAATCCCAGTTTTTTTAACACTTTGTAGACACACTATTATAGACTTTTTCTTCTGTTACAAAGATTTCCGGACAGGAAAAATATAATTTCATACATGATTTTTGAAAAAAATCAATATGGCTCATACATCAAGGACTCTATAGCTAATAATTCAGTCATTCTGTTGAAAGGAATTTGCGTAAATACAAAACAGTTTGGGCATAATGAATATTAGAAAAGATATTTTTAAAATGGGGGGAAATTCCATTAGTGTTACGTCACTAAACAATGGGAAAACATATCCCAATTGCAGAACAGTTTCTCAACAAACCACTACTTAGGGAATTATAATTGTTCATACACTGCAGGCTGTGGTTCCTGTCAAATAATTAAAATATAACACCTAGCATGTCTGAGAAATGTAGTGTAGAAACATGCTGTGCATCATTTGAAGCAATTTTACAGAGTCAGTATAGTTACTTCTGCTATACAAACACACATACACCCTCATGCATAACCTCTTTCAAATATCAGAATAGAGTAGTGAATTGGTTAGGGAAGAAATAATATTAAAATTGTATGGCACAAACCTATCTACTTTCTTGCTACTAGCTACTGAAAGCTGTGCAACTGAGTTGTTACCATCACAGTAACACAACTGGTGAATTTCTTTCCTGAAATAATCTCATTGCCCTACTGTCCACAATTGCCATATTGCTCTTCAAAGAGGAAAGAAAAATAAAAAAACCCAAACTGATTTCTGCAGCCTAATATTCTAAAGCAGCTCCCCCTCCACCTTTCTCTGTCTTACACACACATAGAGACACCCAGCTGACCAACACCTCCCACTGATACACTTGCTTCCTCCTCCAGAATCCCATGTCTGCTTGTCTCTTCCACATCAGACAATGTCACTTTTCACTTACCAGGTTCCCTTACACAATCACAGAAGGCAACTAGTCCTACCCTTTGCTCTCGGACTGTGTACGACGCACGATGGAGGCATTTCAATGTTAGACCTCTGCCAGTGACAACCTCTGGTGCACAGCAAATTACAGATATCTGTATTTCTTCAGACTTCAGTCTGAGAAAGTAAAAGGCAGTAATTGTAACCTTTGAACTGGAGAAACATTGTACATCTTTATACAATAAAGATATATATGTTATACATAAACACACAATAAAATACGATACAAACATATGCAATTCCACAGACTACCAAGAGAAGAAGAATGTGGGAATTCTGGATTTGCCCAGATGGTATTTAAGCACAAAATGGGAGCAAATTGAAAGTTTCAAAAACATTTTTGTTTCTGGCAGCATTTAAGTGAAAGGCCCATCTAGCACAGATGCCATCTCACCTTTAAAACATGAAAGGTTAACCAGAAAATATCAAAATACTAATAAGGAAAGAGGTCTGGATAATAACTGAGCAATCACCACCACTGTACATGGTTGGTGGAAAGTGCAGTGACAAGAACACTGACAAAAAAATAGAAAGTTGGAAATGTCACGAAGTGCCTAAAGTGATTAACTTATCCCAGCATATGAAATTTTTTAAGGTATAATGAAGAGCAAAAAAAAAAGGGGGAAAAAATCATGCTTAGGGAAATGGCTTCTGATATGATGCTTTAGGTCTGACAAACACTATTGTAGCACAGAAGGCAGAGATAGCGAGGAGGCTAAGGTAAAAAATGCGGAAAAGATGAACATACAAAATGTCACTGTTTGGATCAAGAAGAGAAGACAGCAACAAAAGCCAGAGTAGCATAAGGTGCATGAAGAGGAACAAAATATCAAATTAAGAGCGTATAGGGTTTAAATTCCCAGGTCCTTTATCTTGTATAGCAATTCAGCAGGGTGTGAAGTCCAGCCTCAGTAAGAAATATATGGATCAATTAAAGAAAGATCAGAACAGGAAAATAAGAATGATCAAGAGTTTTGGGAAATGTCGACATAGAGGAAAAAATTGAAAGAGTTGGGGTAATTCAAAATTCAGAAACAAATGCTAAGCAGACAACACAGTAACATTTTAAAAATAAGTAACAAATAGTTGTGAATAGGAAGAGAATGAACTGCCCTCCATGTTACTTTTGAATCAGACAAGAAATGACAGGATTAAATTGTAGCAAAGGAGATTTAGGTCAGATATGTTAAAAAAAAATCAAGCTGAACAATACTGAAACTTAGAGTGATCTGGCAAGAGAGCCTTCTGGAAAAGGTTGGATAAACACTAGGCAGTACGTAGTTGGCCTGCCCTTGGAGCTGTGGAAGGGACTCGTAGCCTTTTGAGACCTTCACACAACCCCAGTCTCCTCTACTATGATTTCCAAGAGAATCTAGTAGTTGTAACCATTATGAAATCAAACCTCCCTTATTTGGCACAGCTCACCTTCACTCTGTCCCAGAAGACATGATAACACAAGATCCAGGAAATAAAGTATTTGATCTTGGGAGACAATACACTAGGATAAATAAGCATAGCACGAACCAAGCACTAGAAAAAGAAAACAGCGCAATTCCAGAGAGAAAATAATGGTGTCACTTCCTTTTTAAAAGCCACAGATCTGGAAGAGTGGTCCTATCCTCAGCAGAACTACAGCTTGCATCTGGCTGCTACAAGAAGCCAGAAAGACCAACAGCATTGTCAGGACTGAATTAATAATTAGGGATTACATTGGCAAGCGAAATTCAAAGAAACTTCCAAAGAGGGATCAGAACAATAAAGAGCAGGGCTGGGGCTTGAAACATCATTGGTATATTTGGCATAAATCCCTGGCAGCCCTACTAGTGGACAGGATGTAGAAGAGAAATGTGGAGACATTTGAAAGAGGATGGGGTTTTCAGCCTTGGGGAAAAGACAGGGTTAAGAAGCGATCTCAAAGTGCTCCACAGTTCCAAGTCAGGGAGACTTGGAGCAGGAGAAGCAAGACAGACAAGACTTCCTTAGTTCCCCCAGTGTGGCTGAGGCAGTGGTTCAAGCAGTGAGAGCTTTAAATGTTAAGTATGAGCTAAAAGTGGTGTTTGCCATATTTTCTTTTTTTAGCTTGGGTGTCTAGTATTTTACTAAAATGAGTCGTTTGCATATTAAACTTTTTGGTGTTTGCACTAACTTCAGGTGAATATGAAAATACCAAGGCACAGCACCAACTCACAGGCAAGAGATGAAACTAACATGGGTCCACAGATCCCATCTAACAGCAGCCTAGGATTTCCTGGAGTTGGGATGCAGGGCTGTAGGGATCATATGGGGCGCTGACTGTGCCTAGTCTGGGATAAAAGAAGGCCTATATCATGCTCCCATGTGGACGTTACTGTAATAATCTCTGACAAGAAAGCAGCAAGGAAGAACTGGTTCCTGAGTTTGGAAAGACTAAATCCATCAGCCTCCTCCCCCCAACCCCACCCCACC
>Ga0181612_175449_pt1 | contig 23463 bp, 10 predicted proteins | sample HoacroProtozoa21_FD_119630 | JGI IMG/M metagenome (GOLD analysis project Ga0181612, IMG submission 119630) | Hoatzin crop microbial communities from Cojedes, Venezuel. Combined Assembly of Gp0051906, Gp0051904, Gp0051908
CCGAGGTTTAAAGAGACTCTGATGGAATGATGCTGTTAAAGTCACCAGAAAGGCTGCATCTCTGGAGATAGCCTTAGCAAGGAACTAGGCCAACGAACTGAAGCTCTCAGCTTCATCTTTAATAGATAAGAAGCTCGTTTTGCAAAAGAAAAGTGTAGCACAGTTAAAATGAGACTCTGGTAATTATAGTAGCTGAAGTTCCTCTGTTAGGTATCTCTTCCGTACTTTCTCCTATTTATCCTTACGGTGCCCTGCTCTCCTGCCCCTCTACCTTCTTCTTTCCAGCCTCCAAAATAGCACCAGAGTTGACTGGTTAGACATGGCATCCAAGAAAACCCAACTGGTCAGCAGTCAGGCACTGAGTGGCTTTATGGAAATATTTCAGCCGTGCAGCAGTAAAAGCTAAGGCTGACAGAGAAACTACCAGGAGCAGTCTCAGACCGCGATGAGGTTAATGCATCTCTGCAAGAGAGAGGCAGCGGAGCATGGAAGTATATAGGGCAAAAGGTCAAACAGTTTTTGGTAACAGATTTACATGAATCTTACGGTCTGGGTTTTTAAGTGTAGTGCAGTCAAGAAGCAATAATGAAGTTTTGGAGCCTACCTACAGCATTAAAAACTCTGCAAGTCCTTAAAAAAAGGTGGACTGGGTGTCATAACACTTACTGAACTCAGGAGAACATAAAGCAGAGAACGTAATAGAATTACAAGGAGAGACTGGTGCAAAAGCCAAAGACTGAAAACCAAGGATAGAAAATATGTGGGAAAATCCCCAGAGAGGAAGCAGGCCTGCCACTGCTGTTGCTGCCTTTTCCAATAAAAAAGAATAATAAGCATTTTTTAGTTGATTTCCACCTGACAAGATGACAAAAGAGCACTTGAAATGACTATGACAGGAGCCTACGTGCCCCAAACCCTGACTAATTCATGTATTGATTTTTTTAGAAAAAATTTCTGGCTTTTCATACGTCTGGTAAATGCAAATCAGTGACTTAAATTACCATCTGCTTACTCTTAAATGCATACAGTGATGTGATAGTCTTAACTTGAGGGATTTGCAACCTTATTGCTTTTTATCTCATTTGGATAAGCATAAATTGGGTGTTGAAACTGCAGTGGACCTTCTTGAATGCCTTCCCTGGCCCCATTGGTTGCCTGAAGTGCACAGTTGTTCTTTCTTGCTGCTGTAAGAGGGATGAAAGACTTGGAAGCTCAAGTCTACCCACAAGGCAGCACACACATGCGGATCTGAAGAGGGTGCTTTCTTGTTTGTAACAATGCCAAAAAGTTATTGTGATGCCTTGGATTCATCTCTAGGTATTGATTCTGAAAAATGATGGCACAGGTTCAGCCCTAGTGAGAGCAACGGAGTCAGCTTACCCAGCTTGCTTTTGAGGACTTCAGCCATCTATCAAGTGCACATAGCAGCTTTTGCATAATCCCGGTGAATCATTTCTGCACAGCAAGCTGGGCAGAACTGTACAGGAATGCTTAGCCTAATCTCAAAGCTGCTAATCTAATATATATTTCACGATCAACACTTTTTTTTTCCCCTCTCTAGATGAATGTTGAGTGACTTTTTGCTTCGAGATGCAGTTACTGTGATTCCAACTTCAAACAACTGATCTTTATTGCCAGAGAGGCTGCCGGCCCTGTTATTATTAGTCACGGGGATCCTCATGTGCTCCTTCCATCGTGCCCATAGATCTTTCCCCTCCTCTGGCTCATGCTGCGTAACCTCCTTTCTCTCCTACGTCACAAGCGCTGCAATCCTTTTCCTTTTCTGTTACATGCACACCAATAATCTCCTGCTAACGCACCAGCTCTGACTAAGAGAATAAGCCCTGTCACCTCCAAGCTCAAGCAGCTTCCTGAATAATACCACATGATGGGAGATTACGTGCTTCAAATGTCTTCCAGTCTTAGAGTTTTCTTGCTGGTTGTGAGTAATTCAAACCCTTCTTTGCAGGTTGTGATGTTGCCCAAATCCCTCCCTGGGCCTATAACCCCTGTGGCCCGTTGTCCAGTGTGACCTGACTCCATGTTTGGCCTTTGAATGAGGCTCTGGGTTGCTGGTGGGGCACGTGCCTGCTGACGTGCCTTCAGCTCCCAGGGACGGCACGGTGCCACGTCCCTCAGCTAAGGCGCTGCAACAATAATGGCCTGCCCTGGTGCAGCGCTGAGACCCCAAAACTGCAAAGTCCTGTGCAAAACAGGTTGCAGTTTGCAATCCTGCTGCCTTAGGAGGTAGCTGGTAATTAGCCCTCCTACTTACTTCTGTAGTGTTGTAGGTATGTCTGTATGGGTTTGTATTTATCTAGCTGGGAGTTTCACTAAGTTTTCAATAAACATGGGAAGTATAAATCCTTACACAACATTTCTGGAAATAAAGCAAGCAGGTTGGTATATCTGAGTAGCCTAATGTACACTAAGAATGTGGTGCCTGTAGACTAGAACATGGCACAGTTCAGGACACCAGAGCTGAGCTGTGAAGTTATAAGGTGGAAGCTGCACTGTGGTTTCTATGCAGTGCTGAGTTTTATTATCCTGAGTGGGATGATATGTGAAATACCATGGCTTATTTAAGCTTGGGTGACATCTTAGAAGCATTAGTAAAGCATAGGCTGAGCATGCTTCTTTCAAGGTGCCACATGAGCTTGCACTTGAATTTTATGGACTCTGTTAGGTGCAGACGCTGGATCATCTTTTCTGACAGGTGTATGGAAACTCCACGAGTGCGACGTAATTTCTTCTTCATTTTAGATGGCAAAATCTGTGACATGGGAAAGGGCTGTATGGTTGAATGAATCAATAACATATGAGAAGCCTAACTGAGATCTGTTTTTCCTGACTCCTGCTCCACGGATCCGTCTTCCCTTACTCCACTGTCATGCTGTCATAATGTGCTGTCTGGGTTTTGTTACTGATATAATGGCATTATGAAAGAAACATAATTAGAAAACAGAAAACTTCTCCCTTAGGCCTGTCAGAAATTCATATGAAAGGCAGTGAGAGACACCATAACACCAGTACCATAAGTTTTTTAAAATACATTTTATTCCTGGATTTATGGAGAATGTTATTAGTAGATTTGGAGTGTCCAATGAACAGCTGCGTAATGCAAGGAACAAGAAGCTGAAAGCAGACAATAGGTCAGAGACAGCTAAAGCAGAACATTAATTGTATCTCAGGCTTAATATTTGGAGGGGTGAGGTATGAACGGGAGAAAAGGTAAGAAATTGTAAATACCATTTTCAGCCAGTCAGTGCTTAAGATCTTTATTTGCTGAAAGATATCTGGAATGGTACCTGAAGTCTCTGTGTTAAAATCAGATTGAGTACTTAGGAGCCTAAGGTTGCGATCAGCCAACGACTGCAAACACAACTGTTCATGCTTAAGATGCTGCTGCCCACCGCACAGCCACCCCCCACGCCGACTCAGAAGAGCAGAGGTACCTCGGAAGGGGTATGAATTCTCCTAAATTGCCTCAGTCCGAGGTTAGTTGGGTTCACTTAAACTGCTGTTCAAAGCAGTGTAAGCATTACACAATTGACAGCTCTTGTGCTTATGTTACTACAAAGCAAGTAATGGTAAACATTTTCATGTTTGTTTATGAGATGCTGAAATGCATTTTAAGCAAATAATATAATAAAAGCAGGAACAATAGTAATTAAACTTCTTACCGAGTATGCAGAGTGTACCAAAGATTTCAACAATTCTCGGAATTATTATTGTGCTGTAGTGCTTGAATTTTCAATCAGAATTGGCAGGAACAGTAAACTAATTAACACTGGATTACAATGGACTTCCTACGAATGTGTATATGACGTCTAGATTAATACCAAATGAGGCCTTCATGATTAATATTACCATGATGAACACCAAAGACATTAATAAAGATTGGACCAATTATTAAGCAGTGTCAACCAACAGAAGATAGTTCAGGGCAAAAAGATGATGTTCAATACGAAAAAAATCAATGTCGCCCCTTAAGATTCATGTCAGGAAACTGATAAGGTTCTGACTACAGCTGAAAAGCCCAGACTGTTCTCCTAGAAATTCTCCAGCCCGACCCTTTCTGGTGAGGCGGGCGCACACGTTCGTGCTGCCGGAGGGGCAGCTCGCGTGGCTTGGCAGAGGTGTGGGCTGTGCACCGTGTTCAGCATGACCAGATGTGGATCGTTATGTGCGGAGAAGAAAGCATTTCTGAAGTCTGCCAGATATGGTTTCCTTAAAACCTAAGTTGCAGAAGAAAAAAACCCCAGACCCTGAATCAACAGCCGTGCAGGTAGCGCGCGTGGGTAGTACATGAGAAAGCTTTTCTTACTCGTTGCTTTGCATATTATCTCGCTGTAGGCTTTCTTCTACCTCAGTAGCCTGCTCACCTCTGCCTCTGATCTTCTGCAATTTATTTAATTGAAGTAATAGATTATCTGAGGGTTTATTTTGAACTGTCACTTAATATAACCTATAAAGGCTGTACGTGTGAAAATGAAGTGTTCTTTTATAATACGCCTCCATATGTAAATTACTGACAGATGTTACTAGATTTCAGTGGAGTCAGTGCCAGATAATTGGTCAGTTCATGCTGGTGAGCCGATGGAGCCAAAACAGGCATATCCACTGGGCATCGTACGGTTCTGTAAGATGAAAGACAATTTTTGGAGGTTGGTTGCGAGGAGAGAAGTGCAAGGATACGAGAGAGTTTGGTCCAGCACACTGAGGGGATTGTTGCAGACGAAGGTGTATGGAACAGGTCACGGGATTTCACTCACTTTTCCTACCCTGCCTCTGAAAATAACCTCTGCAGTGGCACCCAGTGCAAGGGAGGGGAGGGCTCAGCAGATTGGCGAGGAGTCAAGGACACAGCTCGGCATGCGCTATCTCATCCCGGTTCACAAAGCGAACATCCTGCCACTGCTGACGATCATCAGGTCACGGTGACCCCAGCCTCTGTTTAGTGCAATGGCGTGTTGTTTGCTGTGTCACCGCGTTGGCATGATGTATGTAACCTGCTGTTACTAAAGAAAAATATAGAAGTTGAGACAGGGACATCCCTGAGTTGAGCCCCGACTGGATGCTCGACCCAGTCATCCACTTTTCCCCTGCAACCCTCCGTGTGGTTACTGGGGCTCCTCGCACCGACTGGAGTGTGAGTACATGATCAATAAAGTAATAGCTATCTAGTCTCTGTTGTGGTCCCATATTTCACCTGACAGTATCGAACTGCACAACTCTTTCTGAGAATCTTTTCGCTTACACCCGGCATTCTCAGAGTACAGTATTCTTGACAAATTTTTCCCATTTCTCAGATCACCAGTGAAAGCACAGCAACCTCTACGATGGTGAGCGAGGGCTGGGAGCTAAGCCTCTCCCCGAAGGGAGCTGCCAGGCTGGGAAAGCATAAGGGACAACTAGATGAGCTACAGTGAAATAAACAGCACGATCCAATTATAGTACTATTTTCAGAATATGTTTCTAAACATTTTTAACTATGTCACTGAAAAATGAAAGTGATAAGAAAAATCTTCCTGCTGCAATATGCAGAAAGGTTAGAATGACTTAGATGCAATTAGTGCTTTATTTGATGAATGTAGCTGTTCTGTGTTCACGGAGTAGCTCTGTGAAGTCCGCAACGTCCTTTAATGCATTTATTGTTCAGAATTGTTTGAAAAAGCATTACTTCAATGTTTCTCATTTAAATCAAGCTTTCTGTGAGATTTTGATTTTAAGACTTGTTTCTGAAGTCCTGTTGGTTATGTGTGAAAGGTAAATTATGCTGGATTGCATTATCCTCGACTGGGCAGCTGGTGCAGGCAAGACACTCCCTCATGCTTGTAAAATTTTGTTTTCTTTTTTCCTATAAACCTCCTCCTTTTCAGGCAATTTAAACATGATTGCAGAAGTATGTGTACAGTTTACACTGTACAGAAATTGAATTGGAGTAAATTTTAAGATTTTTTGAAATAGTAGCAGGTTTAATCCCGGTCCAACAAATCTCGTGATCTGCACTCTGTATGATAGGAAATACAGTCTGGGACATAAAGGAGAGGAAAGACATGAGGCAGATCATCACCAGCTCCCCTAAACAGCTCACTAGAGAACTCCTGTGCTCTATTGCTGCAGTTCAGCCAGAGGGAGAATGTCAGTACAGTGGAGTTTTTTCTGAACCAGGAGCCAACTTTGCCGCAAAATCTGTATTTTCCCCATACATGCTTTTGGTTTTTACAGAAAGATCCCATTCTTTTGAGAAACTAGAAACATGAGATGAATCAGCATTTTTGTCAAAGGTGACATCTTGCCATGGAAGGAAAATGGCTATGTAGACATAGGGGCAGAGCAAGCCAAAAATGGACACTTTGGGGCCTTCGTTATGTAGACTACAGGAAAGAAGTGGTAGTGGCTGAGTTTTCAAAGCTGCAGAGCAGCTACACAAGCCCTCTTCATTTCAGACTGGTGTTGAGACCCAATGGCCTAATTGTCTAAGGCCAAATTCACAGCTGAAAGAGGTCCACTGATGCAGCTCTGCTGCCAAGTCCTGCTGGTGGTAGTGCCATTAAGACCTGAAAAGATTGGTTTTGCCATCATAGCCAGTTCTGACTCCCTGGGTTAAATCTACCGATAAAATTAAATGTTTAATGAAAAACAGTCTTATGTTATTTGCACCAGAGATTTTATTGCAAAATATTGTTGAAATGAAAATTTCCTGTCTAAACTACAGTGTTTTAACAGTGAAAGATTTTCATGTTAGACTGTGGCCTTTGAAAATCTGCAATGAACATTTATAAAATTGAGTGGCGAAGCCTTTTAGAAGCGTGTGTTTCAATCCAGAAAGGACCTTTCCGAAAGCTTGCCTTGTGTGAAACAACATACTTGCCAACTGAATAATGTGGTACCAAGCCCAGGACAGTAAACCCTGCTGAGATGTAAGATTTATTGGATCAGGTTTGGCGTCGTTCCAGTGTGGTTGCACCCCCCACTTAATTCATTTGTATCATGGACAGAGCAAGCTCACATTTAACTAGAAAGTGTTATGTGGACATAGAGTAAGATCCGACTGAAACAATACAATTTTTTAAAAAACATGAGAGCAGTAGAAATGTTCCCAGACAAATACTGGGGTAGAAGGCGTGTCTGGAAACAATAGCAAATGGGATGATAACGCAACCAGTTTATAACTCCTAGAATGTTTAGTGGTCTACAATGAAATAATATGACTTTAAAAAAAATCAAATGTCATTGGATTTTTTTTCCAACTCACCACATCCACTGACCTTTGCACTGACTGTTCTCTGTGAGCCGTTGAGATGGAGCGCATGCAGCATGTGGAGTCCCGTGTCATGTCGGTCATCGTTCTCTGCCTGACACTTCTTGTGTTCCTAAGTCGATATGTTCCAGATTAATGAGGCATTTGTTCTCAATCAAGAAGCTATTTAAGAATACACTTTTAATTGTAATGAGTTGTATATGATTAATTATCTCTACATGGCTTGCTCATATTTTTGGATAGTTCAAAGCAGATTTTTTTTTTCCACTGGGTACTGCCCAGATCTTTTCAATGTTCGTACCAGTTCTCACCCAATAACTTAGGGAAGTAAATTGTCTTCATAAGGCACTGTGAACTTGTTTGAGAAATCTGCCTGGAGCTCATTGCTGTAATGACCTTCAATGTTCTTTGTCTGTAAAAGGAATAAGAAGGCTAAAACACAAGTTGGTTGCAAAAGCTGTGTGTGTAAGTTAATTTGTGGGTTTTTTTTTTTTAAAGACTTCATTGTTCTAGGACTACTCAGCTCACAACTGGTTCCAATGAGAGTAGGTAGCCATTTTTGTATTGTTCTGTGCTATTCCTTCTGCTTTAGTTGACATCTATTCTTTTAACTCAGCTATGTCTTTAGAGGAAACTGTGTTTCAATGGCCAGTACATTCCAAACCGGACAAAGTTGTTCCCTACATGTGTGCTCCCTGCATGGGGTAAAAGGGACATGCCATGTGTTTTCATTTGCAGAGCTTGCTTCAGACATTTTTCACACCCTGAAGAATTTCTGTTTGTTACTGCTCTTGAAAGGACAAAAGGCTCAGTACTTCAGGCCTCTGGCTCTTGAGGGATTATTTGAAAACTCTGATTTTATGACCTTTCATTCCTCTTAGTTGCATGGGACATAATTTTGGCAAGTATAACCGCGGGCTTAATGAGGGTCAGCACACTGGATTCTGAGCAGAGAAGAGAATTTGCACTCATAAGGGAAGAAGAGATTTTCTCTCCTCTGAATAGTAAATAATTAAATTAACATTAACTTAATCCTACCCTTCCCATAAGACCTGTTGTTTGTGGCTGCAGAGATTGCAAATGAATCACCTGTAGAAGGGACTGGATGCAGAGGAGGCTCTTTCCATTTTCACATCACCTTTGTCTGCTCCTGTCAAATCGATAATCTGATCATCCAGTCGCAAGAGACATTATCCTTTTATGAAGTGGGTCCAGTCTAGTAAAATAATAGCCACGAAAATTCTACAATAAAAGAATAATAAAAACCCAAAATGTTTGTTAGAGCGCTGTATATAGAAGTCTGCTATTCACTACCTTGTGACTGATTTTTTACAAGTTTCATGTGAAATGTACTGTAGGCAGCTGGCATCCAGCTTTTTTTCTTGGTTGTTTCCATTTTAGACGAGCAGGGACAACATTATGAGGAAAGATTCCTTTGTTCATAGGGACCCGTTACGTCTAAACTTAGGGGCTATAACATCAGATTATGTGCTATCTGTGGGTGGCTCTTTGTAGCATATGGTGGTTGAATCTATGCTCTCTCCTCTTCTCATACAGAATATGTCATGAGGAGCAGCTCCTCCAGAAAAGCTTTCTCCGTGGGAAAGACATTCAAATTACTTTGATTTTTCCTATTATCTACCATGGCAGTACGTTCCTGCAGGGCAAGGGACAGAGCTTTGTCAGTTAGGTTTACAATAAAAGGGCACAAGTGGTGCAGAATGACTTAGCAGAGAATTAAAAGAAGGAATTGCAAATGTAAGAAACTGTAGAGTGGTGACAAAGTGCAGAGATGATTAAAACATCCAATAACCGCCCCTCACCGTCCCCCAGTACAGTGTGCCATTCAGAGCTCTTCTCCCAAGTGCCAGTGACTCATTTGGGTGCAATTTCAAAGGTTAGCACCCTTCTCCATTCCTCAGTGGGAGGTCATCACCCTCGATGCAGAGGCAACAGATCTGATTGTGTGATTGCATATAAGCTACCACATCTCGTGGCTGATTTGTTTTAATTTAAACCGCTGCGCAGTACATTAATACACAGGGCTGTAGCATGAGACAACAGGAGAGCAGAAACACTTGACTCTTTCGCCGGCCAGGAAGGCAGGTGGGAAGCGTAATCCTCTTTTCCCAGTGCAACTTGATGGTGCTCGTGGGTCAGAGCTCCTGTTTTAGAAAGCACTTCTCCCATCCTGGTGTTCAGAGGCTGAATTTTACACTCAGAAGTGCTTTTGTGTAGATGCGTGTGTGTGAAGGGGATGAGATGATAGCAGAGCTGAGTAAAGGAACTCTCTGAAGTACTGGTTTTGAACTCTGTGGTTAAATTTGCACTATCAAAAAGAAAACCCCAACAACTCAGCTTCAAGAGAGTAAGCTACTTTGCCCATTAAATTTATGTTACTATAAAGAAAAATAACAATTTTTTAGCCTGAAGGTTAAAACACAGCAAAAACCTCTTTGAGTTAGCCTACAGGCGGAGCTGAGACATGGAACAGCTATAGTTAAAGGCAAAAGGGCATCTGTGGAGACCGACAGAGAAGCAAAAGTGAACTCAAATAGTTCGTGTCTCACAGAGGCTGAAAAAGTACGCTCCATTTAAAATGATAATTTATGGAGGTCTGATTGCCAGATATTCAATTTAGTGCTGGAATCACTTGAACTCAGGCTATATTTGCGAAACAGTCATGCTATGCACAAATATTGTCAGCGTCAGCTGTATTGAACAGTCTGCCTTTCTTTTGGTATTAAGCATAATTATAATTAGTGGAGTAAAATGACAATTATGTCCGAAAGGGACCTTTTCCAGTAAAAAATTATGCTATGCTACCTATTGTAAGTCTCGTAAGTGGTTTCATAATCAAATTCAGTCATTCTTTCCTCTATCTGGATGGCCTGTAACCTACAGAATCTGTTGTTAATTTGTGAGTTTGGGGTTTGAATGGATCTTGCTGAGAAGGTCATGCAGAGTTAGTGCCAAGCACCCTCTCCGGAGAGACTGGTGTAAATACGGCTGGGCTGGCCCAACTAGACCTGCTCATAAGGTCACCATCATTAGCTGAACTTTGGGACCTCTGGGCCTAGTAAACTAGTTCTGCCGAAATCATAAACCTTTCCTACTGAACTGAACTTGAAATGGCTCATGTGTTAGAATCAATTGCTGACCGCATAAAGCAGAGAAAATATTTCTCAGAATATTTAAGGAAACATTATCTTTGCGCTAGTCTTCATCTGACAGCGTGAACAAGTGACCAAAACGATAAAGGAGAGATCCTTGTAGAAATACTTGCTGAATGCTAGGTTAAATGGAATAATGGGTCATGGAAAGTCTATAGGAGAACTGAAAATCAAAAGGGTAATTTAGGACAAGCTTCCTAACAGCACAGATTTGCAAGTCCACAGTGAAGTACATCTTATTTTATAGACACAGTACTGATCATTATTCCATGAGAAAGGCCTGGAAATTGAAAGTATGAGTTACGTTCAAGCGAAAGAAAATAAAGAGCTGAGTTAGATTTAAAGCTTCATTTCTCAAAACTGAATCATCCTCCAAAGCATGGGTCAGGTGGAGCAGGATAAGGAAAAAAAATCTTCAGTTATGTTCTGAGAGTGGGATGGTCAGATCTAAAGCATGCTGAAGTGAGAGCTTGTATTGATTTTGCTGAGGTTTGTATCAAAGCAGTCACAGGTATCGGTGAGAGCAACACTTTCAGGCACACTGTGAGATTTTTGCTTGCGAATACAGCAAGACTGCAATGCTGAGCTTCATCCTCTTTATAAATGAAGCAGGACTGAACTGTTCTGGGAATAGATGAATTTTAGCGAGCTGATCTTTAATAAAAAGACCACTCACACCACAGCAATCGAAAACTCACATTATGAGAAATTCCCTAAGGACAGCCCAAATTAGAATTTGTTGTTTTTCAACACTCCAGTTATCCCAAATTCATGCATAGCGATTTATTATCTTCCAAGCCAAGGGCATTTCCTATTTCAGTTTCATAAAAGCTTGTCCTGACCATTAGACACCAGACTAAGACTAAAACTGAAAGTAACATTTTTATTGGCTTTTCCTTTTTTTGGAAACCTTTTGACCCACACCAATTAGTATCAGTCTCTTTGCGCCTATTGAGTACCCTTCAGCAAACTCCCATAGCACAAATTTGTACTGTGTTGTATAAAACCAGATATATTTTCGATTAACTGTTTTGTATCTTTTCTAGCAGCATAGTTGCTAAAAGGTCAGCATGGGGATCTTCAGCTTTAGAGAAAGGAGATAGGAAAACACCTCTACTTGGCACGTTCACTATCGACAGAAATGGTGAATCTGAGCCTGTGTGAAAAAAACTGTGCAAAAAGTCCTGGTGGAGAAACATCTGCCGTAAATGTTTAAGCAGAGAAAAAATACAGTCTGGCTGAAAAATGTAGGAAAAATTCACAAATGCATCATGTTGCTGTGTAACAGATATATGTGGCCTTAGGGACCCATGTGGCTCCATTACTCGTCCAAAGTTCAAAATTAAAAGAAAAAATAAGTTTTGACAGTCACTTCTGAGGGAAGTGATAAGAGATCAAAGGACTGTAGTTTATTGCGATATTTTCATCACTGTGGAAAAGAATCACTTTGGACTTTAGCTGCTGTTTGAAATCTGTACCTTTTAATAAGTGAACTCTGTAAATGTAGCTCTGAGAACAAAGGTTCCTCTTTTACAGTTAAACTTTTAACCCTTGAGGTTGAATTGGTGGAGACCAGAGGGAAAATCCACTGTGTTTTCACTGAACTTTTTACCCTTTGAAAAAAACTGAACAAGTTTAAAGTTCATACACTGAGCAAGAGGTCTCTACTGGGGATTTCTGGTATTATTAACTTCCTGACCTCAGATAATTAAAAGGGAAGAGCGGAGGCAGTGCAGACTTTGACTCAACTTTGAACTTTTAACCTCTTGAGGAACGTTTTTAGTGTGCAAGTGGTACACACAGTAAACTCTCTTATTAACTTTCTTTATACCCACAGACACAAAAAATGTCAGCAGGCCAAAATTATCCTTTGTCCTTTATGTCATACTTCTATTTGTGTAGCAGTTAAAACTGAAGGGGGACAGGACAACTATTTTCCAAGAACTGGCAAGTACAGTAGGCAAGGAAAAGGGAGAAACAGCCATGAATCTGTCAGACACTGCAGCAGTGTTTGTAATTCAGACTGTGTTGGGTTTTACCTTTGGGACATACACCAATATTTTAGGCTTGCCTTTTAGCAAAGTTTTCCTTACAGACTGGATTGATTTTATCTCTTTATTCAACTGGGCTTTACTTCCTCAAGCATTAAACATAGTGATACTCAGCAACCTGGGACATTATGCATTTATTGACTAGGAAATAATCACACAAGTAACATTGTGAATTCTGTATTTGAGCAGATAAATTATGCTTTCTTGTGGCTACAACCTAAATGAAAAAAAACCCAACCTTTTTTTCTTGTCTCAGCAAGACTATGATTATCTGTGATCAGTCATTTTTCAGGGATACTATTTACTATGAACTAGTCTGGGGAGCAACGTGGGAAGCAGTAAAAGCTCCGTTTAAACCTCCTAGCATCAGTGTTATTGGGGTGTAAAATAGAATTATCTTGAATCCATGTAGTTGGAGATAAAAGAACTTAGCTGAAAAAAACACAAAGAATGTTCAATGAAAATATTGCCCATAAGTAAAAGCTGTAAGTTTCTGGGGCAAAATCTCTATCGCTGGTATTCTCTTGACTTTTTTCACCATAAGAAAAAGAACACAAGTCCATTTATGTCTTATGATTCCCTAAATGCTTCTTGCATATCATGGTGTTCCAAACCATAGCAATCATTTGTCTTCTCCAGTAGGAACTCAGCAGTCTTCAATGGGAATTGTAATAATTCGTTCAGTATTCTTTAGGTGCAGAAATACAATCAGAACAAAACGCAAAATGTCTTTCGGAAGCAGAAGTGCTAGAGCATGAAATTGCTGCATTAGGATTATTAGAAGATTAGCAAAAAATTTTGAGGCTGGCTAGATGTTCTGGTAAGTATGGATGCGGTCATCTTGAAAGTTTTGAATTTGGAAGATTTCTCAAACCTCTTGATTAAAGCCAGGCTGAACACTGAAAAAAACACCCCAACCTTTTAAAGCAAATACACAAATCAAATAGTTATTTAGGGGATCATCCCTTATGTCCTGGTGAAAAGAACTGTGGAAGACACAAGTCTTACAGGTTTTGGCAACAATGTACCTTTGCTTGGAACAGCACCAGATTAGCCTGGTTTTTCTGTTGGTTTTCACTGCTTTTCTACAACCTAAAGATGTTGGCTATATTACCAGGTACTGTGATGCAATTCAAGTAGATCTGTAGAGCGAAACAGTTAGTGTGGTAGGACCTGATATTCACACTGTATGCATGTGGAGGGTGTATTTCAGACTAGCTCTGGTCTAATGCCATGAGCTGAACACCCGTAGTGGCAGGAGCACATCATGACTACTACGATTTTTCATTTTCTGGTCTATTTTTAAGCTGGAGGAATGTATTTTGTGTGCTCTGTGACTGTCCAACAGTGTGAAGAGAGTGCAAGAAGTGGAGGTGATGAAGGGCTTCACTTCCAACCTGTTCCGGAGTGAAACGCTTCTGCAGATGCACCTGGTGCCATTGAAACACGTAGCAGGAGTGGCACCGCACGGCTGCCATGGCTCGATCACGTACCACACTGAAAGCGTCCTTGCAGTCCATCCTGGTGACGCAGGCACAGGATGAGCACACAACATGCGTGGGCTGGACTATGCCCGTGGCAGGGGGTGGAGGAGTGGGCATCACTGGGAAACCCGCGGTAGGAACCAGTGGCTAGGAAGGAGCCACCCCATAGCCCTCCTTCCACAGGTGCACCTATAAGGGTCAGTGTGCAAACTGAATAATTAGAGGCTGTTTAATATTAATCTTTCGCTACTGCCAGCTGGGGCCATCATCTGTGCCCCTCAGTAGCTTTCACAGCGACCCACGCTGGGATGTGTGGGGGCTAAAACCGTAAGCAGAGGGATGCTGAACGACCGCGTGGGCCCAGTGGCTGGAAGCGGTTGCTGTTAAGCCTCCATGGAGGTGTCCAGTATTTCCTGCCTGGGGTAGGACTGTCACAGCGAGTCTGAATTAACAACGCTGTACTGCATCTGAAAGAAGTGTTGCTCTGTGTCTACGAAGTCCTGACTCAGAGAAGAACTAAGGCTACTGTTTATATGCTGGAAAAGTGAAATTATGAGTAGACTGCTATTAGTCAAAAACCATAGCAGAGGGAAGAACACTTGAGTTGCTACATATAAGAAAATTAATAAAATTTCTTTTTTCTCAAATGTAGATTTAAACATGATTTTTCGTATGTGAGGCTTGCAGCTGAGGAGTGGGTCTTGTTAAGCCTTGGCCAGCCAGATGCCTTCCTCCTGGATGGGGATGTTGCCTCCTCTTGAAGGCACCATGAAAGAGAGGGACGGATATGCTTATGAAAGCCACCTTCCTTCTGCTCCACCGTCAGAGCAGGGTGAATCCTTTCATTATGCCCTGGCCTCAGAGGGGAGCACGAAAACCATGGCAAAGTCTCATGCTTGGGCTGAGCTTCTTCATCCCCTGCTGCACCAGGGGCACCGAGCAATCTGGAGGCTGGGCAGAGTTTCCCCTGCGCCCTTTGCAACTTTTACCTCTGAAGATTTTCCAGATTTTCAGATGCAAGGTAGGAGGCTTCAAAGTCTGGTAACTAGGCCAAAGTGCACAATTTTTCATGTGGATGGCAAAAAGCACTCTTGGAATAAAGAGCCAAGTCCTCCAGAGAAGCTTAAATTCCTGCTGCATAGTATGGGATTAGTAAGAGCATCTCTACCAGCAGGTTATCCAGATTTTTTTTTCAGCATAGACACAACAGTGCATTTGTCCATAATCCAGGTCACTGAACTGTCTGAACTGTTTTAGTGCAGAGGTTTTCCAAAAAACATTCAGTGTGTGGTATGTAGTTGGCACAGAAAGTTTCAGCTGGAGCTAGACAGAAGAAGGTTGGCAAAGTTACAGGCAATTGATAGCAGGGTGTTTATTGTAACAAGCGTTGGGAAACCTCGCTACCAGCCCCTCCTGCATTCTCACAGTTCATACACAGAGCCAGAATATGTAAAGTCAGCGTGAGTGTCTATGCATGTGAGCGTGTGGATGGATGGAAGGTGTCAACATGCACGTGGGTTTGCGTACTGCAGAGCTACTCATGTGAGAAAGCAAGTACCAGAGCCTGTCCCGAGGCATGGGTTAAGGAAGGCAATTAGACACGTGCTTAGACACTGGGGCTGCCTTCCTCTATCAGGCCGTTGCAAACTCATCTGTCCTTGAGCACCACTGTGCCTGTGGAAGCACTGAACTTCTGCTTTCCCTTGGGCTTCAGCATTGGTGAACCGACACCGGCTGTTCTCTGTGGCAAGACCTTCAGCTCTGCTGACCTACCTTTGCTGTCCCTCAGAACAGAGAGGTGTCTCATCTGTTTTTGCAGACTTGCCTCCTGAGCATGGAGAATACATTCAGCTTTTAGCGGAGATGGAGATTGCAAGCAGGAAAAACCTAGTCATAGAGACACTTAGCACTCATATAGGGCTCTTCAGGAAGTAACTATATGACACAGGAAAATATTGTTGGGAAAAAACTGCACTGTATTTTTTCCTGGATGGAGTATACAGGTATTATAGAAATAAATAAAATATAAAGCCAGTAATTATTATCTTCTGTATATAGATGGAGAGCAAAAGTTAAATGGTTTACCTGGACTTCAGGATGAAACCATGTCAGGATACCGTTTAGAAAGTCAAAGCCTTGTTCTCAGTCCTGCACCCAGCCCATGTATCATTACCCTTCTCTCATACTGAAGGCACGTAGCTATTCTTTTCCCTGCTTTCCACGTGGACGTGTGATGGACAGAGTTTATAAAAATTGGAAAGCAAAATTCTCACCTGGCCCTGCACACTGAAAGAAGGATAAAAGAGAAATCCAGGTAAATGTCACATCCCACACACTCTGCCCTTGAGTCCTTCGAAGCCAAATGATCAAGGCTGAAATGCATTGCATGGAAGGAAAGAAGAGGTTTTAAAAACCTGTTCCACCTTGCAAAGGGATACTTGCAGCTTAAATTCTGGTCAGGGTGAGAGACAGAGAGGAGATATAACTGAATTACAGTCCTTGCTTGGGCATTTAGGGGGGATAGCACCCGACTTACTACAGCTAAAGGGAAAGGCCAAACATGTACTGTTAGTCAGGGTAATAGTAACAGTGGTAAAAACTGGCAGTGAACGCATCCATCCTCCCATCACACGGTTCTGCCCTGCCTGCAGCGGCTCTTGGCTGGTCTGAGCATGGCTGCGAGCATCTGACCGACGAGTTAAGAGCCAAACACCATGCCTGTAGGTGGAACTGGATCATATTAAGACTTTCCCTGCAGCACTTTCTTGCTGATGGGCAGTTTCATCAGCTTCACCCCTCACACCAAATGGATCATGTGGCCTTAGAAGACCCTGATTTAAAGTGCCAGACGGGAGGAGAGGTTGCAAGGAGGAGTGCAAGGAGAAAGCTCTGCCAAGAAAAAGGAGCCATTCTGGGGATCCAGCAAGTGATTCTATGAAAGTGATTCCTTGACAGCCTGAAATCAGGCTTCTCTGAAGGTGTGTGTTCATGCCCTCATTTTTTTTCTCAAAAGCAAGCTTGAAAATTCTCACCTTGGACTCATTTTTGTTTCTCAGCTGTTGCTCTCTTAGATTATACAGAAGTCAAATAACATGCCAAGATTTGTCTGTAGTGACTTCTACTTATGCCAGGTTAACAGACAGAGGTGTGCGTCTGTTTTTTATTATTACTTTATGACTCTGCAGAGAAGAAATCTAAGTGTCCACAAGGGTGAAGAAGATATGGTCTCTGCTGAAAACTGCTTGCAGTCAAATTTCACACTTGATAGTGAAGGATGGCAAGACAAAATGGTGTAGGCAGAGCAGCAGTTTTACTAGCAAAACAGACTGCAGGTTCATCAAAGCCTTCTTTCTTTATGGTGAGTTGGAAAAAGGTTTTGTTTTGGTTTGGTTTTTTTCAGTGTAAATAACTCTGTGGGGCTGATCCATTGCTACAGATGTAAAGAGCGATGTGCCTGAAGTTTGTGAAGTGGCCGAGCAGGTACTTGCGTACAAATCAACAGAAAGTTTAAACTTAAGTTGAAGCTAATCCTGTAAAGCTGAACTTCTCATAAGCCAGCACTGTGGTAGACTTCTCTGCTGTTTGCTTCTTTTGTGCCGTGGTTGGATTTCCAACAGTTAAACAGAAGAGCATCCCAATGAGGTTAGCAATTACATTTCAGACCTTGTTGGCTAAGATGGCTATTGAAGAGAAATCTTCCTCCCTTGGATGGTATTTTCTTGCCAGGAAGGGAAAGCATATTACTCTCCACTGGATAAGTATAAGAAACATACAAAAGGAGGAACAAACTAGTAGTCTTTCTCATCTTCATGTCAAAATTGCTTACTAGTTGCTTATTCTTCTCACTCTCAGCAGTGAGACTTCTCACACAGAAAAAAAGATCAAAGTGTTTTCCTGCCTGATGCCTAACCAAAGCCTGATAATAAAATATATTGCTCCTTATGGTCCTTGGCAAAGAGCTGTGCGGCAAAAACATGTAACTTCTTGTTATTTTAGAAGAATATACCAGTTTAAATCAGTGATGCTAGTGACGCAGGAAAACAAATAGCAAAAGAAATGGTCTGGCTTCAAATTAAGATATTAAATAGAAAAGGACAGAACCATAACTGAGAAGACTTTTGTTTTTGTAAAATTTTATTTTATTCCACAGTCTCATCAATATAAAAGAAAATACTTCTGATGTTTAAGGCATAAGTGCATTGCCTAATTAATCTGATAACGCACTTTTCCTCTGACACACTTCAGTCTATCCACCGAGAAAGGAGAGTATTTTTTCTTTAATGCATGATACATTACATGCTCTTTTACTATTATTTATCTTTAAAACTTTTCCATTTGCCTTGTACAATATTGCACAGGTTAGATAGGATATCTTTGGTATTCCTAGTGTGAAATATAAGAATAAAGAACTAAAAATAATATGTAAAAAATAACATGAATACATAGCTGATATTTTTAAGGGTTTTTTTTGGTATCAGGAGTACAGGATGATATTTTGGAAGTAGTCCAGAACTTGTGTTGATCTAAAACCTCAACCTCAAATCCTACTTTACTGGCCAAAGGGCCATCAGAACCACTGGGTACTGTATTTATTTGGATGTATGGGATTTTGAATGTTTGTTTCTCATCCCTAAGTCTTCATTTTTTGACATGCCACAGAAGTCAGATCAAAGCAAAGGAACAGTTGTCTGTGACCATGGTGAAGATACCATAAAGCTAGTGGTCACAGGTAGTACAGAAAAGATTATACTGATTTCACACTCCTGAAAAATCATTGCTAGTAGCTCAGGAATTTACACTTTACCTCCCCTTATAAAGGACCCTTAATATATTGTAGAAATTGTCTGCATCTGTCATGAATTAATGTTTGTCCACTATCACATATTGTCCAAGAAGTCAGACAAGAAGCAGATTAAAGGATTGGTGAGTTTCCTTACTTCTTGCTGTTTGAGTAAATTTTAGCAAGCAAAAGTCCAACAAAAATCAAAAGGTGGAGCTGGGAGTCTGACCCAGTGAAAGAACACCAAGAGTCATCATCTGGCTTGAATTCGGGCTGTACCTCAGCTTTCCCCCCAAGAAATGCAGATTTGCTCTCCTTTTAAAACAGATTACCACCTAAGCAAAAATATCCTCTCATCGTTGCTTGTCAATGCCGTAAATTTGACATACTTGCTTTATTAGCTGATACACACTACAGTTTTCAGAATGCATTTGTGTTGTGCCTCAAGATGTTCTTGTTTACAAGTACCCTGCTCCCTGAAGAAGGTTAATTTTAATGTCATAAGAAACTCACGTTTTATTTCTAACATTGATATACCTAGTGTAAACAGTCCCCCCGCAAGGAAGAAAGGAGAAAGTAAGACTGCAGAAAGCACTGCGTGAGAAATTTGTTAGGACCACGCCGAGCCTGGCTTTTCTCCCCGGTGGCGAAGGGCACAGCACCGCACTCCCCTCAAGCATACTGCCAGTTTCTCCTTTTAGGGCAGCAAATCCCAATCTGTAAAGTTCATGGTGGCACAGGAGCCGCAGCCAGTTCCAGGAATCTGCCGCCGGTCCCTGGGTCAGCTCAACGTTGCTTTCATCAAGAAGTGTCACTGCAGTGGGGAGAAGCTGTTTTAACGAGTTTCAGGAGGCATAGACATAATCAGGTCAGCTGGAGGTGCATAAACAAGGGAAGGGGGAACAAAACCCGTAGAGAAATGTATCTCTTTCCTTGCTGTCCCTGGGAGACAAGAAGCAAACAGCCTTTGCTCTCACCTGCTGGTGCGGCATTCTTGCTCCCTCCTTCTCTCTTTTTTTGCTGTAGGGCATTTTCTTCATTGCAGCCTGACAGACCCAAGGACATTTTCATCCATTGCGTGGATCTTAGGCAAATTTTCCTTTTCTTCTTGTTGCTGTCATTGCAAGCAGACTTTTTTTAACAGGCTGCTTAATGTCTGGGTACCCTCCACTGCGGGGATGCCGGAGAGAGGATGGGGTCTCTCCGGAGGCTTCGGGGCCGCTGGAGAGGGGAGAAAAGGGAGCTTAAAGGAATACTGTACATTGCAGGAACGCCTAGGCAGCTTGCACCCCTGATGATGAAAACATTACTGGGCTTTTGTATTTTCTCCTCTTGTGAGCCTATTGAAAGCATTTCATGACAACTGTGATCTGCAGAGAGCCAAGAAAAATACCATGTTACGTAATTTTCATCTGGAGATGGCACGTGCCGAATGCAAACTGGAGTCGATCATACAGCAGGCTGCTATTACATCTGAGGCTGAAAAAGACTTCTTTTTGCATTTTTTGTTCAAAAAAATTAATCTAAAAGTGTTGAAATTACCGGAGAATCCTCTTTTCTGATGTGACACCAGCGATATCAGAAGTAGGGCCTGCAAGTCTCGGCTGGGAGATGAAGCACTGTGTGTTTATTGGTCATTTAGAGTCCATACATGCTAACATAAATGCAAATATTTAATGCAATCTCTAGCTATATTACTTTAAGATAACTGGTTTAATGAGGAAGAAAGATGGCAGATTCCATCTTTATGCTGTCACTGTTGCTGAGCAATTCATTTTCCTTTGGAAGGAGGAGGGCTTGGGGAGTACGAAAAGGTGTCTCCATCAGTCACATCTCCATTAAGCATCCACATTAACCAACGAACGAAGAGGCTGTGGTTAAGAGGGAGATGGGAAACACTTTTTGTTCGTCAGAGGCAAAATTTTTGTGATCTGCTGCAGCGCTGAATTGTGAGACCTCACAGGTTAAAGAGGCCAGATTTAGGAGGTCTGCTTGGGAAAAGTTTGAGGTGCTCTAAAGAGCAGATGCAGTTGGCAGGTTGGATACTGTGACCTTCCCTTTACAGCAGCGCAGAGCGGAAGGCTGCCTTTGACATTACTGGGCGAAGATCTGCAGGGATTTTGGGTAATGCTGATGTCCTTCTAAGTACAATCTCCTGCTTCTGGCAAGAGAGTGGCAGTGTATTACTCTCTGTGTTTGGATTATTACCATGCTTTCTACCTACTTACACTTCACTTGCAATTTTGGATAAGTAGAGTCATCATCTTCATTTTATGCCCCAAGCTTTTGTCTGGTACAGCTGTGTAGTGTTAACAGCTGCTGGTTTTCTTTACAAAAGTAGCTGCATTTTAGGAATAGGCAATGAGATTTCTGCTCTACAGTTTGCTCAACCAGTTTGTGAATCACTTTGTAGATCCAGGTGTGTAAAAAGTACTTACTAATATTGATCTTATAATAATAATTTGGTAAAAAGGGATTATGAACCATGTTTTGATGTGTGATTTACTGTTGCATTGTTATACAATATGCAGAAAATCTTGGGCTCATGTTACTGAGCCTCACTGAACAAAACCCCAGGTCTAGAAATTAGATTACTATTCTGCAGCTCGGTGATTAAAATAAAAAATACTCTATCACTTGTATTTACATTCTTGCTGCAAATCAGGTCACCCTGACCTTTGAGTTCTGTTTTCCACAGAAGGGGCCAAATCCATTCCCAGTGTGACTCCCTTGACTCCAGCATGGTTGCACAAGAGATGGCTGTAGCTCATTAAGTCTGCAGAATAACTCTATTTTGATCAGGGATAAAAAAAAATAGTATTTGGGTGGAGTCTTGTTCTTGTTTGCATGCTAGGTGTTTTTTTCCATTGACATTAACAGGAGCTGGAATAGACATTGTTTACTTAAGAAAAAAAAAATTATGTGTTTTATCTGCTTTCTAGCCATTCTATAGAAATAACCATAAGACAATGACAACAAAATCAGACAAGATAATAAATATCATATCTTTTCTCTGTCTTCCTCTGTAATACCATTCTCTGCTGAAAATACAGATACAGTTCTGCTGCAAACACAAGAAAGGAATTGGGTCCATTTGGCTCACTGCTTCCCCCCTGAGCTGGGAGGACTGGGTATGGATTAGCATCGAGAGGGGATATGCTCACCTGAGCACCTCGCAGAGGAGGTGCAAAGAGAGAGCCAAGCCCAGGTAAGCAGCACAGGGAGCCTGCCGGGAGAGGCGGCAAGAGGCAAGGGGGACTGGGAAGCCCTCTCTGCCTTGCCCTGGTGGGACACCGAGCAGGGAACTGCCGACTTGCAGTGTGGGGGGGGGGTATGAGAATGGCACGGGGGAGAGGGATGGAGCTAGCTGGGAGGACAAATGGGAGGAATTAGAGGTTTTCTGGAGAGTTCGGGTTTGAGAGAGAGGTCAGATGAGGTGCCTGGGGAAGGGACGGTGGGACTTTTTTGGAGTCACCCACGTCGTGTAGCAAGGAAATCTTTCAGTGGACAGCTGATTTAATCCCTCTGCGCCTGTACAAGAGAAGCTGGCCAAGACAGTCATCTTTCTGTTGTCTTGTCTCCAATTACTTTGCCATAGACAGGGACCTGCAGTGCTCCAGACTGTGTTGGGTGGCAAATAAATAAATCTGATTGAGTAGCGCTGTGAACATTAATTCTCTGGGAGTCGCAACAAAGTGGCATTGCCCTTTGTACATGCAAGGGCCAGGGAAAAATATACTGGAGCACTTCTTTTCCTGATGTTTAGCTGAAAGTAACATTAAAGACCTCAGCTCCTCCCAGCAGGTCATTAAGCCCCAGGAAATACCCTGTTCCTCTGTCGTTATTGCTTAATTACTTTCAGCTCTGTAATCTAATTTGCAGTTTGACTCTATGTTGATTCTATCTGCTGTATCATAACCTTTGCAGCACAGGAAATGCGACGCAGGGTTGGCTGTACTGACATCTAAATCTTTTGGTGAAAAGGGCCTTTTTTTAAGCCTGCAGCTTCAGGAAATAACTCATTTTCTAGAAAGCCTTTTATGTAATAAATAAAAATACCTTTAACACTATGGAGATTTCATTTTCTCCTCCTTTCCTTAGCAAGTGTTTTACAGAGTTTACAATGCAAATCTTCAAAACTGGATAATAAAAGGTCTTTTATTGAGTATGCCATTACTTTTCCATTTTTAAGTAGGATGTTAGAGAAATATGTCACACAGAGGAGCTGTTAACTTATGCCTTTTATTTTAATTAAATACAACAGATGCTTGAGATGTTTTAAAAAACAAGGAAATAAACTCATAGCTGCACGGGGAAGCTGTCTGAATACAGGAACTGCAAATGAGACAAATTAGCAATTGAAACAATTTAAAGCTTGAAGTATTATTAAATACATGCTGTCTAAAGCAGGTAGTTTTATTTCAAACAGACAGAACTGAGCTTATGCAATACCTACTACCTACTCTGTTTCTCTAGATATCTCCAAAAACTAACAGGAAATTAGAGCTGTAGGGAGCCGCCTGCTTTGAGATATGTCTCATTAAGACTCTCGTTCTTATGTCTGGGATTGTTTGACAAAATACAGGAACAATACATACAGTTCCTAGTAAGTGGTATACGGGATGCTTTTGAGCTCAAAGGTTCTTCTGGATGCGTATGAGTCATGTGAGCCTGCAGGAGGGCACTTAATCTGAAATAAAGAAAGAAG
>Ga0181612_150925_pt1:0-5000 | contig 23460 bp, 11 predicted proteins | sample HoacroProtozoa21_FD_119630 | JGI IMG/M metagenome (GOLD analysis project Ga0181612, IMG submission 119630) | Hoatzin crop microbial communities from Cojedes, Venezuel. Combined Assembly of Gp0051906, Gp0051904, Gp0051908
GCTCCCTACCACTACCTGAAAGGAGGTTGTAGTGAGGTGGGTGTTGGTCTCCCAGGTAACTAGCAATAGGACGAGAGGCAATGGCCTCAAGGCGTGTCAGGGGAGGTTTAGATTAAATATTAGGAAAAATTTGTTTATTGAAAGAGTGGTCAGATATTGGAGCAGGCTGCCCAGGGCAGTGGTGAAATCCCCATCCCTGATGGTGTTTAAAAAAAAAACGTGTGGATGTGGCACTTTGAGCCATGGTTTAGTAGGAATGGTGTCGTTGGGTGGATAGTTGGACTTGATGATCTTAGAGGTCTTTTCCAACCTATGATTCTACGATTCTATGATCTGATGGTACCTAATTCCTCCTGACCTTCATTAAGAGTAAGATACATGATTGTCACATTCACAAATCTCCAACTGTCTTAAAATAATTCATTTTACTGGAGATTTGCTTCTGTCTTCTCCTGTCCCCAGTGCTATGATGGGCTCCACACAGGCGTAAAATTCTACATAGAGGTGCCAGGACCAGGCTGACTAAATGACAAGGAGATGGACAACTGGATGAGAGCACAAATTCACATGTATTTCCATCATTTTGGCACTGGGCAAAAAGATTTCTCTATTGACTTCTCCTCAAAGCCACCGAGAATAAAGCTATAAAAGAAGATTATAAAAAAGTAGGCCATGTTGCTCTGCTTATCATATTCATGTTGGCACTTCTCATTTTCCAGAGGTAAGAGATTTCAGAGCGGATTCAGAGTGGATGACTGGTACAGCTCGCTGTGGTGATGCATGCCTTCCTCTTAACCTCAGTGCACGAATGACGTCCTCGCATACCTAGGGATATATATATATTCTTACCATAGGAAACAGATATTAGGGGACAAAGTTGGCTGAAGACAGGGGACAACGTCGATTTTTATAGCATGGCCTAACAGTGGGTCGTGTTTGAAAAGGTAAAAAAAATGAAAAGGCATGTATCAATCTAGACATCCAATGGGAGTTCCTTGTCTCTCTCCAGCAGAATTTACCAACTTTAGCAACATGCACATTTCTCTCTGTTCTCAGTATATGAGAAGTGCCAATAAAAGCAGCTTTTCAGCTTCCCAGATAAGACTGTTTTTCCCTGAAAAAACTTTGCTCTTTAACTGTGGAGCAACAGGGCTCCAGATCTTTTGGGTCCATGATGAAACCTCAGTTACACAGTTTATCAGCTGAATCTGTAAATTAACAATGTCTGCACCCCCAGTCCACCACTTTTCTCAAATAATAGGAAGTTAGATTGTTGCCCTTCTGGGCGAACATCAAAAGTTGTGTCTAAGAAGATGTGAAACAGAGCTTCTTGAAAAATAAAGCTGAGGACAGCAGAGGCACTCAGAGTTGCAAGTGCAACTGCTCATTTCACAGAAAAGGTGGCAGTTCTGTGGGTGGTAAAAATCAAACAGAGGTGGGAGTGCTACAGTCATGATCTTCCCTGCTTTCTCAAGCACTGCAGAGCTGAGATTCTCACTGCTCATTTCAACATTTGACAGAACTTTTTTTTAATAAATCAGGCATCTCATAAACTTGAATTCAATTTTAATGCCCCTGGTAAAGTCTCTCAAGCCTCCCTCCTAGTAATAAAGTTCTTCTTTCTGCTTAAACCACCAGAAAATCCATGTTTCATATTAATTCTGTTGCAAATGCCTTGAACTGAATATCCTTTTAGAAAAATTTGTGTGTGGTTATACGTTTCCAGCCTTAGAAACTCTTCTTTTGGAGACCTACACCAAAGGGCAGGTTTAAATCTTGGCCTAAAACAAAGATATGCTCTGCTGGCAGTTATCATGGAGATCTAGACAGTGGACTCTTCTTTCCTACAATGAAAGCGCAACCCAGTTTCTAGTTTAATTGTGACTGTGATTCCTCCCCACCACTTTCTTTACATTGTTATGCACTAATGTCCTTTTGTTAGAAAGCAACAATAAAAAATGAGGTTAAACTTTATGTCCCCCACTGGTGGTCTTGAAACTTTGTGGCCTCCCTCATGACACCCATGCACACGACAATGCTCAAAAACAGCCTTGATCTTTCTTAGTACAGAAATCAAACTCCTGAATAAATCAGGAATTACTTTTAGTGGAAGACTTCTCCCTAAATTACATTTATGCAACTTGTTATTACATTTCACATGAAGTACCAAAGAGGATTCTGGGAAATAGGATAGCACCTTCCGTAGGTATCTATTTCCCATAGAAGCCATTAGGGCAAGTTTATTAGCCCATCGTGGCTGTAAATAATGAATTCAATTCAATATTTGGGGTTACCTGGGGTTTAAATTGGTACTGATCTTAGTCTAATGTTTCCAATTTCAGGAATTGAAACACATTACTATATGCCTTTGCCAGCATGCAAAATGTTAATCTTGATAGATTACATTAATCTTTATAGAGAGCACTTTTTGCTCCACTTATGTTTCAGGATCTTAATTCTTCAACATAAGGATGCTTTAGCTCTTTATACTGAGAACAGTGCACATTTATTTTAATTGGATAACCAAAATTTTCTGCTTTCTGAGCTGTCTGCCTGACATTTGCAAAATGCAGCTTTTTTTTTTTCCCCAGCATAACCTAACTGTTCATTTTTATAAGGCCTGTCATCCAAAATGCAGAACCTAATCCTTAATTAGTTGTCATACTTGTTTAGATGTTATACATCATCCATTGGGCTGAACTGTTTGGTTTACTGTCCTTTCATAATGTCCATTAAATGATTATTTTTGTATTCACTTCTGTTTTATGTAACAGTTTTCCTCTGTACTGAATTCCTGACGTATAGGCCTTTTGCTAAACAACGGGATCATTAAATTGGTTAGGCATGCAGGCTGCCCAGGCAATGTGTGGGTAAATCAGAGCTAACAGTACGTAGACTCAACCAAGCCATAAGCAGTGCTGAGCAGTAGACTGGAGTGCTGTAAAGTACCTTAAATACAATGAGCTCTTCTTCAGTTTGTATTTTCAGCTGGAAATCTTTTTTTTGGAATTGGGAGCCTACAGCAAGCCAACCTATCTCATGGCAAGGCGAAGGGACGCTTCACTGTCATCCGATTCCTGTTGAGCAAGCAATGGGGTCATGGAAGCATGTTTTCACTCTGACTGATGTGGAGCAAGGACTGGAATCCAGGGCAGAGTTCCAACCAACAGACTATCGAAGCCGTGTTTCTCAATGACTAATTAAAATAAAATAGAAGGTCTTTAACAGAACAACTGAGAGTGGCTTGACCCAATATACAGAGGGCATACAGGAAAAAAACATCCCTCTATTAAGTTGAGCCAAGAGAAGATTTTAAAACCATCTCCCACATACATTTGTGAGTGCATTGAACATGGTTTCAGTAGGCATGGCAATCATCTCTACTGCCCTTTCCACCCAAAACTTTCATTCGTAGTACCCCTACCTAACAGGGTACTGCCAGCCACAGAAACCAAGATCGCCTGCCTTGAGCACCCTGGTAGGACATTGGGTAGGAATCTGAAAAGCTTAACTGTATCTACCATAGAGGGCTGAACAGCAGCTGAGCTCCCGGCCCTGAATGCTGCCTGACTGGACACCTACAGTGACACTGATGTTTCCAGCTCCCTTCATGGATATTACTCAAAAGTACCTGCTCTTTGTGAATGGGTAATCTGCATGGCTCACTGAGGTGTATCCTAGCCAACTAAAGCGAGTGGTGAAGTGCTCAGGTAGTCACATCACTGTTTCAACTACATCACCATTGCATTAGACTCCTCCTTTGTTTGTGTTGACATAGGGAATGTACCCACGTACTTAAATACAGATCAGCATGAAATAAAAACCTTTATTTTCCAAGAAAGAAAATAAGGACTAGCTCTTGGATCTAGAAGTACTTTTAATCTTTTTCCTCTCCACGCTAAGCCCAGTCTTACCTCATTAAGAGAAAAGATTCAAGTTGATGATATACTGGCCTGTATGACCTAGATTTTTTTCTGATCCTAGTCTGTGTCCCTTGTGCTCTTCATGAAGTGCTGCAAGACATCTATCGGTATGCAGAGCACTAGGGAAGTGCTGGAGAGCCATAAAAGCTGCTGGAGAACAATTTCCCCTTCAGACAAAAAGCAAGCATCTCCATTGCTGTATGAATCAAGCTATATGTTGTAAGGACTCAAGTTCTAGTCTGGAAAAATGGGGCATAAAGCTCATGTTACAGTAAGAGGTGAAGCATCTGCCCTTTAGGAATAAATGAAGCATTATGATTAACTTTCATAATGCTGGTAAGATGACTGGTTTTGATGACACTTTCATAAAGTCTTCAAAGACCTCCGAAAATCATTGTCTTCCTTCTATCTCACCTCCCACTCAAATCTTCTCTTCCCACCAAAACAGGATTACTTTTTATTTTTTTTTCTTCTTTTTCTCTTCTCTCCATTCCACCTACAAAAATGATGATATTTCAGCTCTACTTTAGGGAGGAAATCATTTGCACTGCCTTTTTTCCTCATGCATCTCTACTGTAAAACTGAAAAAAATGTGGCAATAGGAACACGTCAAACTTGCAAAAAATCAATTGAGGTAAGAAACAGCAGTACAGCACAACAGCAATTCAAACCGAAAGTTCCCAGAAAGTTACAGAAAATTAAATTAAAAACTTAACCTTTTACCCAAATAAGAAGCTAATAAACAACCTGGATGCCCTTAAAGATGATCAAGGGCAGAGCAGTACAAGACATGGTACACAGGGACAGTTCTAAGCTTTCCTAAAAAGATTCAATTTAATCTTTGCTAGACAATTAAAGCTTTATTAGAACTTTAAATAACTGGAAAAAATACCTCAAAAAACTTACTGTGTTTTCCTTTTTTTTTCTTTTGGTTTGCTGATTCTCTCGCCAATTGTTCAATAAATACAAAGTTTTTATTAATTTAGAGTGTGTTGGCTCCTTGGCCAAGAAAGGAAGTACTACTGCATTAACTCATAAATAACGATACCAGACAGCAGGCAGATGCATCCAATCACG
>Ga0181612_150925_pt1:10000-23460 | contig 23460 bp, 11 predicted proteins | sample HoacroProtozoa21_FD_119630 | JGI IMG/M metagenome (GOLD analysis project Ga0181612, IMG submission 119630) | Hoatzin crop microbial communities from Cojedes, Venezuel. Combined Assembly of Gp0051906, Gp0051904, Gp0051908
GCTGCTGGAGCAAGTGTGTGGTGGTAGGGGTCTGCAGCATAAACTCGTCCGTAACTGAAAAGAAAATAAAGTTGAAGATTAATGGAGAAAAAATGTTAAAACCAGATATTACCAATATTTTAAAACTCGTTGTAATGAAATATTCCATTCTATCCCAATTCATTACAGATAAACTCACTTTGCAGTTTCAAAAGCAATATCCTTTGGGAAATATTAAGGTTACAAATGACAATAAATGTATAATTAGCTTTACTAGGCTATTAAGAATCAGCATCAGGCTAAGGAGAGTGGCTGTAGAACAACAGCAGGCTCTTGGCTTTAAGGAACTCGCTTCTTGCACACTCCTGGTCTTTCTATAGCAAAGACAGTGCCATCATAAGCCATGATACCTGCACAGCTGAAGTCTCACTTTTCAGGCCAAGTTCCTGCCACCATCAGGCAAAGACAGCGATGGGAAAAATCAGATTTTTTGTCATTTCTCCCCACGCAAACTCCTTATAGCTGAAACTACTTCAAAGCTTCTTTGTATGTACACCTGGTTGATTTGCTGGCCCAGTCCTCCTCTTCACCTTGAAATACACAGTTTTGCTTCACAGTCCGAGTCTGAATGCAGTTACCATCAGTGAGATGGACATGTCAACCCGATTCAGGCTCCACTGAATGTGTCTAACATTTTTTCCATTTTTTCCATTTTTTCAAAGAATTTCCATTTGATCTCAGGTGTCATATATAACAACAAAAGCAATCTTGAAATTATAGTGGTGTCTTGCATATGAGGGCTAGTAAAGAAGTTAAGTTTTAATAACACTCTTTCTATCTCTCTCAAAAAAAAAACACCACATTATTTTTTAGCCTCATGTGAACAATAACCCCAGACCCGTCTCATTCTGTGTAGCTACCTTATTTTTCAGATACAAATACAAACTTACTTTTTTTGAAAAGAGGACAGTTGTCCTATTTTATTATCATGTATTTGCTCCTCCACAAGTGGAATCTGACTAGCCAATTCCTAGATAATCAGCTGAGGGAAAGCTGAGAAAGGAATGTTTCCATGGCATACGCAATCCTCCACCGCCCACTACTGTGGGTCCTGGATGTGAGGTAGAGAAGAGGTCCAAATTATCAGAACTAGACGTTTCTACCTACCCAGTGACATCTTCAAGGAAGGAGCAGAAATTACCATAGACAAGTCAGTCCTTAATTTTCCATTTGACCGAGCCAACATTTGCAACAGTATGAGGGGTTTATTGCATATGGAAATCCCCGTAACCCATATCCTGGGACAGCTGTGCTATCTAAAGGCAAAAGGGTTCAGCATTGAAACAGCAGGGAATTTACAGAAGTGTCTCTTCCTCTCTGACCAAGCCTAGGGTCACAGATCTGCAGAAGGTATATGCTTTGCCTTTTCCAAGGATATATAACCACACATCTTGATGAAAAAAAGTAGAAAAAAGTTTAGTAAGTACAAACTTCAAAGTGGACATTGGTTGATATTCAGTACTTTGAATGCTTGAATCATACTTTGAATACTTTTTTTTCAGCAACAGACTGGCATTTTGAGAAAATGTAAAGCGTACCTATGTTCTTATATTCTATGGCTACATCTGGATGTTTCACCACAAAGTACAACCATAGCAGCTGAATGACTTCAGTTGTCCTGTCTAGTTTATTTAGTAAATTCAGCTTTCTATTAAGGGATAATCCAATAAAAAGGAGTTAATCTATTAAAGCTATGAAAGTACCACAAGTTCATGAATGTGGGCTCTATATCTTATCCCACACATATGTTCAGTTTAGATTTGGGCTTTGCCTCATAGCTATCAAAGATTTACATAAATATCCAGGGGAAGCAGCACGTTGGACAATCACCTGCTAGCTCATGGTCTTAAACTCAGGAAAATATGTGTAAAAGACTTCTAAAAAACACACTAATTCCTCTTTTGCATCCAATATATTGACAAGTGAAGGGTTAAATTTATATATCAATTCCATTTAAATACTTGGTATCCATGAATACCTATCTTCGGAAATTATCCAAGGCGTTTAACAACAAAGAAACCAGACAGTTCCCACTGAAAAAAAAAGGAAGGAAAAATAGATCAGATCAGCCTATGTAGGGTAAATGACACCTGGTGATCCTTTGAGTTGGAAAGGGGGCATAAGAGTTCTTCGAGCAGGTTTGACACTGACCCCATACTCCAGAGCCTCTTTGGTTGGAAGAACTTCCGTAAACCTCAGCCTCAGTAACCCTCCTCATTAGGAAGCAAACATTATAATCTTCAGAGATTTAAAATCTTTAGATTTGATAGGAGTTACAAGAGATCCTCCTATGTCTTGTTCAGCTACACTGAAGTGAAGAAGACACCTTATTTTCCTCTGTGTGCCCATTTTTGAAGTCTGAAAATCCATTTTAAACATCATTATAATTTTAATTCTCTTAAGCCAAATCTCATTTAAACACTAAGAAAACATCTAGAAAGGGAAAATTATTAATTTGAAGGGACACTTTTTTTCCAGCACTGTAAATTTCCCTCATGTCCCTAGTAACGTGGAGGAGTAATTGCATGTACTATTATTATACACGCTTTAATATCATGACTATTATTTTTAAAGGAATGGGAATCGGTATATTTTCAAATTTTTTTCTTTTACTCTGATTAACTGATATTACTGCAATACTGAACAAGGACTGTAAATTTAGATCTGTAAGAATTCCATTCATTTTGGTCTAGTGTAAACCATTAACGATGCTGGGATTTACTCTGTGAGGTTTTCCCCCCACTGTGCTGATCCATTCCCTGCTGCAGGGCTGCGTTTTGACTCCATGCCGCATCCCATTCCTGTAGGATCCTGGACTATGCCGCAGTGCCCTGCACAACTGGAAGTCTAATGGGTCACCCACAGCAAAGGACTAAGTGCTCTCAATGCAAGGGCCACTTGGAGGGAGGGAACAAGCCCAAATACATAGTGCTAAGACTTTATCAAATTATTAGTATATTTAACCCAACACTGATGTAATAAAACATGTTGCTAATAATATTACATCAGTATTTTACAGAAATCTGGACAACTATGAGGAAAATACAGAAAAAAATCACACTAGGCAATTTCAAAAGAAAGAAAAAATGACTGTTTCGACCCAGTATTTACTTCTGAGTACATATTTATTACTCTTTTTGCCAAAGTAGCAATAACTTATTGTCAGTGCTTTACATTATTTTTTCATCCTACTGGGTAAACCATGTTTCTTTCTCAAAATGAAAGACTTGTGAAGTAATCCTAACATGAAAATTGCGACCTAAGTTAATCCTTGCTTCTTAAAAAAGAAGTTTTATATTTATATTATGATAATGAAGTTTATACTGTGATATTAACATAAAAATGATATTTCAATGCTTATAGTCTTGTTAAAATAAGAAACACCTCTTCCTTTTCTTTTACAGGATATTGAAATTCCACTTGAACAAACGTGTGCAATATAAGCATAAAATAAAATGCAAAAAGCATTCTCCAAAATCTTCTGTAAAAGAAAATAAAATATATAAAATTAATTGCAAAATTCTTGTTATTGCATGCTTCTAAATACACTTGACTTTTGTAAGCACAAACATGGGAGAATATCTTTCCAAATGGGAGAGAATACATGCTCAGGTATTATCTGGGAAAAAAAATGCATTGAAATTCCTCTGTGATGAATAGACTTTTTTTTCTCCTCAGGGTGACCTCTACCTTCAGAATATGATGGTTTTATTATGATTAATAAATTTCATTTTCACAGAGGAAAGGAACAGTGTCAGCTTAAACTTAAAGCAAGTGGGTTTCTTTTTAAATGCTAATTTTTAAACATGCCCTTGCATGACACCAAATTTAGAAGCTCAGAAGGTTAGCAGAATAGATTCTGATTTCCAGGCTGAAAATAGTAAGAAGGATTTAAACTGTATTGTCACACTGAAAATCAGTAAGTTAGTTCAGTCACACAGTCATTGGTTCAGTTATTCACTATTATGCCAGCATGCTTATTTCTCATCAAAATTAGTGGCATTTAAATGCTTTGTGATAATTTACAGTGGAAATAATCATCCTAGGTAAACAATTTACTAAAATTTAGGGCATGCAAATCACAAAGTATTTTGAATAAACTAATAGTCAGTGCAATTAGCTGTGTTGACTCAATGTATCAAAACCAGTACGTGCACTCTTAGACAAATTCTTGTCTAAGAACACATCTGATTAACAATTTTGGGGCACCACTAAGTAGAACAAGGTAAGTTCCACTATTTTCAGCACAAAACGGGGGTGGGGTGGGGGAATGTTTGTTAGTATTTTGTTACCATGCTGGCACTGGTTCTGAAGTAGGTGGAGTAATACCTTAATGGGAAATAACTGAGAAAAAAATCAGCGTAGCCATGCTACCATCTGTAAATAAATATAGCTGCAAACTATCCACCAAAAGTTCAGTGTGTTGTAGGTTCTTCTTTACTCATGCTATGTCTCCATTTTTTCAATAATTTTCAGTACAAGGTTTACAATCACTAAAATATTACATAAAAGGACAATTTGCTGTCCACAGCACAAATAAAAAAAATAATTAAAAATAGTATTTGGTTGTGAGATTTATTTTAGTAGGGCCTTTGAAATGGAATCTCTCTAAATCAGCAGTGGTAGGTATTGCTGAAGTCTCTAAAAGCAGAGAAAGCAGCTGCCTCTCTACTTGTAACTGCCATCTTTGGTTTCTGAGCTCTTTGGTACTATGGCTGTATTTCCATACACATCTAGGACAGACAGCGGAGCTCTGACACTGAAGACATTTGGAATCTCCTTAATAATCTACATAAAATATAGGGCTTAATAACAACATTACTAAGGAAAAATTCACAGTATAGAATGTGACCCAAGTTAACACATTTTCCTCAAGTAATTTGAGAACCACAGGAGAATTTTTAGCATGATTTCAGTTTTTAGGAACTCGATGCACATATCTTTCCAATCATTACCATTTCCCCCCATTTTTTTGAAGTCTACATATTGCTAGATGAGCTATAGAAAATCATGACTCTATTTAAGAACTATAAAAAAAAATAAAAATCTGGTACTACCTCAACGAAATCTAACTCTGGTCTAATGTCCCACTACTTATGTATGTTGCGTATGTTGCGCTTGAAAGCTCCTGTTTTTAACTTTTCCACAATATTGCCCATTCTTTACCACCGTTGATTGTAATTGAACAATGAAGTAATAAAACCGCTGCTTCTTCAGACCTATGTGTGTTGAATCTTCAACCAAAATAACCTTAATGTACTGAAATTCTTGTACTGACAATTATTACTAAATTTCCCCAAAAGGCGACTGACTGAGCGAGATTTGGGGCTAAGTACAAGAAGGCAGCGCATAGTGAGGACTGATTTGGTGTTCCCGCCCTGCCTGTTCGCCCAGGCCACAGGCAACCCTGCAGGATGCGCCCCTTGACGTTGGCAGGCGGCCCGGAAAGAGCCATCCACATCCCTCCTCCGTCACATTTTAATGCAGAATGGCAGTAAAATTTTGGACAAAGATATGAAGATTTTAGTAAAGAATTGGAAGGAATACAAGGAAAGCAAGGGTTACTTGGCCTTCCCCAGATAAATGATTCCAGTAACTAACATCTTGCTCTTTCTCTTGCTCACACAACTGCAATGACACCAAGACAGATGACATGAGGAGCACAGCTCCTTCGTATGCGCACCAGTTACACACCGGATTGCCAAGCAGCATTTTAACCTCCGTGGGCCAACACTGTGCAGCAGGGGTAGTCCTTTAACTTAAAATTCTTTACTACAGTAGGACACTATCTGCTTACATTGCTCAAAGCATGTGCAACCTATCCATTTATTCAATTTTGGATACGAATACCAAGCAACTTTAGGCATTTCAGTCACCTGAACAGGCAATGATTCTCTCTCTACACCCCAGGAAGCAGTGAAGAAAGATGCCCAACCTAAGTTTTTACTTAAGACCAAGGAAAATGATTGAAGTCTGCTGATAAAAATAGGTTCTAGTCATTTTCCTTGATTGTAAAGGTTAAGAATGCTAAAATCCTCTACGCAAAGTTTTAAACACAAAATATCAAACACTAAGATCATTCTGCAAGGGAGAACCATAAAATATTTTGTGGCATATCATCTTCCTCTTCCACGACTGACAATGATTACAGATTTGTGATATGGAGCAGTGAAAGAACTGGGAAGATGTAGCAGAGACACACAACACAATGACACCGTGAGGTTTCAAGGTATACAGCAGTGCGGAACCCCTGCATACCTTGAAAGCCATGAGGCATTTCCTCTGAGTATGGCACTAACATTCCTAGGTTTTCACCGAGATGAACCGTATCCTGGACTAGATGACCTTTAAAGGTCCCTTCCAACCCAAGCCATTCTGATTCTATGAAGGAACTTGACCACAGTCTACCATATGGATAGGGTGACAATAAAAGATTTCCATGAAGGGATCTTCATAAAGATGTTGTTGATGAAATATTAAAAGTAGCCTTTACTTTTTCCTGCAGGTTGGAGCAAGAAGAAACTTAAGAAACCTATTCAGAATTTTCTATATTCAGAGACAAATTTCAAATTCTTGACTATTTACTTATGTCACATCTGAATTTGGCCAGTTAATTTTTCTCGCTAACTGATGGGCATGTTCTGCAGAAATTTTGGTCACTGATGTTCAAACACAATTTTAACTTTTATTCCTGTATGCTAACCTGTAGCTTCTTTTGAAGTCTGTTGGATGTTTACAGCCAGTTGAGCTGCCACCTTGCTAAACATTTAAATAAATATGATTAATTTGTAGAAATATAGAAGTGCAACAAGCAGCAGCACAGGGGACTTCCCTCCCAAGCTGATGCCGAATAACTGCTATGGAAAAATCCCAGGGACAGACCTCAGCTTAAAAGCTTTCTCTTAAGCTTCTGTCTTGCTGTCTGATTTACACGTGTGGTGTGGGGATTTCTCTTGATGCTGAGTTAAAAATCTAACACAATTCTATGCTGCCAAAAACACCTTTCTGTACAATCTCTATCCAAGAAAGTTAGACTTCATATAAACTTCATTAAAAAAAAGCCACTGGGGAAACTGAGGCTTGCCATCAGGCAACACCTAAAACCATCTGTATTTCAATGAAAACAAGTATTCTGTAAAGGATTTTCCTATTACTATTGCTGCTATATTTTGGGACAATAAACCTTGAACACATTCTTAGGTAGTTCAATAATAAATACACCGGGTAGTTTGTTTATTAAATTTTAAAACAGTGTTTTGTGCTTGAGTGCAAGGTTCTGCAGTATGCAATCATATTATTTTTTTGTTTAATATTTTAAATGTAGTGCAATAATCTCAAGACATTAAAACTGAATTGTTCTTTATTTAATGTACTTGTATATAACCATACATACATGCACACACACAAACTACCTTTCATATTTTCAGTCTATCAGAGAAAAAAAACCAGTTGCTTCATTAAAAAAACAGTACAGAAGATGCACACATGCTTATACGCACTTGTTGAGGGCAAACACAGATTATTCACTATTTCTGTTATCAAAGGAGCTTCACATTGCAAATCCGCCATTTACAAATCACAGAACCTCAGCTTTACTTAATCTTGTCATGTTGTCACATTTGACTAGCCATGCGAACTGACCTAGAACTGTAAGCACTGGGAAGGCAAGTTGTCAAAGAGATAATGACAAGGAAGCCAAAAAGGGCTACCAGTGTTTTCACTGGGTGAGAAAAAGGAATTAATCAAACTTCATGAAAGAAGAACAGAGGATAATCAAAGTGTTTACTGATTTTTATCAACTGACCCAATAGCTTCACATCTTCACCACACAACTACCAAGAGCAGTGAAAACTGTAACAAATGGAATTCCATATAAGCAACTATTTATAGCAGCAGTAAACACAAGTTTAAACTGCCAACATAAAGAACACTTGAATTCATAGAAGTTGTTTAATAGTGTGCATTAGTACAACATTTCCTAGTCTTTCCAGAGCAAAAACTTCAGTATCTGCTATTTTTCACAAAGAAAAGCAGTACAGCCTTAAATAAATATTAGCACAAAGAACTTACAAATGCTCCTTCATCTTCAGTTTTTTATTTTCTCTGATTAGTGGAAAAGCATATCATAATAATAAAAGCATCTCATAGAAAACAGTTATTTTCTCAGTCAAATGGCTTCATGAAACCCATAGGCAGCAATACTGAAAGGGAAGAACCTCTCTCAACCAAGCGTATGTCTTCACACAGTAATTCAAAGAGGCTGAATGAAGTATCTCTGAAACTGCATTTTGCCAAAGCAGTTTGGATTATATGTACTTCTCGGAAATTCCTTTGAAGGAGTATAAGCTGATCAATATCTCCTGCCAGACACATAAATAAGTCAATGAGATGTATGCAAGCATGAATGGCAAAATTTTGACCAGCTACAATTATTTCTGTACTGTAAGAGAGGTACGCCACAACAGGCACCTTCACCATTCTAAGCACTTTGTCAAATATTACTTCGCTTTTCAAGAAGTATCTCCATATTTTCTATTGTTTCATTAATTAAATTTGTGGTAGTGTTAGTGTTGACAGGTTAATGATAGCATACAGAAAATTGCAATGACTTGAGCAATTGCATTGGTTAAAAATTGCCAATATTCTGTTCAAACTATTTCAATAGTACAAACTATGTTTGCTTCTTTAAGCTGCCAGCTTTTATAAAACGTTTTTCTGAGAGTTATAAAATTAAACCTTTCAGAATATTTAATCTCTTTTGGAGACTGTATCTTTCTCCAAATGGAGGTCAATAACTTAATCTAGGACTGTCAACTTCTAAAGATTTATAATGCATTTCTTTTGCACACACACACACAATTCCGCCTCCTGGGGATGATTCTGCTCAAATATGTAAATAAATACAGTCACAATTGGACAGATGTTATATCCACTTCCACCATACTTCATTCCAAATTCAGGTCTATATATACACTTGCCTCTCTCGCTGATATTTCAAAATCATAAACTGCATATACACTTGGGAGAAAAATCATACTAGGCATGCAACTGCACTGGATTTTTTTGTTTGTAGATGGAAGTTGGATAACAGTTAAAAATTGCACGAAGAAAGAAAGAGTGATATAAATATAGGATAATGATCCTTTCCCGTATTTACACAAAAATCATAAAATGTAATATGCAGGTGCATCCTAGAATGCACTTGAAAAAGACACTACAAAATATTTTTTTCTTCACTAACTATAAATTTTGATCTTTAAAAAACCTAAAAGAAAAAATATATTGAGTACTGATTTGAAAAATTCATTAAAAATGCTAAAGACTCAGAATGAACAATGTTCTGTAACCATCATGTGAATAAACCATGGCTTTATTCTGGGTCTCACTCTGATTTATTAGGAGCCTGACAGGGCAAGATGCCCACTGCCTCCATCAGCCAGGAACCTCAGGATTAACTCTTTCCTGATGTGCTCGTTGTCAGAGATTTGGTAGAGCAAGGTCCATACACATCCTTGTTAAAACTCCATCATCAAACGGATAGGAGGTTTCAGCTAGTTTCCCTACCTCTGTTCTAGTTCAGGTCTGTCTGCAGCCTCTCTTGAATCAAGCTTGCCAGAGAGCAGCTATTCCAATAGCACAGAACTTCTCTTCTGAAGAGTAATTATTTTTATCCTCAGAATGCACTAGATGCAATCAAGAGTGAAATATTTTTAAATTTCCCATGGAAGGATCCCTCTGTCAGATACTTGAACAGGTTTTCTTTCTATAATGTGCATGCAAGAACAGATACACATACATAAACAGAAATGTGTATATGGACACACTGTCCATTCATAAATGCATTTATTTATTCAAGCTTACTTTCTTCCCAAATCAGAAAAGATGTCATGTGGCTGAGGGCTAAGTATCTTCTGGCAGGAATGATACAGTCTTTGGAAGAGAAGAGTATTACCAGCAGAATCACCCAAGACCTCCCACTTCCATTTCATGATAAAGTTCTAACCAAAATTTCACTCGTTATATTATGATTTGAAACCTACAAACGCACACATTCTTTACAAGGAAACAATACAAACATACATATACTCACATTTCAAACACTTGAGTGTATTATCAGTATCTTCACTTTATATCAATTTTACAAACACAGTTGAATTACTGTAATTTAGTTTAGAAGCACTAAAAAAAAGCACTGTAAAACTGTACTGTAGGTGTCTTGCATGCATCTGAAAAACCACAGGAAGGTGAGCTTCAGTTCTAAAGCTTTAGGCTCCAGGTATTAAAACACAAAACTTCAGGTAATAAATTAGTTGAATATCAACATACAGATTTGAAAGACCGAATGCAACTTTGGCAACTTGTACCACAGGAACATGGGTGAGATAACTATTTTTTTTATAAAGCCAAAAGTCCTTTAAAGTCTGTGACTAAAACTTTGGTATATGAGAGACAGAAGATACAGGCTTTCATGAGCTTTCTCCTTCAGATCATGTTACAAAAAAGGCACCTACAGTCACCTACAATGGATATGTTTATCATATGGTCAAAAACATACCTACAAAAATACCTTATTGCTGAATCAACTCAACAGAGGTAATCAACTGGTAAACTGAAAAGTTTTAATAAATATACACAGAGATCTATTTCCTTCTGTGTAAAGTTCACTGAATTTACTGATAAACAAGAGCGCTATGTTTTTGACTGGAGTTCCAAAGTAGTGATATATGGAATATGTATAATATAGACTTGGACACTTAAATTGTGCCTGAACTGAGGGGGGCAAAATACTCTTTGTTAGAGAAATAATTATTGCTTATAAGGGTTCACTCTGCAAAACAGGAAATTGTTTCCAGGACAAGAAAAAAATACTAATGACTGCTTGTCTACCTCAAGAATTTGAAGTTAAAGAATTGCCAAAACAATTTTATTTATTCTTACTTAGCAAGGCTAAGAATTATAATTTAGTATCCTCCCTACTACAGCTCACTCTAATCTGGAGCTGAGCAGGAAGCACAAGTGAAATAACGAAAGCCAAAATCCAAGTCTAGCGAGATCAAGAAAGTGTCAGATGTTGACTTCTCAAAATGTTTTCTCTTAATGGAGTTCAAAAAATCTATGTTAAATCAGGTTTTGTTACAGAAGAACTTTTCAGATTACCACCAAAAATACTATGGCTAGCATATGGATTATTACAATTTGAGCGCATTTCGGCTTTAGCTATGATCTTCTTTTTCATAAATGAATGTTTTTTATTTGTTTCTATCTAGGTCACAATGGCATAAACAGAAAACTCTTCACTTTTCATTTCTGCTAGTGTAAAACTCTGTAAGGAAACACTTCTTAATACCAACATTTTCTGTCATGCTATATATCCTTTCATCCATCAATACAAGCAGCTTCTATGAACTCCGGAGATCTTTCGCATAACATTATTGGCAGAGTATGTCCCAGCACTGTTACTACTTGTTTTTGCTTTTGGTTTGTTACGTAGTGACATAATACCATCCTTACCTGAATTAATACTAAGATTGTTCAAACTCTATTGCTTAAAAGTGAGAAAATCCCTGGACATAGTCAAGATATTTATAAATTACCATTACCTTTTAAAAAACATTGTTCATTCTTCTGCACCCACGGCTTACAACATGATAGTATATTAGCAAAGCAGCTAAGACTTTTTACTTACTAGAGAGCGATCCTCTGAAGACCCAGACCCTCTCTCCCACTATCTTATCCATAGGATAGACTTTGTGAGTGCTTTAGGGTCAGCAGTGTCCTTGTGGGCAGTATTTGCCCCCAAAGAGTTGAAAAGACAATTGTTCAATCTATAGCACTTACAATGTCCTACACACATCTAAGCCTTCACTCTTCCCATTAGGTCTGTTTGTTTTGGCTCTTTTAAAGTCACAGTCTTGATTGTACTGCACAGTAAGTATTTATTAGAAGGTTTGACATATCCTTACTTTTCTAGGCCATATGATATTTAAACTGGAAATAAAACACCAAAGTCAGCAAAATAACCTAATGTCTTTTATATGGCAGAACCTACAGGCTCAAGCTGTAATTAAACTGTTCCAAAGATTTATACTATGGACTTTCCTATGCTTTCTCTTACGATTAAATGCAGCATGTGAAAAAGGATATTGAGACCTGGATGGATGCATCAAGAAGTATCAATGATTGTTACCTGCAGAGGTGTTACAAGAAATTTCATCTGCTGCAACGAAGACGAATTGATTTCTGCAAGAGAAGATAAAATTCACAATACTGCTTGCTGACTGGGCAATGTGCTAGCTGCCAATTGACTTGATGTTTACAGATGGGGTAGGGTAAGGGTGCTTAATTTTAATGAATGTAGCAAGAAAAAGTGTTGACGTATTTCAGTACTAAAGAGTTTATAAGGATCATGAGGCAGACATGCTGGGATCTTTTAAATGAAATAATGGTGACATTTGGATATGGACTATGTACAAACTCTTGCATTGGAAGCTTCATGTTTAGTGTTACAGATATGTCAATATATTTATGAAGTCGAATAAAAATAAAACAATATTTATATTGATATAGATATTAAAGGGCACTACTGCAGAATAAGTAAAAAGCATTTTTTGAAAAAAAAAAAGAATTGCAATTTACTTCGCGCATCTGAAAGGAGGATATTGAAAGTAAAATATTTTGCTTTTTATATGTCTAATATGATTGCAATCAGAAAATGAATTTTCTGCTCTGCTAAAAAAATGACATAGTATATTCTTACATACTGTCATCCAAATACATACAAAAGTCTATTGCAGAATAAACTAGAGATATGAGTGATTTAATATAAACTTTCTCTTGCAAAATTCTTTTTAATACCAAGTAACATACAAAGAGAAATGCTAAATACACTAATATTTCAAAATGCAGAAAACTTCACTACGGCGCAAATCCTGATTTGTCCTTTCTGAAGTCAAAGCAAACAGGATTTGGGTTAGCGGATATCATGTTTAAGGACTAACATGAAATGATTCCTTTAAATGCATATACACTGCTGCCTTTAAATTATTTTTGTGTTGTGCGGGATTAATAAAGAACCTGGGTGAAGTTTTAACACTAGGGCGCTCTTTAACTCCAAATCACATGTAGCTCCTCCAGCCTGCACTGCTAGGCATGGTGAAATTTCTCTGTTTTGCACAGCTTTAATGCAAGAGTCTACCAAACAGGAGCTAGAAGGAACTAGTTCTAGCTTGTACTAAGGACCACCTAGAAAACTCAGTTCTGCAAGATGATGGAAGCTCTGTCACACATTGAGTACTCTGAAGATCCTATTGAAAACTATTCAGTTCAGGAGCAAACATCTTTAGGGGTAACAGAACCTTGAGGCGTTAAGCCCTAAGAGAACAAAATCTGGTTCTATTACTTCACCTCCAAGGTACTAGAGA
>Ga0181612_116812_pt1 | contig 23451 bp, 27 predicted proteins | sample HoacroProtozoa21_FD_119630 | JGI IMG/M metagenome (GOLD analysis project Ga0181612, IMG submission 119630) | Hoatzin crop microbial communities from Cojedes, Venezuel. Combined Assembly of Gp0051906, Gp0051904, Gp0051908
AATGAGGTGTCCTTAGAGCCTTCTCTGCTGTGAACAACCCCAACTCTCTCAGCCTTTCTCCATAGGATCACAGTCCAGAAGGACCCAGAAACCTTTACAAACCTCCAAGCAAACAAAGCCCCCAAAACATCCCTCTCCAACACAGTGCCGACAATCCCAGAAGCCAACAAAACTCTTCCCAGTTCATTGTCACTACCAAGACAGAGGCACTGTGGAGACTGGTGCTTCCGTCCCCTTCACACATGGATGCTTCCACCAGAGCCCGATGCCACGATATCTCCTTTGGCAAACCCAGCTCCTTCAGGAGAGAATGAGAAATGTGAGCAGAGGAGCTGGTTCTCATGACTGGCCTAGTGCCTAGAGAATGACGACGCATGCCGAGGTGAGATGTCAGGGCAGACTCTGAGTCTGTCACTTTCCTGTGACTGAAGTGTCAAATATTCCTCTGTTGGCTTCCCATCAGTTGCAAGGTTTCCCCCTAAAGCCATCACATAAAGCTGATGCTGTTTAAAATACACTTCAGATGTACTGAGACTTGCTTCTTAAATGGCCACTGGTTAGCCTATTCATGATAGACCAGTATGGTTGTGACTCTTGCCCAGCATAATTTGCCCAGACATGGTGAAATACCTGGGGATCTCTTCTGTGTAACTCAGGTATCAGCGTCAAAACAGCAAGTCTTAAAATTATGAGCCATGACCCAAAGCAACCTTTGCCACAAAACTAATTAAATTTTTGGGAAAGAGGACACTATTTACCTCCTGCCTTCCCCACACGGCCTCAAGCACTACTATTTCTGCAAAGCTCCCATGTGCCATGCCCTGAAGTCCTACCCTTGCCTCTCCATCACCTTCACGTATCACAGCTGCAGTGCCAATGCACAGCCAAATTGCCGATGACCTACAGGAGTTTTCCATTCTCCAGGCTGGCCTTGATCTGACCACCTTCTCTGTCAGAAACGGATGGAAACTAAGCCTTGCTGCAAGAGGGGCTCACAAAACTTACTTTAAAAATACCCCCAAACAGCCCACCACAGCCTGGCCACGAGCATTGCTATAGCAGGTGTAGGATTCGCCTCACCTACCCCACAGACACCTGAAGTATATGTATGTGGTCTAAGCCAGCTGGCTAGGGGCACGCGACGTCTGATCGAAGAAAGGTATTTGCAGCATTGGCGTCTGCATCTGAACAAGTCAGCATAGGCTGCTTTTGCAGTCAGCGAAGAGTCTGCCACGCAGCCAGGGAAGCTGAAGGTACAACTCAGTCTCACTCATCACATCCACGGCACCTTAAACCCCATGGACAACGCTGACCAGGTCTCCAGCAGAAGCCGAACACTGTGCTGCTGACCTGCGTGGGGGATGCCACGCGATGACCCCCACCTCGCCCCGCTGACTAGTCAAAAGGAAGGAAGCAGAGACTTCCAGAGGGCAAAACTGCTCTCAGAGCGTACCATCAGCATCTGAGATGTTGCTGCCCCCACCCCAGTGTGCTTCCAGCGGTTAATTCCCCACCCCTCTAGCAAGAGGAGGCAGAACCAATACACCACATTTTGGCTTCCCCACCTCGCGCTCCAGCTCTCCCAGTAAGTGAAAATGGTTTTGTGTTCACATGAAGTGATGGATAAGGTGCAAATGCACACGTAGCCCGTCCTGTAGCCCTGCCTCCACGGGTAGCAGCTTTTGGCAGCAGGGCAGGTGGGGACCGGGAGCAGCAACATCTCAGAGGGCTCCACTGGGATTCATTTCACCTGAGGATGGTTATCAGAGCACGCAGATTTGAGTGGTACATTCAGCACAGTTGCATTAACACATCTCAGTAAAACACCCTGAGACTCCAACACAGAAAACGCAGCATGGGCAGCTAATTTCCTCCTAATAGCACATTTACCTCTGGCAGAAGTTAAAGACTGCAAGTGCTTCATGAGCCATTCGCAGGAACATTTGTAGGCATTACTGAGTAACTCAGGAACTTAATTATCTCTTTTAAAATGACCTGTGTGATTTAAAATCCTATTTGGACTTCAGGTGCCCTGGGATCTGTACTCCCTGATCTAGCTGCTCAGCTGGCACAATCCTGAAGGTACCATGCAGGCCACTCACGTTGCTCTAAATAGTTCTGCCTAACCACCAAACCCACAAACATGCCCTGAAATCCAGCTTCCCAAACAGAGAGAGAAGCAAAACCCCAGCAACCACCTCCTTATCCTCATCCGCTACGCTCACGCTTCCCAAATGACAGCAAGAGCACACCTCCCCTGAAGCGCTCAGCAAACTTTCAGCACGAACGCACGCCTGAGCACCTTTATACGTAAAACATAGATATTTAGGGAAGTTACTATGCTTCTCGGAAACTTTTTGCAATATTATTTACAAGGCTTGGCAGCAGTTTTTAGAGTCCGCTGGCAGTTCACAGCCTGAACCAAAAGACACACCACGCGCGAACTCTCTTACTAATAATGGCCTGCGGGGCTGGAAAGCCCCCACACATCTCTCAGCCCCGTGCTGCAGTGAGGTGACACGCCTGGGTGCTCGATTTGAATGCGTATGGCCGAGGCCACCCATGGGGAAGCACCAGATCCTGCCTCTGAGCTGCAATCCTGACCCCAGAGACGCACGACGAGGAGGGCAGGGGTTGGCGCTTTCATTTCTCTACCCCAAAGTATTTCCACTGAGTGATGGTTACGAGCATTCATCAGGGTTGGGTTTTTCTTTCAGGCACGTCATTGTAGGAGGACAGGCCCAAAGTGGAAAAACGTGCTGGTAAAATTCCCAATGCCCGTCGCATTCACTGGCTGATGCTACACCATCCCCAGGAGCCAAACACCCAGACCTTATCCAAAGAGGAATGCCAGATTATCACTCAGAATTATTTAGTCCTGAGATCAGTTCACGGCATACCAGTGTCTGATACAAACAGGAGAAGGCCTTAAAGGCATTTTCTACTTTACTGGGCAGGGACCTAGCTGAGCCTATGTTATAAGCTGTCACACAGGGGTTTCTGCTACAACACTTGTTCCTGGAGCCAGCCGCAACGTAGTTTGTTTTTATAGCCCAAGCAGGACACAGCTCTTTACCTCAGAGTGGCACAACAGCCTGAAGAACATACAGACCTCAGCACAAAACACCTTGATCTCATACCAGTTTGTGCAATGAGTATAGCAAAGCATCAAAATCACAGAACCACGGAATGGTTTGGGTTGGAAGGGATGTTTGAAGATCATCTAGTCCAACACCACTGCCATGGGCAGGGACATCTTTCACTAGACCAGGTTGCTCAAATCCCTGTCAAACCTCATCGTGACCTCTTCCAGGGATGGGGCATCCACAGCTTCTCTGGGCAAACTGTTCAAGTGCCTCACCACCCTCACAGCAAATGCAGAGACCCAAATCACACAACTGGGACACAAGCACAGATCCTCACACCACATTTCTCTTCTGTATTAATGCACGGGGGCTCTGGTTCATGTTCAGTGAGAAAACGAGTGCAGCACCTAACGCACCTCCGCTGCCCCGCTGGAAGCTCCTGCCCCAGGCTGGTGCTGGCAAAAGCGATGTGCTGCTCACGCCGCAGCTATTCAGTGTCACGGTCCAGCACTTTAGAGGAAAGCAAATGCCCTCAGCAGCTTAAGCCATGGTGTGAACCGCAGGAGATGATGCCCAAGCACGTAGTCCAGGCGGGTACCAGCCATCCCCAGTGACACGGCACACAGGAGCACTGGGCAGAGCCACACACACTGCCATCCTGGCCACGTCCACTGCTGCAGTGCTCCCCATCAAAATGTCTCCTTTTGACTCCCATTTTCCCCCTTTCCTGCACGACCCTTTGCACCCCTCCAAGCTGTCTAGGCACCTTCAGCTAAAGCTGCCTCAGGGCCCTGCCAACCCACCCAGGTTAACACCTCCCCAGCAGCTCCTGCTGTCCCTTACATAGCCCCACCTTCACAGCTCAGCTCCTGCATCTCCCCCAAGACAGGTTTCTCCCCCTTGCTTATCACTTCTTAAACCTCATCACCTGCTGCTCACACAGCCTTAATGTCAGCATTTCTTAAAGCAGAGGTAGGTCTGGATGCATGCTCCCGGGCAGCCTCCAAATTTGGCCCCAAACACAGTTATTTCAGGCAGTTTCATGAAGCTGAGCATGTTGGGTACAAGTCTCACTTCTGTTGAGTCAACAGGGCTTTTTACTTTACTGCAGCCAGTATTTCGACTTTAATGACTCAAAATTAACATGCTGCAACAGCAGTTGTCTTACCTGTTCCTGCAGCTTCTGGGCTGTCACGCTGCAGAAGGGGAGTAATGGCTGTGGAAAGAAAACAAAAACCACAAAGTACCGAGGAAAGCCACTAACAGCATCTATTAAAAAGATAAAACCTGCATGCTGTCCTGGAGAACAGCTACAAAGCTGCAGCCTTTCAACATGACCTCTCATTTTAAGGTGACATTTTGAAGTGTGGCTTGAAATGACATGAGCTGTCCCATACCCTGTACCCCACTGAGGGAAGCAAAAACTCTTCTGTGAACCCTTCAGATGCACAAACCAAGAGGAAAAAGGCGTCAGAGACCCAAAGCATGTTCATGGAAAAGCATGGATGGTGGAATTCAGGTTCCTGGCTCTTGGCATCATGCTACAGCTGTTACGAAACAACATATCCATCTCAGCAGCACAGCTATCGACACTCTAGCATGAGTCATCCATAATACTTATCTAATGGTGAGTAAGCTGCTCCTGCTGGTCATACTTTCCAGATAAATCTATAAAGAAAACAAAAGGGGAAAAAAAGCCTATCAGAACATGTTATCAAAGAAGTAAAAGGAAGGGGATGGTACCTGGGCAGCAAGACAGCGCCCGAAGTGGCAGGGGGCAAGTTGGCTTGGGGCCGTCAGATGAAACACGCACGCCAGGAGGGACAAGACAACAACAGGGGTCCACACAGGCGATGCACCACTAAACCAGCCACAACGCGACCCTTCTCGAGGGTGGATGCTGCAGCAAACACCTATGGCAGCGGTGGTGTACGACACAGCTTGTGGGACTGGGACTCCAATTTCTACGGCAGACTGGAGGGTCTGTGCTCTTCACTTCCTTGCCACCAGCAGTGCTTGGCAGTGAGTGTGGGTCTGAGTAAGGACCCAGTGCCTGGGGAAGAGCTGCTTGGGGCCAATGTTCATAAAATCCTGAGCAGCAGGGAAAACCCAACCCACCCCCACGGAGGGTGCGAAGCGATCCTGAACACAGGGGATGCTTCCTCACCTAATCCTGTTTTTACTAAAGCTCAGTAACTAAATTGCAAAGAATTTAATGGTGCAATTAATGAAAGAGGAAGACAAAGCCCCTTTGTTTCAAATCTGTTTGATGAAAGCAGCCCTGAAGGATGGCACTCGCTCTTTCGCACCCAGCTGAACGTGACCTTTGTGTTTGCCGCCTGCCTGCACCTCGGCGGGCTCTGGTGAGCCACAAGAGCCGAGGCCAAGCCGTAGAGGACTTTCTCACCAGAGAAATCGCTGCTGGGGAGGTGGGGGAAATAACCCAAAGGTCTCCCAAGGGGGCTGAGTCATCGCACGGGTATCTCACGGAGATTTCAGAGGGGTAGCTGGGGAGCGGGGGCGGAGAGGGGAGAAAACTCCAAACACCTCTCCCACTTCACACGGCAGAAAGGAAGAGAAAACCCCGGGTATGAATCACCCTGCCCCAACATCTCAGAGCCACCAAAGCATTTCACACAAGCTTCTACAAAGACTCCCACCAGCAGAGAGGAGCCCATCCACTGCCCTTGCAGCCCGCTGCGAGGCTTTGTGGTGCAAGGAGCTTCAAGGGTGTGCACAACGCTTCTGTAGGCTTGCCCGCAAGCAGGCAGCAGACACAAAAACACCACCATGGGGACCAATCCAGCCTTTAATACCAAACTTTGAGACTCCAGACTCATGTGTGAAGTCCGAGAAGGCCACCTCCATCTCCTCCTACCTGTGAGGGACAAGCAAACAAATGCTCTGTCATGGCTGGGACAGCAATTCTTACAATCACAGAATGGTTTGGGTTGGAGGGGACCTTCAAAGCTCATCTCATCCAAACCCACTGTTATGGGCAGGAACATCTTTCACCACACCAGGTTGTTCAAAGCCCAATCCAACCTGACCTTGTACATTTCGGTGATGGGGCATCCACCACTTTGCTGGGAAACCTGGTCCAGTTTCTCACCACCCTCATCATGAAAGATTTCCTCCTCATGTCCAGACTAAACCTATGTTTATCCAGTTTAAAACCATTTTCCCTTGTCCTGTCACTGCAGGCTTTAGTAAAGTTTGTCCCCTTCTTTCTTAGAAGCCCCCTTTAAGTACTGAAAGGCTGCAAAAGATTTCCCTGGAGCCTTCTCTTCTCCAGGCTGAACAACCCCAACTCTCTCAGCCTTTCCTCATAGGAGAGGGGTTCCAGCCCTCTGATCACTTTCATGGCCCTCCTCTGGATCTGCTCCAACAGGTCGATGTCCTTCTTGCACCAGGGACCCCACTGGTGGGGCAGTTTCACACTGCATCACCCAACACTGCTCAGGGCTACCTCCCTTTTCCCTACCTGGCCTAGGGACAGAGGCTCTTGTAAGGCAAATGCAGGAACTGACCCCATGAAGAACAAGATTCACTGTGTTTTTTGTTTTCTGGGTTGTTTTGCTCAAGTCAATGCTTCAACCCCAGATGTTGCAGGGTCGCATGAACCCTAGCACCAATACCAGGGATGAGCTGGAAACCAGTTTGGGAGAGGAAAGGACCAGCCCTTTGCCATCAGCACACTCACACCAGTGAAAAGGGCCACGTAACCACGGCCTTGGACAGTCACTCTCGGCACTTCACCATCAGCCTTGGAATAAAACCGACTCCTTCATTTGAGCACAGGCTCTGTACAGGGACAGTCATTTAGAAAGAAAACCAGGCCAACTTATTCTCTCCTGAATCCTCAAACTCATTTTCATTATAGTTATTTTCTTCCTTTTTTTTTTTTCATAGGATTGAGAAGAGCCTTCCTGAAGCACGAACTCCATCTGCATCTACCTCAGGCAAACACATAATCCTGCCCAGAAATAAACCGAATAACTCACTCCCACCACTCTTGTTAAAAGGCTCCTCCAAAACCTCTATTCTGACATGATTAGAAACCTTCTTTTTATTTCCAGCCTAAGCACAGTCATGCCAGGTGAGATCCATTTCTTCCTGAACCAACAGCATCCTTCTGCTTTAACAGGTCATCACCTCCCTGATAGACCTGGACTGGGCTGAGCAAGCCGTGCTGCTCCAGGGTCTCCCCTCCCAGCCCTTCCTGTCCACCTCTTCCCATTTAAGTTTACATGGAGGACACAAAAACCAGACCCAGTCAACAGCTTATCTCAGCATGGTGACCTGTCCTCTGAGAAACCTCCCTCGCTTTTCTATGTACGTATCTGCTGCTCTGAGACCTTTCTTGTAGACTCTTTATCTCTGGGGTTTGGGTTTGAGTTTTTTTATTTTCCTTTTTGAGCTTTATGACCAAAATTGCATATGTCTTTTAAAAGTCTAAATATACCTTTCACAGGAAATCAGTATACAGGGGAAGAGCGGGGAAATCCACCACATCTTGCTGTCAAGATGCAAATAAGGCGCTGGATAGGAACTGAGCGGGCCACAGCTGTAATCTAGCCTTAGCAGTGCTTTTGCAGCACGTGTGATACAAAACCAGACACAGATCAGGAGATTCCTGCAAAAGAAAAGACCATTTTGCCAGCTATAAATAATTTTTGATGAAAAAAAAGGAGATGTCTTTAACCCAAATCAGCTGAAACCTCGGTCTAACACAGCATTTAGCCTAGCCAGTTTTGCAGGGAAAAAAAAAAAAAAAGGAATCAATAATCATCTGTGTAGCAACCTATCACAGCTCTACACATTTCTATCAGTAAATAAATGCAGTCGTATTACAAGGATTGCCCATCTGTATTACGATACAAAGGCAAACAAATGCGCACCGCCAGCTTCAGACCAAGGCTCTGGAATTTACAGAAGCAAGGAAAAATCAACAGGGGCTTTGCCCGAGTAAAGACTGCTGGTTTAAGCACACATGGCTTGCAATGATGCTCAGTGAACCAGCTTGGCTTGCGTGCGTGTGTGCACAGCTAAAGATAACTATCTCGATATATTTATATCAAAGACAGAGAGAAAAAAAATCTTGCATGCAAAACGTGGTGACGTTCACACAGATCTTGCAGATTTGGAGGCAAGCGAGCGGTGCTCTCACAAGAGGTCATGGCTCTGGAGCTGATAACCCCTCTGACGTGGGCATCTTCTGAAAGGTGAGCTCCTTTGGCTGCCCCTACAACTTCTGCTCTACACACCGTTGGCTCAGAAGTCACATAGCAAGCAATGCAATGAAGTGACACAGCACTGCGGTCATCCAGCTCCTCGTTTTCTACAAGCTGGAGAACACTTTTCGGTCTCTTAATTTAGGCTTGGAAGTTCAGAGACTGGATTCTTAAGAAAAATGTATGAAAATAGTCTGTTCCTGTTAACCATTAATGTGACCGCTTGCTTAGATAGCACCTTCACCCCAGAATTGGTGAAGTGTTTGTGTTTTTTCACGGAGCAAAATCACAGCCACCGGTGGCATGCAAGAGAACTACAGCTCAGCGTCACCTCCTCTACCGTCAGCCTACTTCTGGGTTTGCATCTGGTTTGGTGACCCACCTTCATCCAGCTGCTCCAAGCGCACCTCCCAGTCTCTACAGTAGCTACTAATTCTCGTTGTACACCTGGGTGTAAATATAGCCGTCATCTAAGATGTTTGCAGCCATTAATTAAATTTCCGGCTCTAGGTAACGAGAGATGCTATCTCTCTTCGAAAGCAGCAGCCTTGACTCAGCATATGGTGGAGAGGGAGAGACCGAGCCTCTTCACTTTCTTCAAAGGTCAGCAAGGGAACGCCCCGGAAACCCTGAGTAGTAACACCTCGTCCTTAACCAAGGTACAGGAGCTGTATTTAGGCAGCTGCCTGATCACAAGAGCTACAAGGACACGTGTCTGCTCGACAACAACCAATTCGCAATACGGGTGCCTTTTATTAGCCGCCCATGTACTTAGCTTTGCTCGGAAGAGCACACTGCTCCGCTGGTGGGACCTGCAGCGTACAGAGGAGCAGTTATTAGTGAAGCTAATTACAAACAACGTGGCTACTTAAGAGGGCTAAAAATAGCATCGGCGTATTAATAGATGGAGCACAAAACTGGGACACGGAAGATGAAGATTCTCATCTCGAGCGTGGCAACATCCTACATGATCTCGGGTAGATCTCTTCATCTGCGTGTTTCGTTTTCACAGTTTACAAAACAGGCAGTAAAATCACTTCTCAGAAAGGCTGCAAGCCTGGATTCCTCAACATCCGAGAGCACCGAGAGGTCCTCTCCTGTACCTCCACGCAAGTGTAAAACCTTCCTGTGTCGCCTGGACTTGCTCCCTGACATTAATTTCACACCATTTATGCGGCAACTCAGGTGACAGTTCCCAGAAAGCTGCAACATTTACCTGAAATAGCTGAGTTCACTAATGGGTGATCAAAGGAACGCAGGCTTTGGAGTCGACTTCCAGTTGACCCGGAGCTGCTGGAGCAGAGCAGCACACCGGCCCGTGCCCAGCACTGATCTGCAGGCAGAAAGACCATGGCAAAGGGGGGAACATCTGACTCATCTACTCCATGCAAACTTCAGCCAATTTAAAAATCTTATGATTTGCATCTAGCTAATGACCAGAGACACAAAGACTTGTAAAGACATTATAAAACCCTCTGTCTCCCCACCAGACAAGCACGGTCTCAGCCCAGCGCCTGAGAGCAGACATGAGAAATCAAGCCCTTCCTTCCCTCAATTTGCAACCTCTCAGTAAAACTAATTAGAAAAGCAAACAGGCCCCTGACTAGCCTTCCAAGCTGAACAAATGCCACCGCCGCGCTGGAGGACATCTTCCGAACACTGGCCTGGCAGCAGGAGAAAACACCAGCCACCAGAAGAAGGAAAGGACATGAGGACCTCTCTCTCAAACCCCTGATGTCCCAGAGAAGCTCCAATGCCCAAATCCTGACCAGCCTTGCACCTCTCAGGCTGCCATCTCCTTGGCTTCCCGGCTAGTTTGGAAACTTCACAGCACTGACGGCTACGTGCAGGGTAGCCAGATGTGCACAACCTCTGGTCCACCCATGCAAGATGCAGTTGCATGGATGCAAACCCGGCTTTGCTCCAGGATGCCAAAAACCCCCTACACATCTACCCCTCTGATGCAGCTGTTTGTACAGAAGAATTTAAAAAACTGTCTTTAATGACGATGCAACTGCTGTGCTATAGGACACCTGTCTCCTAATAACTATAATGCAACATACCTTAGCAAGTAAGAAAAGGGAGTGGAAAATAAATGTGCTGCAGCATTTGCAGAGGGTTTCGTCTATTTATTTAAGAAAGAGAGTCTGAAAATGAGACGATGCAATCCCACGGTACACGACAGTAGTTATCCTGCCTTTGCACTGATGTAAAAGAGATAAGACTCTGCCCTTGAGTGTTTTGCTACCTTCTGCTCAAGAGTTCAAGATGATAAAAATAAAAAACCAGCAAAAAAACATAAAAGCCATAAAAGCCACAAACCATACCAGTTTCAATACAAACAAACAGCGATGTTTTCTTTAGCCATTTCTACTATGGCAGGAGTGAGATAAGCGGACCTTTCATATGAGTATTGTGAAAATAGCTGCAGGAAGATAACAAAACTTGAAATATATGTTCGATGCAACTGCCAGCTACCGTCATCTCAGGCTGCGACTGTTCCCACAGTTGATCTCTAGGATGAGCAAACAAAAACACCTAGCAGGGCTTCAGAAAGTCAGCATCCATCAGCTGCACAACTGGCCTCCTAACCAGGAGGGGTGCTGGGACCCCCCGAAGCGGAGGCTGAGTCCTCGAGGCAGAGTGCTGAGTGGGAAGAGGAAGGATGGAGAGCTGGAGGGTGGAACGAAGAGACACAAGAAGGAGAAGCAGTCTCTTTCCTCCTCCATGTTTCCTTTCCTCCACGCTCTCAGGGTACCAAATTACTCCAGGCTTCTGCTGCCCGCCACGTTTTCTAGTGCACCTATAGTCCTTCACCACTCTCAGGAGCAGATGCTCAGAGAAATCCGAAGTTGCGTCAAGAACCAAGCATTGCCCAAGGCAGCCCAAGCTCCTCACTGAGCTCCAGCAGTCCCAGGAGAAGACCCAGCTCAAGGCTGAGGTGCTGGGACATCCCTGGTTGACACTGCTTCCAGCCCCAGCTATACCATGCAGTAATCCTCCTCGAGTTTGGGTAAGATGTTTCAGCTCCCGTGGACTCTTCAGCAGGAAGGGGGATGACTCCTCTCTCCTGTACCTTGCTCATCACAGTAACTCAGCTGTAGGACCGCTGCAGCCCAGGACCTTGGCAGATGCATGGGGACTGCACAGCACAGCAGGTCTTTGCGGCTGATGGGGACTCCGGGGTGGTAATCTGCAAACCACCAGCGGGAAGGCCAAAAGACAGCAGCACCAAGTCATGATTCTGGGAAGAAAGAAGGGACACGCCTGGTGCACGCTTCTCTCCCGTGTTTTTCAAGCAGATGGAACATTTTCAAGCCTATGACCTAAATTTTTCTAATGGAGGTGCTCTCTAAAGCCAATGTCCACTGTACTTCTGATGGACCAAAGGATTTGTATCTATTTAAAGGCAGAACAAGATGCTTCAAAGTGAAAGACTCACGAATTGTCAGAAAAAGTGATTTTTTAAATCTTTTTTTAAATAATCATCTAACTTATAGGCAAAGTGAAATTAAATTAAGAAACAGGAAACTTTAGCAAGATGTCGGGAAGTATTTAACAAGTTCAAGCATCTTCCCATGGGAAGGCTGGCAGTGGGGGAGCGCAGTCACCACCGGCTTCCCAGCCCAGGGCTGCGCTGCCTAATCCGGGCTGGCAGCATCGTGGATGCGGCGGATGCAGCGGGTCCTTGCCGGCTTGCCCGCTGCAGGACGGAGCTTGGCTGACTTCATCGGAAGCGAATCCTCCCTCTTTCCCTCCTCCCCACTCCGGCCCCCCATTCATGTTGGGAAGGAGCCTGGCAAACCCTGGGGAGATCACAAGGGAGGGGAAGCAGGAGGTTAAAACGCTCTGAGGCCCCTTTCAGTCTAAAGGACAAAGTAATCGTGAAGCTAAAACAGATGCTTTGCTGAAAATAAGGAGTGGTTTACACGAGTCTCCAAGAGAGGCCAAAACCCAAAAATACTGTAAAGTCCCAGGAAGCTGTGAGCATCCTGCTCTTATAAACAACTATAATACTTGAGCCTACAATAATATTTTTGCAATATTTTGAAATGGTGCTGAAAGACTACGCGTGTTGTTTGAAAGATAAATTTGAGACGGCACAAAAGGAGACCGTACCGCTGTGTCTGATGCAATGAAAGCCCTGAGTTTAACAATATATGTATTTACAATTTATTTCCACGAGTGACACTTGGGAAGACTGACAAGATCAGCCACCCAGGCACAGGGATGAGCAATCACCCATTTAAATGAGCTCTCAACAAGCAGAACGAGAGATGCCAAGAGAAAGCCCATGAAGAGATAAGCCAGCAAATGCCACTTTTCAATGTAATTATGCTCAACTCCTGTCTCATTTGGTGGGCCGACACGTTTCCCCAGAGACCCAGAACGGAGGGATACTCCAAGGGAGTATTTCTGTCAGTTCATGGACATTTGTCCATGGTCTTTCACGGTGCTTTGACTCAGCCCCGTGGGTCACCCGTGCAGGCGAAGGCATGCTCGGGCTCTGGGCTCATCCACGCCCCCACCTTTCTGCCGAACCTGCCACCATCGAGTCGCAGCAGCCGCCGGCGAGAAACTGCCATGTTTCTTCCCCCTCGGTTAATGTAAATGGATCAACAGGGGATCACAACTTCCAAATTTGAAGAATCACAGAATGGTCTGGGTTGGAAGGGACCTTCGAAGATCACCTAGTCCAACCTCCCTGCCACGGGCAGGGACACCTTTCACTAGGCCAGGCTGCTCAAAGCCCCATCCAAGCTGAGTTTGCACACATCCAGTGATGGGGCACGCACAACTTCTCTAGGCAACTGGTGCCAGTGCCTCACCACCCTCATGAAAAAAAACTTCTTATTTCCAACCTAAACCTATCCTCTTTTAGTTTAAAACTGTTACGCCTTGCCCTGTCACTACAGGCCCTGGTTAAAAGTCTCTCTCCACCTTTCCTATAAGACCCTTTTATATATTGAAAGGCCACAATAAGGTCTCGCCAGAGCCTTCCCTCCTCCAGACTGAACAACCCCAACTCTCCCAGCCTTTCTTCATGGGAGAGGTGTTGCCTTGGGACATCGAGGCAGATAAAGGCAGTTCTCCTGGAGGCAAGCCCATCCCTGGAGTTCGGGCTCTATTTATTTTACCTATCTGCAAAAGAACGCCTCTGGCTTCCGTGCTTGCTAACCCACCTTTCCGCACGGCAGAAGGCCTCCGCTTCGCCTTCCCCCAGCCCCTGGAGCTCCAGGGGAGCAGTCTGCCAAGCGAGGGAGCAGCACAACGAGCAAGATTTATCTCTGCTCCATGCTGCTTTCCACACCGCAGCCGTCCTGGGACCTGGCAGTGACACCCTGCTGCAGCTGCACTGCAAGGATTCACACTGGACCATGTCCCGTGGGTTTTACGTTCACTACCTACTCATGTACGCTGAATTCAAAGACGGAGACGAAGCTTCCTACCTACTGCACCTCAAACCATCCCTCACCCTGCTGCCGCTGCGGCTTTCCGCAGGCTTCCCTTCTGCATCGACAGGCGATTTCTCATCCCCAGGTTCAAGCCAGACCTGTGCAGAAGTGACAGCCCCCCTTGTTCAGTTCTCACGCAGACAAAATACCTGCAGCTCAGTTACAGCCCAGAGAACTCCTGCTGCCCGGCAAACAGAGCTGCCGATTTTTCACAGGCAGAACATAGTGCCAAACAGTGGAGAAACGGGAAAAAGAGAAAAAGGGGAAAAAAAGGGAGGGGGGGGTGAAAAAAAGCAGGAGAAAAAGGAAAATAAGGGGGAAAAAGGATGGAAAGAACAAAATGACCGAGTGAGGTGACTTTAGCAAGATGCAGGCACCAGCCCAGCACTGGGTCACCTGGCATACTGCCCATGAAGAACAGACCCTGCATTAGGTACCAGGTCCCCTGCACGCTGCCAGGCCCCGGGCTTCAGCCTTCCTCCTGCACAGACGGCCCCATGATCATGTTTCGATCCTCATAAATTATTTACATCAGATACGAGGAAGCGGAGACATTAGAGATGGAAAAGATGCACCAGCCCATTCCCTGGGGAAGAGAGCTGGATCCTTCCCTGCGTTGCATGAGCAAAGCAACGATGCTCTGTCTCTCCTTGGGAAGGTGTTTTGCTGCTCAATGCCCTCAGCAGGCTGAACTTCTTCACAATAACTTTGCATAAATTGCTGTTTGTTTTGACCTCTGATCCCTTCCTGCTGGCATTACCACCTGCCTGCATCCCACACAGTCCTCTGGAGTCTCACAGCATCACTGGGACACTTCAAAATTTTCAGAAGAAATGAATCGTTCTGCAAACTCCAGTGAAAGATACCTTAAAGAATACTCCAGAGATCACGTATTTTAAGAAAAATAAAATCAGACTGGTTTTGAAAACCAAGGACGTTCAGCTAGCTCTTCACTCTTCCTGCCTTCGCCTACCAGAGCGGGAGGGCAATCGCTAGCTAGGAATGCAGAGAGCAGCAAAACATCTCCTGAGCTACCGGCCAACTGCTTTGTAAAGTTACTCCTGCAGCACCAAAGGAAACGAGCGACTCCAGCACAGCTTCATCCTGCATCTCGCGATGCTCAGCCAGCTGGAGTTTGTGGGATGGGGCAGCACCTACCCTCCTAAATGCTTGGCAGACTTCAGCAGGCATAAAACCATCCCGTCCCCATCCCTAGCACCACACTGAAGAGCTAACTCCCTTCTGACCGCTGAGATAAGGGTACATAAAGGAGTGTGTCATGCTTTGAACTCCACGGTAGTTCACCTCCTTGCTAGGACTGGCACATTCTTTCTGCTGGCTCCAAGAGCTGTCAATGCTTCCTTCACTTACACAAACCTTTGTGCAGATGAAAGGCTCCCGCCGCGAGTCATCAAGATGTAATTTTGGTTCAGATCTGGAAAGCACTTGCGCGTGCGCTTAAATCACTGCCGAAGTCAAGGGCACCCAGTCGCACGCTCCCATACGCCTAAGCAATCAAGATGAAACCCTTTTTTTCTGTTTGGGATAACAAGGCATGGAGAATCTTACTTCCAGGTAGATGGCAATTACCTAAATGAGCTGTTTGCTTATCACTGTAACAAATCAGGTAGGAAGATGATCGAGCACAGTGTGGATGTGAGGACAGAAACTGGATGGGGAAAAGCCGGTACTGAGAGTTTGCTCAAGCAAGCACAGAGTGCAGGACACAGTGTTTGTCCACAGCACCTTAGAAAACGGGCTCTGTGTTTTCAAGACATCAAAGCTATAGAAGAGAGGTTCCTAGTTAATTTTTACTGAACATTCTTCTTCTAACCTGTTCAAAATGAGAGGGACTGAGCTGGTCTGCTTCTCCCCCATGGTGTAATGCATTTCTGCTGGCTTGTCCGGCTTCGCATGCGCAAGCCCATGCTGGTACTGGGAAGCCCAGCGCATCGAGCAGACGTTTTGGAGGCTCTTCTAGACTTAATGACTCTTACCCAGCTGGCAGCAGCTGTGCTGTGCAGATGTGGGGACTGAAGCCTTAGAGAGTATTTGGTAGATCAGCCCATACCTGCACTCCCAGAGATCCACATGGGATGGCTATCAGCCACAGCCCCAACAGGTTGCTCCACAGGTCTCTGCTGCAACATCATGCGAGGCTGCACCAGAGCAGGACCAAAACCGGGCACTGCCAACATCCCAGCCACTTGCTGGAATCGCTTCAACCTTCCCCCTGTGAGCATGCAAGCCTAACCCAGAAAACAGTTTCTAGCAAGAGCACTGTGGGTTCCAGGTTGACTGTGCCCTGGTGGCTTCTAGAGAAAAATTACCTCAGCTGACAAATAAAATAACAGATTTGGGTTTTTTTTCCAATTGCAGACTCAGTCTGAGAAATGAAAGCAAAGATGTGAGCTCTCCACATCACCTCAGGCACCGCTACCTGGCACGTAATCTTGACATGCTTGAGATGCGCATGCTATGCGTACCGGGTGCATGCCGTGGGTCTGTGGGGTACACGGCGGGGGTGTGCGGGATGCCAGCCATGGTTTTGCAGGGTGCACACCATGGGTATGTGGGGTGCACACCATGGGTACACCGCTTGAGTCCAACTCAGCCAACGTTACCTGCAACGATTCAGAAGCCACAGAGAGACCGGACACCCGAGATGAAGGACTGACAAAGCACACTGTCAGCAGTTAGACGGAAACCCCTCTCCTCTTTCTTTTAACAAACCCAACACGATCCTGCAGTGCGGTGAAGAGCCGGTGCCCGGCAGGACGAACCAGGCTGACTCAGGTGGGAGTGACCTGGCCACGCTGGCTGGCTGCCCCAGCTGGCTACCAGCCCTGAGCACAGCGCTTCCTCGCGACAGCCTGCAATCCCCCCACCCGAGGCAGCCACCCATTCCCACAGGATGGGATTGGCGCTGGACCCAAAGGCAAACCAGTGTTAAACAGGTACCTGAACAGGAGCCAGGGAACGGGGAAAAACCCGACTGCAGTGCCATGTCGTGCAGCCCCAGCTGAGGAGCAAAGCCAAAGTGCCGGTTGGTCATCCACCACCCCAGAGACCTTCATCCCAGTGTGACCTCAGGGCACTGTCTGGTCATCCACCGCCCTGGAGACCTCCATCCCAGCATGACCTCAGGGAGTTTGGGCAGCAGTTTCTCAACCGGTGGCACAGGGCCAGGGGCTGACGGGCTGACCCGAGGCTGCTGTGGCGAGGCTGGCAGGACTCAGTGCAACTTGGGGAGGAAAATGGTGAAGAGAGAAAGTCTGAATGGAGGTGGACGCAGATCGCAGGTGATGGGACCTGGACTTGTCTGGGACCCCCGTGCTGTCAGCTGTGACAGGTGCTGGGCCACACTACAGAAAGCAGGAAGAAGGACATGGAAAAACCTCAAAATCAGGCTGTGGATGCTGTCACAGAAGGAGGAAGGCCGCACGTCCCCAGGAATGGAGCCACCTGCGAGGAGGGCAGCTCTGTCCCACTCTCTGCCCCCCACTGCCCTGCCCAGGCATGGGGCTCCCTGGGGATGTTGCACCCATCAGCCCCAGCCCCGCAGGCTGACGAAGAGGACAGCTGCTGCACATGGCAGAAGAGCCTCCCTGAAGAGCGGCCCATGGCACGGTCTTGGCTGGCTGCCATACCACGGAGGGTTGTTATCTCCGGGCATCTCATGGGGTGCTGCAGAAAGCAGTGCCAGTCATTTGGCTCTTCAGAATGAAGCGATCCTCTCACCGGTGCTGGGCAGCATCACCCCAAGACCTGTCCCATGGTCCTGAGAGCACACCAGGGCTGAGCTGGCAACGGCGTTCATGGTGGGACCTTCAGCTGCAATGCCCTCACCATACCCAGCGTGGTTATCAACCTGATAGCAACCTAAAGCATGTCTTTAGAATCATAGAATCACAGAATCACAAAGGTTGGAAAAGACCTCTGAGATCACCAAGTCCAACCGTCAACCCAACACCACCATGCCTGTTTAACCATGTCCCAAAGTGCCACGTCTACACGTTTTTTTGAACACCTCCAGGGATGGTGACTCCACCACTTCCCTGGGCAACCTGTTCCAACGTCTGACCATTCTTTCAGTAAATAAATTTCTCCTAATATCCAATCTCAGTCTCCCCTGGTGCAACTCGAGGCCATTTCCTCTTGTCCTATCGCTAGTTACTTTGGAGAAGAGACTAGCACCCACATTGCTACAATATCCTTTCAGGTACTCGTAGAGAGCTGTCTTGCTGGACTCCTGGGACTTGACCTCCTGCTGTGCTGCCACAGACCAGCTTGAATATACTTGTAATTAAGGAGTGAGTGAGGTAACTTGCTATGATCACAGAAAATCTGAAAAACTCATGTGTGACCATTTAGCAGACGAAACTCTTGGTGCACGTGCAGATGCTCTCTCTCAAACTGTACACGTGGAAGAGAGCATTCTGCCAGATTACCTGGTAATCACTCAGACTTACCAGACCCTGCCTTGTCCTTCGTACAACACCGTAAGCGAGTATTTACCTGGCAAAGATATCCTCCTGTGAGGAGAAAACAAAGATCAGAGTTCAGAACTGCCTTTTCCAGGAACCTCTTAAGGAGAGTTTAACCATGTTTGAGTGGCTGGGTGGGTGGCTGGTCTTGCGCTGAGAACAGAAAGGCTCCTAGGGACAAACCTGCCTTCGTTGACAGAGCCCAGCTAGAGGAAAGGACAATCCACCAGCAGGTCTCTCTGCTCTCCATCAAGAGCTTTGCCGAGATGCACTGCAGAAGGTGAACGCCCCATGCTGTCAGTGCTGCACTGCAAAGAGGCAAAGAGCAGGCAGAGGGAAGAAGCTATATGGGAAGAGCAATGGCTTCTCCCTGGCTCTCTCCTACCTGCTAAACAGCCGGAGAACACTCTTGCGTCTTCAGCAACTACCAGATAATCTCCAAAGCATGCAAGAGGGAAAGGGAAAGAGGAGGCAAAATAACCCATCCACTAAAGAGGCAGGAGGATGGAGAGATGAATCTTTAGGTAAGCTGCGAGTAAGTCTGGAGAAAAGCTAGGGCTGCTGGTAGAAGGGGATGATTACTCACACCACCGAATTTTAAGCAAAGCGTTCACGTGCAGCAGGGGAAGAGGGTCCCTGGCTCCTACTGGCTGCACAGCCTGAAGCTATCAGCCGTGCACAGAAGGACCTTCCAATCGAAGATGCGTTTGCACAGCTGTAGGCCCCTCACTTTTAGTTAAATGAACAGCCTCATTTCCCCTTCTCAATCCCATGTCCTCCCAGGCACACGGACAATCCTCAGAGCCTGGGTCTGCAACAAAACCTTGACGCAAGCGCCTCTGACCTACAGACACAAATCTATTTATCGCCGGGACGGGAGGCTGGACAAAGAGGAGCGGTGTCTCAGAGCTGGGTGCCAGGGCCACTCTCTGATTCAGCAAAGCCCTTGATAAGAAATGTCATCCTCCATTGAGTAATTTTAGCTCACGAGATAAGAATCTCTATCAGGCTCAAACATATGGCTGGCTGCAGAGCACGCAGCAAAATGAGATGGGTAATTTATTTGCTTGTGCTAAGAGCACTCCCAGACTCAGAAAAGCTGATGCAATGAAATAATAAGTGCCAAATTACACTCCATTCTTCTTTGGAGACCTGGAAGAGGCTCCTGCAAGATACAAGGGGTTGTATCTCTCTCCTGTGAGCATCAAGCCACTGAGGAGACAACAGTACTACACGACTCATGAAGATGGGGATGTGCAGGATTTTCTAAGGTCTGTTCCTCTCATTAACTCCTACTTGTTACACAGGAACTTATACCCACAGACATGACCGGTGCTCTGTATGAAATGTCAGTAAACACTATCCAGGGGAGGAAGCAGAGGGGATAAGTGACAGAATTACACAGTACTGAGGGCTGAACTCCAGTCTCCTGAGATAAGCCCTAGTCATTAGAGCACAGTTTAAAACTAATGGCCTGAAGGACAATCGGTGCACTCCTTGCTGTGACATTCCCCTGCCAAGTCCAACTTGGCACCTCTGATTTAGGTGACCTGAGCTAATCCATAAACATGACATTGAGCCAGACATTGCATGGCTTGGGCTGCTCAGAGGGTAATGATCTCCCTAACCTGAGCTGCGGCAGCAGCATCTGATCCACGGGGACAACTCAAGGACACCCTCAGGAAGCACTTAGCATGTTTAACCACTGGTTGCTGGGAGGATCTGCTGGGGAAGGCTCACGCCTACGGAGCTTGCTTTCTTATACTCTTCCCTCTCCTGGTTCTCATCAAGGAAGATACCAAACTAGATGGTCTTGATCTGTACAGCCACTTCTACTCTCTGTCATGTTCATCAGCACGGCTGCTGTTCAAAACATATCACCGACTTCCCCACTATCACCTTTAAATGGATGAATTTCACTCTCAGATTGAAGATTAACATCCCAACATCCACTCTGAAACAGAAACTCATGCTTAACCTGCAAATATTTCAATTTGGTGCTTCCACGGAACTAGACCAGACCCAGGCTTTGAAAGTGTCCTTTCTCTTTCTGATTCAAACCCGCTGTAGAAATGTAGTAGATGCACACTTGGGCATAGATAGTCTCTTCATTGATGTGAAATTAATGCTGCTTCCTGGCCTGCAGTATCTTCCCATCACCAGATCTACCCATGCAGACCTACTGGTATTCTCACTGGCAATATCAGCAGTTAAGCCAACGACTGAATGAGTCATGGAGATTAAAAACTTCTCACTAATACTAAGAGCAGGTCCTTCCAGCTCAGTCCTGAGACATAGGGGTGAGGGGGGGTGGGGACACCTCTCATCTGCAAAAAACAGGGAATTTTCAACTCAAGGGAGTTCGATCCAGAATCTTTCCTCATTGCCAAATTTATTATGGAATGTTAACCCAATGATACAGGTCTACATGCACATGCTGGCACGGCCCTCATGGCAACATCACACACAACAACCTCAGAGGAAGAGTCTGATGAACCACTTCCACTCTTACTCCCACACAGCCTTCACACGAACCAGCCACACCGCACGAAGTACAGCAGAGGAAAGCCACGCATTCCTCAGGCCCGTTGAGTTGTGTCTCTAGAACAGACCAAGCCCAAGACACTCGCTGCCATCCCGGCTAGCCTTCTCCTCCAAGGAATGCTTCCAGTGCTCACAAGACCAGGGCAGGACAAGTGAGGAACCACACATGTTTATGAGGAAAAATATCTGCAGCAGGAGGGAAGCTAGAAAATACATCAAGCGTCAACTTCCTTTTCTGGAATAATGTTTTTCAGTTCTCCAAAGATGGCAAACTGAAACCAGGTTTCATTTTGCTCTATTTCTTCCAGCTCCTGCCCTTCTCCTCTCGTGGCTTTGGAAGAGGCAATGTGATAAGCCCATTGATTTCAGCTCTCTCTGTGTCTCATCAGTTTGGAAAATTCACCACTGCCGTGCTCCGGAGCTGGAACCGCAGACAGTGCGGATGAGCGTGAGGAACTTGTCATCCTCACTTCCTAAAATAAAGCAGCAAGTTCCTCTGGCATAAAGCAAAGGCACAAAGCTTCCTCCAGAAGTGATATATTTAATGTGCATGTGAGCAGAGATGCTTGAAAAATTAAGTCTTAGATATGTGGACAAATAAGACTGTAGAGATTTGCTGATCATTTTTACACGAAGTCTGCTCAGGTGTCTGCTAGTCTCTGCGATGGGCTCTGCAGAGGCAGGCAGAGGTGACGCAGGACACGGGAAGCAGGCAACGGAACCAGAGGGAGGTTGGGGCACCAGGAGAAACCACTCAATCAAAAATCAATGCCTGGACTAATCCCACTTCCTGTCTGATGGATATTGGACTGAGATAGGAAAAAGAGAAAATGTTTGGCTGGTTTGGGGTATTTTTCTACCTTGTGGTGAAGCTTTAGTCCCGCTCTAGAGGTCAGGAAGCTGGCTTGTAGCATCACCTCTCCTCCTTCCTCCTGTATCTTCCCTCGTGCACTCTCCTGCTGGGCAAAATCCATCTCTCTAAAGCAAGAGCTATACTCCAGCATTGCTCCCAGCAGCAACACAGCATTGATTTTAGTCACTTGCACGAAACAGCCAGCTCTGTTCTTTCTCCTTGTGTGATACTGGAGATGTAAACTTAAGCTTCCCTGTCCCCTAAGTCAAGGTGGGTTGCCTGGAGAGTTCAGCATGTCATCTGAAATACTGTAATCCAAGCCAAATCGCAGCTCTTCAAGCTTCATCATCCAAACAGTGGATACACCTATAAAGAAAACACTATTTTAATATCTATATTGGGACAGATTGACAAACTTTCAGGTTTTATACACGAGTTCCGTAAGTATTAAAAGAGCTGAAATGTTTACCCCCACAGGAAAATAATGTCTGGTTCACCATTCAAGGGATACCCTGCCCTTGCAGTACTGATAGAAGAACACTTTGTTCTTGCCCACAAATTCAGTCAAGAGAGGGTACTACTCAGAGACGAACAAGGGGTGTCAAAGAAAGCTGAGAAAAACCCAACTCTAGCATCCTTGGAGGGTTTCAAGATCTTGGTTATTTTCTTTCCCATTCCAAATGATGGGTGGGGGGAAAGATAAAAACCTTGAAATTTGGAAGGTTGCTAAATTCAAACTCATTTTGATTTGAAGCACTTTGTTTCAACAGTTGGAAATGTTGCCTTAGGTGTCATGAACTTTCACACTTCTCATCGCAACTTGCATTAGAAACAAAGAGTCATTTAAAACACAAACCAAGACACAATCACAGCTGGAAAATTCAGATCTACAGTCACTACCCAACCTTCTCAAAAATGTTATTATACTTTTCACAAAATGGGGTATTTATTGAACCCGACTCTCCCAAGGGTGCATTCAACTTCAACATAGTGGCACACCAGTGAAAAAATCCCAGTCAGCTCAAACGCCAACAAAGCAAACATGGAGCTACTTGAATCAAATGAAATGGGTTTTAATACGCAATGCAATAAAGTTAGTTTTACATGTAAATTCTATCCTAAACAAATTTCTGCGCTCAACTATAGATTTGTATAGACTAGCAGAATGACTGCTTTGCATGTTGATTAATACTACTGCAGACGTTGCTCCACTGGGTATAAAGTACTGGTCCAACAAGGAGACAGGAAAAGCTTCAAAAATCAGATCTAGATTAAATTCTAAGTTTTGTCAAAAACAGGAGTTGTTTGTGTACAGACAGAAACATAGTATCTACTTGATGTGGAACTACAGATTTTCAGAATCTCCAGGAGCTCCTGCCTCTGACACTGGCCAGACATAAACAGTCCAGCATAAGCAACCTCAAAAAGAAACTATGAGCCTTCATCTGCTTTCAGGGAACGTTTGAAAGAGATGGAGAATTAAGGTGGTGCAGAGGTCTACAAGACTTCTTCGGATGGCAAGAGCCACAGAAGAAGGAACTGGTCTTACTCAAATTTAATGTTCTTAGTTATGGAGACCCACAACGAAACGACAAGCTGGCAGGAGAAGCAGGAGGGGCCGGTCTATACTGCCGAAGAAATGCCTCCCTCGGATGTAGAATACGGCACAGGAGGTACAAAGCCACCAAGGCTCAAACATTTGGGGAAGGTGGGAAGGGTGGGTCAGAGAAGCTGGGAGAGGTGGATCATTTCATTGCCAAATGAAACAAGTTCGTGACTGGTGTGGTGGAA
>Ga0181612_136992_pt1 | contig 23450 bp, 10 predicted proteins | sample HoacroProtozoa21_FD_119630 | JGI IMG/M metagenome (GOLD analysis project Ga0181612, IMG submission 119630) | Hoatzin crop microbial communities from Cojedes, Venezuel. Combined Assembly of Gp0051906, Gp0051904, Gp0051908
AAGACCTGCCTGAACAAGGTCCTGTGCTGTAGGTGACCCTGCTTCGGCACGGGAGTTGGACTAGATGATCCCCAGAGGTCCCTTCCAACCCCGAACATTCTGTGATGCTGAGTGATTCTGTCATTGTGTGACGATGGCTAGAGAGTAATAGTTTGGGCCAAACATTCTGTCTTTCAGATGCAGATAGACTAAAGTGTGAACATGTGTTATAGCATAAAGTTTTTAAATAAGTGCAAGTCCTGAACTGAGTGGATTTACGTAGATCTCCCACATATACATGCAGAGTAGTAGGTTAAACTGTGATTTGGAGGGTGTTTCTTTGCATATCAAAATATTTTCTCTGCATCTTTGAAAGAACGAAATGTAATAGTTTGTAGAAAGCTGTAAGCTGACCTTTATAATCAGGGGAGGAAAGATGGCTGTTCCTATCTGAAATTGTATGAAAACTTTAATCTGTCATATAAACATATAGATTGAGATTGAGGACTTCAGAAGGCAATGGGTTTTTTTATTGATTGACGTTTCTGTTCTTACCAAGTAAGCAATATTCCAGGCTAGGAGTCTGAAATAAATCGAAGTTCTCTTTCTTAACATCTGTATAAATCTGCCAGAGCCTTAAAGTGGCACAGTGATTAGTTTGATAAATATGTGACAGTTGCTGTAGAAGGAGAAAGAGCTTTTAAAACCAAATTTCTTTTCCAGAATTGTGTGTTGGTGTATCCATGTAGTTTTAGATTTGTTTTCTAATTTCTAATTTGGAGGTGAATATATTTAAGCTACGGAAAGATCATGCAGGAAAACCATTTAATGCTAAAGCCAGGATTTTACACTGTAGTTGGACGCAGTTATTTTTGCATTGCTTTAGTATAATCTCACCTTAAGGTGAAGCCCTTGATGTTTTCTTTGTCAAAACCACTGAGACCTGTTGCTTTGCTACAGCCGTTCTGTTAAGTTCTGTAAGGCCCTTTTTGGCATGACAGCGTATAGATGAATGTATCTCAAATGCACGAAGACTTACCCTGCAGATACCCAGTTTCTTCCAAGACAGTGTCATGCAGTCAGACTCTCCCATTTTGATTGCTGGCAACTGTCATGGTGGGTCACCATTTAGGTTAGTGTTATGCCTGCTGCCTGTTCATTCAGCCCTGGAGACATTAGGTTAATTCTTTCTGGTTTGTTTTTTGTTTATTTGTTTTTTGGGGTTTTTTTGCTTGCTCACAGTTTAACATTAGCTTCTCCTTGATCTTATATCTTGGATGTTAGAGAAGAAAATACACTGTGTCTCCTGTACCTCCTTGTTCTTGGTTTCAGCTGTGCTTTTCCTACTTTCAGCATCTTCCTACAACAGTAGGAACAGAAATACAACGACCCTGCCTTAAGCAGTAGGTGTGATTTATAGTATCGTTCTAAAAAGCACACTAATACACACAATATAAATTGATTACATTTCTCTGCTGTACATCAGTAAGCAATAGAAATTGTTGTCTGTTGAGTGCATACAGTACATGTGACTCTAAACTGGGATTAAATGTTAAAGCAGTAAAAGAGGTAGCTTTGCTGAAGTTATTTTGATTACTATTTTGGTCTAAATGAAACAAGTTCAATAAACACACTATTGTAAAGTGTATCTGTAAACAGTAATTGAAGAGGCTAGCATCAAATCTTAAAATCCCCTTTGGGTAAATTTCAAAAATTCTTTCAGTTAAGATGATGTTGTTTATAGGTATCAATGCCTATGACTGGAGAACTGCCTCAGGCTTTTAAGAATGGATGTTATTGGAAAAGTAGGAAATGGTCCTTGTTTGATCTGCCAGGGTCCTGTGAATGGGATGAGTGCAATTCTCATTAGATTGTATTTCAGCGTTCCCCTCGCATTAATATTGACTGTAAGATTAAGCCTGTCACTTCTGACAAGGGGAAAAATGGCTGCTACAAATCTGATAACACTTCACGTAAAAGGACTGTGTGGTTGTTGGTTTAAGCACATCCTACGTGGTTTTCTCCAATTGTAGTTAATTCCCCTTAACTCCATTCTGGCTTGTCAGCGGGGGAGTGGAAATTATAACTGTTTTCCTGGCAGCTGTGATAGAGATTTTTTTGCATTGCATCAGAGTGTTGGTGTTGCAGCATCATCTCGTAATTTCTAACGCTATCACATCTGCTTGATGTAGAGATCACCACCTGCTTGCACTTCAGTGGCCTCCCTGCCATGAGTGGTAAGCCATATGCAACAGAGACCGTGTCTGGAAAGTATAAACCGGCAGGACACCTCAGTAGCCCCTGGGGTTGGTCAGTTTGTCAAATGTCCACCGAATGCCAATTTAAACCATCAGTAGCATTTTAACCTAGTTTCTGGGGAGATAAAAATGCTCTCCTGGCAGCCATTGATGGTATTCCTTTGATTCTGTCATAGCAGGGATAAGTAAAATACTATGTGGGAATTCACTTCTTGTCTCAGAGGAAGATTACAGAAGGGGCTGTCTACAGGTCTCCTCTTTTCTGTAGTTCTGCAATAATCTCTTGTCGTCCTCCCTGCATGGCCTGCATGTAGGGTTATTGCAGGAGGCGGATTGTCACAAAGATAAAGTTTATATCAAAGGCTGGCCTTGTCACTCTGCCCTATGTTTTTAGATGCCGCCAGATCTGATTAGATGTGACTGTGTGAAATGTTGCAAAGATAACTAGTGAATAAGTATAAAACACAACTTGCTGACTTGAAGGTGCTCTGTGTCTGGTGAGTATCTCACTCGTACACTTACTTCCTGCTTTGCTGCTGACTGTAAGATGTCAATCTTCAAACGTGTTGTGGTCGGTTGACCTTGGCTGGCGGCTCTCACTCACCTTTCTCAACAGGACTGGGAGAGAAAACAATAAGAAAAGAAACCTCATGGGTTGAAATAAGGACAGAGAGATCACTCACCAGTTACCATCAAGGGGAAAGCAGACTCGACTTGGGGAGGATTAATTTAGGTTATTGCTAATTAAAAATAGTGTAGGATAGTGATAAACAAAGACAAAACTAATAACACCTGCTCACAGCCCTCCCTTCTTGCCACACTCAACTTCATTCTTTCATTCCCGAGTCTTCTACCTCCTCCCCTGAGCAGCATGGTGGGCACCAGGGTTGGGGGGGAGAGGGCTGCTGTGATCAACTCAAAACACTTCGTCTCTGCTGCTCCTTCCTCCGCATGCTTTTTCCCTGCTGCAGTCTGGGTCCCCTCCCACTGGGGTCTGAGAGTGCTGGGGGTCTCTCCCATATGGTGTAAGGAAGGTGGGACTGGTGTCTGATTCACAGGCACCACTTCCGGAGCTGCCGCTCTCGGTGTGCTGGACGGAGTGGTTTCACTGGAGGACTGATAGGCTCTTGGCTGGACTTGTTGAGCCTCAGGACGTGGTGTGAATACTGTTTTACTAGGGCTTCGACCTAATGCTTAGGGTATCGATCTTGTCTGTTGATTAGAACTGACAGAGTGAAAGGATGAAGTTTCTTTTAGATTAACACTGACGGGGTGAGTATATTAGTAATTTTATTTATGTGCATGTACGACACTTAGGTACATATTTCATCGCTAATCCTTGCTCAGAAGTGTCAAGCACTATTTTAAGTAAGATCAAGGAGCTTTTGTGAGGAGTTTTCACCTGGCAGAAAACAGAGGAAGAGTTTTACTAGACCCGTGACCTTAAGCCTGAATAGGAGATTGCCCCAAGTTGTATATGGAGTTTGATCCCACTCAATCCACAGGCTAGTTTGGACTAAACTTACTGGTTTCCTGTTGTTTGACCAACAAGAAGAAAAAAGGAATTTTATGATTTTTCATAGCAGGCTTTGTTTTTTCCACTCTTTGGTGTATGAATATGGTGGTTTTGAAGGTACATACACATAAGAAATATCTTCAAAGAATGTGTTGTCTCAGTTTTCTTAACTACAGTTCTCATTCTGATGTTAGAAGCCATCAGGTTGAAATAAATATTTTCATACGGAAGTTGAGAAAGAACAGAAGCAGTGAGGTGAGAGGGCTGAAGAGCCAGTGTAAACTCAAAACACGGAAGTCACACAAGGACCAGAAGTTATGGCAGGCAGACTGTATTGCCTGACATATATTGGCTTACATAACACCTTTAGAGAGCGATGGACTCTTTGCTTCAGGCATTGTTAAAGATGCACGTAGAGGCACATGCAGTTCTCGAGCTTCTGTGGACTCTTTGGGTGCTGAAGCTACGCTAAGAGGCAGCCCTATTTCAGCGCCTCGATGCACTAGTAAATCATGTGGTGGTGTTTCATGGCAGCTCGTAGTTGCTGAAAACTTCTTTCAAGGGGTCCAGGGAAACAGGTAATTTTTGTCTTCCACAGGCGAAAACATGGCAATCTGTGTGCTCAGAAAATCCTGGGTTTGGTTTATATTTATTTGTATGCTGACAGTATGCGTTATACTTGTATTTCTGGAAGGTTGCACCTATTGTCTTTTATTGATTTATCAGAGCATGAAAGTGTAGTCTGCTTCCTCTTTTCTAGCTAGCACTACGATTTAATAGGATACAGTGGCTTTTTTCCTTTGCATAATTTAATAGATTAGCACCAGATTAGTACTAGGTTGCAGTGTAGTCCTTTGGCTTACCCTCTCTTTTAAAACATACAAGACAAAGCCAAACATAAAAACAAGAGATCAGCATTTTCACCAAGTTTAACAGTAGTTTACCAATGCCCATATACAGGTTCATGCACAACAGTTAATCCCCTCCATGCATTAATTTTTGTAATAGAAAGATGGTTTTAATATCCTCTGCACTCCCATACCACGGTCCTGACCAAGCAGAGTGTATTTGTATTAGATAGTTTGCGGTGTGTATCCGTAATCTCTCTTGTTATAGGGCTGTTTCATTCCCAGCATGGGAGATCTCCACCGATGTTGAAGGAAGCTTCTGGAAGCCAGTACCAGATAGTATTGTGCTCAAGAGTAAGAGTGGGAATTCCTGTGCAGATGTAGCGATGGAGTGTACGGACCCTTTGATGTCAGAGGACAGTGAAAACCTCAGTTTGGTGAAATTGCAGACTCCCTTGCTACTGCTTTTTTAAGAGGCTGAGGTTCATGTTTGGTGTTCATGTACTGTGAAATCTTGTACCTGCCAAAGTTCACAGCTCTGCGCATTTTATTTTGCACAATAATAGGCATATTTTTGCAGGTATTTCTAGCTGCAGATAGTTCTCCATCTTAAAACATGTTTAGATTTATGAAAGGACAGTGCCGATAGAGGAGCTGAATTCTGTTACTGAGTAATGTTGCTGCCTAAGAGCTGTGTAATCATGTGTGGTAAGATGCTTTCAAGGTAGATAAGACCTGTGGTTGTCAGGAGGACTTCTGTTACTTACTGCTGGTTTACCGTTCTTGTAGATGTTTTTTTTTTAAATTGCATTGGAACATGCAAAGCTGACGTACTCACTGTTTCTTTCCTGAGGAGCTTGCCATAGTTTCGTTTCTTTCGAACTTGGGAAATCAGGAAGGTCACAGATGTGTCACGTGCTATTCTGCAATTCCTTGATGCTATAGAAGATAAAAAGACTATTCAAGACCAACACATTCCTTTACATATTTAATAAAAAATTCCTTTGCTAGACATGATAGATACCTTAATTCCAAGGACCAGTAGAAGGATCAGCAGATCTGCGAGAAAAATGTCTGCAAAGATCAACAGGATATCATTTGGTTTTCTTTGTTTTTTTTTTTTCCCTTAAGTCAAGCCGTTTGATATTAATTAGCTCTGGTCTAAAAGAACATTTTTTAATATTCTTTCTTTTAATGTTATATTCTTAATTCTGAGCCAATTTTCAGGAAAGAACCCGCCCTGATTACACTAGAAGATTGTCACCACTTCATAGCTTGCCTAGATGCTCCCATGCATGATTACCCCCTCTATGTGAAACACCAAACTCCTTCATACTTAGGTCACCTTTTTATTTGGAGGTATGATATACATATATATATACATTTATGTATGACTAAGGCATTTTTACAAGATTATAAAGGATGAAAAGTAATTTTAAACAGAAAATAATGTGGAAGATAGGAGAACAGAAGGACATATAATAGATGTGAAAGCAGGAATGCTTAACAGCTGTTCTGCTTAGTCTTCCCTGAAGAAAAATAATAGCATACATATACTAATAAAGATTGACAGGATGATCTGAGATCACAAGATACAGTGTGAAAGGTAACCAGTTGAAGAATTAATCTAAGTAGATTCAGTCATGATTTCTTGATCATACTCACAGGCACCAACTGTAGTCAACCAACCACTGACAATTATATGTGTAGGCAGTTGAAGGAGTGAAGTCCTAAAGAGTGCTATTTACTTATATATAATTAAGAAATTGTGTACAGAAGATTAGACCGATGTGTTGTTAATAAAATTCAGATATGGTCTTCATGAAGAAGACTAAACAATTGTGGTCCCAGTGCTCAGTTCAGTTGCCTGTGCTCTAATAGTGGCTTCTGAGAAACTCTTCCAGGAAGAGTTTTTTTATTACATTTAATGTACTCAGAGAAGAACTGCTGTGGTTAACAATGCTCTGTGGTTAACAGTGCTCTGTAGTATCTCTTTTGAAGTTAGAACATGGCTAGAATAAGATTCTATATCCTTAGTAGCAGCTACAGATGATCTGCTTTGGGAAAGCATTTCCTGATAGAAAAAAATTGTGATATTCCCATTTCCTGAGATGTGAAGTTAATCCCTTACCTGACCCATTAGTAACTTCTTCCAACCAAAGATATTGGAATAATTTTGCAATGTTTGGCAGAAAAGATGATAATAGGCAAGTATTTAAAGGTGACAGGCTTCTGTCTAGATAGGAATCACAAAACTGTAAATAGGATAGAAGTCTTCAGCAGTTTAGTTTATTCATGTAAAAGCCAGATCCATCCTTCTGAACCTGAACATGGAAAAATTCTCTATTTCAAGTTGTATGTGTACCTTTGTCTTTTAAAAATGTTATCTTCATTTCATAGTATCTGTATAACGAAAGAATGTTAAAAAGGAAATGGAGGGAATACCTGTGAGAGAAGGACAGTGCGGTGATAAAGATCTTGAATCTTTGTAGTAGAATGTACTACAGAGAGTCACCTTTGAAACAGCCTTGTAATTTATGTTTTTGAATCCAGGAATTCATATCTGTGTAAATGGAAATTATGCCCCAGTAAAATGATTAGAGAAGTTAAACTAGGCAAGGAGAAAGGGCAGGAAGAAAGCTGGCAAAGAACAGATGTTCCCTTAGGGTCTGTCCTGGATGATTGTGGTAAATGTGAAGACTGTTTTTAAAAACATCAGTCTGGTTTGAGCTGCAGGATTGTCTACCAAAGTTGTTTTCTACACCAACACAATGCCTCAGTCTCTCTTTAAAGTCTTCTGTTTCCCTGTAGTGTTGTACAATGGCACCTTGTATTTATTACCCCTTCCTGAGAAGGGAGAGGATATGAAATGGAAATCGCAGGAATGTTTTGAAACCTCGTTTGCATGTGCCTTTCACAGCTGGAGGTCTTACGTATGCTCATGCCAGGCATACCTGTGCTCTCCACGCTTTGAGTTTTGTTGCTTATAAGTGAGCAGTTCTCTTGGAGAGTCAAAAAAGACACACATTTTTAAAACCAAGATGTATAGTGTTAGTTAAGACTGATCCTCTGATTCCATGGTTAGATTTAAGTCACTACCGAGATAACATGGATTTACCCCATTTTAATTTACTCATCCCATCACGCTTGTGGTTCCACTTCTCATATGATTGTAAAGCTATACTTAAAAGCCATATCTGATACACGATTTTCAGATTATAGACTGTTTCTCTTTACTAATGGGTCAGAGAGAAACGTGAGTTTATGATCATGATTTTTGTGGTGGTTTTTCTGTTAGATGCTTCAGGTGGCTTGTATTAATAGCTTTCCTGTACTATAAAACTTGTGTTATAAACTGTAAATGTATCATGAATGGGCAGTGGTGTATATTCAGATTGATGGTGGTAGGTACAGCTCAAATTAAACCATAAGGGAATATTATGATTAAAAAGCTGACATAAAACCAAGTGATTTTGATAGTGGTACTTCTCTTTTATGAGCATGATTGGAATCTTCAAAGGGTCATTGGTTGACTGGGTCTATATTTTCCCTTTGCAGTTTTACAACAGACTAAAAGCCTACACTCCCGTTCTAATTGCAAGCAGACGAAATCAGATCCAGAAAAGTGCTCAGCGTTTTATAGATACTGGTGTGCCTTCTGCTCTCATGAAAGGCAGAATGAAAGGAGTGCTTCAGGTACCTTTGAGGAGTTTGATGTCTATAATAGCATGGATGTGCAGTTTTGTGGTACAGGGGGTAAGAACATGAAATCCTGAATGTTACCTCTCTGAGTAGAGTAATAAGGGAACCCTTTGTCTTGTCTAGATTTCAAAGCAAAGTTTTCTGTTTGTCATGTGTGTATAAAGTAAGGAGGAGAAAATGGCTTTCTCTAAAGTACTCTGAAGGAAACAGTACAGGCAACAGAAGAGGAAAACAGGCACAAAGACGTTCCTGACTTGATATCGCCTGTTGTATCCAAAGGTGGGCCCTATAGATTGGGACTTTGGCTCTCGTCAGTGAGAAACCGTTGTAGAATCATGTCTTAACTCAAAGTTTGCATAGCTGCCTTTCTAATGCTGGTGTGCAAGTAAAGAGCTGGTCTTTAAATATGACCAATACGTAAGTTGTTGTAATAATCAGTTTGTCATCCTGCTCTGCATAACCTCTTAAGTACCTACACTAACTAATGGAAATAGAATAATTTATCTGCTTGACTTGAGGTGGTAATATATTTTTTCAACCTAGTAGCAATTTGTAGTCTGCATAGATTGGATTGTTTCGCAGGAGAATTATTATGGTAATTTTAATTTTATCCTAGAACTTGTAATTATTCCACAGTATTGTTCTAATGTAACAGGCCATGCAGCAGTTCATTTGTTTGTCAGCGCTCGAAATTGGATAGGGCAACTTAAAAATTTACTTTTAAATCTTTTTATTTTACCAGAATGTTTTGGATGTGTGCTTTCCTGTATGAGCACATTTCAAATATGATTATTAAAAGTTGTACTGAGTATATTTAAAGCTGAAAAATTATTATATTAGGTGCAAATTGTTCTGGAGTTTTGCTTCTCAGAGTATATAATGAACATTAAGAGAACAGGATGGGATTTACTTTTCTTGTATAGGCTTATAGACCTAGTTGTTCTAATTACTTATCCCTTACTCTGATACTGCATTTTGCAAGATACTCTACAGGTATATCCTCAGGGATTTATGCCCTGAAGGCACAAGAAGTTTGCTTCAGCTGCATGGATGTTGCTTGTGCATTTTCTTGATACAGGTAATGGAACTTGCTTAGAGGAAAATTGGGATTTAAAAAAGAAAAGGTGCTTGGTTTTAGTCCATCAGTATCAGTAAGGGCAGCTGTGAGGTCTGTCTTCACTCATGTTTGAAGAGAAGGCTTAGGATTCTCACTGAGTTTGAATCTAGACCTAGCAGAGGGAATGTCCCCTGGAAAGGAATGGACATTTCCATTCTTAAGGTTGAAGAAAGCATTGAAGGACAAACGCTACGGTTTTAAGTCGTCTGACATGATTCAAACTATTCAAATAAATAAGGAAAATTGTTGGGCCAGATCCCCACCAGCTCCTGAAAGATGCTAGATGACTACACTGAAAAGGCAACAATGAGAGTTGACTATATCTGGCTTCTGGCGGAAATGGACGTAAGTAATTATGGGCTTTGCCCGTAAGGGGTTTATTGCTTAAAATCTTGATTTTTTTGCAGTGTCATTAATCATGCTGAACTTATATGACTAATATGGTTATATTTCCTAACTCCATTGGGATTCTGTTACAATTTAGTAACAATTACTGTCTACTATTGCAGATAGCTTTTATTGTAAAGCATTGCCAAAAATCTTAATGTGATTATCTTTGGCCATAATGTGTCCTTTACTTTGCAGATACTGTAAGAAATTGTAGATTGATTCAGATGATTGTTTCAGTGTAAGATGGCTTTAATTCCATGTGTAGTGTTTGCCTCATAATCTCAGATTTTATGAATTCATTATTGCTGCCTTTCAGTTGAATTGTATATTAAATAGCATTAATTAAATATGTATTTCAGAAAGTATCTGTTATCTTCCAAGAGAGCAGTATGATAACTACGGATGGGTTATTCTGAAAACATTGTCTGAAGGGTGTCAATAGAATATTGTGTTGCATAAAACAATGAGCTCTTCTTGTGACAATCAGATAACTAAGGATATGCTGCAAAAGGATGCAGAGAAACTACAAATCCTGTTCAGAACAAGTCACATCCTAGAGAACATTGAGTGTTTTAGGCTGTTGATACGCGCTCTTAGTTTAAATACACTTTGGAGAAGATTTTTCTTTTGCATCATTTTGTTTCATGATAACTGAATCCCAGTTCAATTGCTTGCTTGAAGATAAGGGATTTTACTCTTCTTGGTCTTCACCAGCATTACGGATAGGAAGGAAGAAGTGACATGCTGAGAAATAGTTGCGTTTGTCACGAGCAAAGTGGTTAGGAGGAGACGTGTGATGACGAGGCTTAGCGCTGCAAGGGAACAGAGATTTCTGTAGTCTCTTGTTTTGGCACAGGAGATTGTGCTGCATTTTAGAACTTGACATACCTTTTTCTGCAAGTGTTTTTAATCCTCCTTTTTGTTCCTCTATATTTATGGGATTTAATTGTCCAGTTTTTCCTGCCGGTACACAGCAGAGAAGGCTCATCTTGCCATACATTGTGCCTGCACTGGAAATCCAAGTAAACTGTGTGTTTTGAAAAAAGTTTTTGTTCTCTAGGAATACAGATTAGATCATTAAGTTGTAGTGCCCTTATCGGTGTTTGCAAGCTGCAGAGTCTGTTAATTGAATGAATGTGGCATGGGTTGATTACTGTCTCACCTGATCAGAAGGTAACCTTTTTCTGTCTTTAGCTGTAGTTTTCATCCTTCATCCTAAAGCCTTTTTAGAGGCACTGAGTTGATTGTGGTTTTATTGCCGTGTTCCATTTGTCTTTGGTTGGCAGATTCCTTCCAGCCTGTATCTACTAACCGTAAGGATGCTAATCATGTGTAGATCGTGTACGGATGATAAGCAACAGTAAGCCTTTGTGTATATTCCTTTTTACTGGAAAAATAAGTTAGAAACCAGAAAATTCTGACCACCTGTACTATTTTCTGAAAGGCAGGTAAGGCAGAGCAAGGTAATCAGTACATTAAAAAGCCAGGGAGTTGCCCGACTTCAAAATTACATTTACAGTTATGGTATATCGAAGTGGTTCTGTGTTAAAAGTGGTCTGCAGTGGAGATCCCTCCCCTTGGCTTGTTGAATGCAAGTGTATCTCAGAACAGGAATTCTGTTTAAGACAAAGTATTTCTTAATCTGTTCAAGTACTGTGAATGTCTGCTGCTACTATGCTTGTATTCTTAAATTGGAGAGAAAAAAAATCCAGTCCAGCTGTCAACGGCTTCCTTAAAAGGCAAATGTCTATCAATTTCAGTTCTTATATCTTAGTCTCAACCCTTCACAGAGAAGAGCTTGGTTTGCCTAAGACTATGCAGTAATGAATAGTGGGAGACTATGTTATGTTGATACGAATTTATTGTAGAACCTGTTAAAGAAAGAATGGGGGAAGCTCACATTTTTTAGAAAATATTTGAGTGTCGCGAAGGCCATTTGGATCTGTTTCTGAAATATTTGTTGAAGAGAATTCTGGTGTATACAGGGAAGAATAACGGGTTACTGGTTTCACTGGTTTCATATGTCAGTGAGTATTGTTGTAAAAATACTTTAAGCATTCTGGGTTTCATTCAGCTCTTGTAGTTATGTACTGAATTGCTGAAATTTATAGCACTGCAAAATAATGAGCAATATTATCCCATTCCAGACTTGCTTGCATTTCATTGTGAGCCCTCTGTTGCATATTTTGTGACATATTTTGTGTTTATTGCAGTGCTATACGTATTTTCTCAATCAGTGTGTTTGTAATAGGACAATTATACTGGCAAGTGCAATGTGAAACACATGCGTCATGATCCATTGTAGTGCTGGCAGGATGAGAAATGTCAGTTGAGGTTGTTGTAAGAGGGTTTCCTAATCCTGCTGAACTACAGAGTGAGAGTTTTTCTGAATCATTGCCATCTGGAGTATATGAAAATGTGAAATAACCTTTTATCATTAGGTTGGCACATGCTACTGGAGCAGTATTGGCGTTGATGAAGTTCTAATGAAATGAAATACTATGCACTGAGAAAAACTCACTGCTTCAGTATTTTGCCTAGGTTCTTCAGAACCCTCCCCTCCAATTTGTGAAGGTTATTGAGTATTTAATAATGTTTTAAATCTGAAAGACACAGAGTCTTTATTGAAAATAATCTGGCATTTTAATATGGATATTAATCTAGTTATGAATACAAAACAACATGCATGTGATGGAGAATATTTTGTAATTCATACTATAATGAGGTAATTTAGCTCACTCTTTCAGTCTTCTAGACTTGCTCTACTTTTTTGGCAGGTATTTATTGCCCATAAATTTTAGTGTCTAAAATGAGGCCAAGAGACTTCATCCCCCACCTTGCCAGAAGCAATCGTGGCACGTAATCCTGAAATAATCTGATCACGCCCACAGTAGAGTGGTTGTTCTGTCCAACTGTTGCTATTGCACGCCTGTTCTGTACCAAACTGCTATTATTTGTAGTTCGCACAGTACTGCTCAGTTTGTGCATGTTTTCTCTTACATCAGGTTCGTTTTGTAAATACATACTGACTAATCCTGTCCCCACTGAACCTTTGCTTTACCAGACTAAACTTGCCCAGCTTTTTTAGCCTGGCCCTTTTCTGTGCCTGTTGCAATATAAGTAAATTTTTCTTGAGGATAGGTGGTCTGAACAGATATTTTAGATGGGTCTTAGCAATTTCACAGGTATTTTGTGTTTTTTAGTGCCATCGTCCTGGAGCAGGTGCTTTTCCTCACATTGAACTTAGTTGCTCGCTATTGACGGGAGGAGAGTATTGCCAGGAAATACAGCCGGCACCCAGTAAGATGCCTATGGGCATCTGTAGGTGCCTTGTTTGAGAGCAAACGCCTGCACTCTCGTTAGCTTACAGGCAGTGGAAGCACAGGGTAAGTTCCCAACTCTCTTGGTGTTCTCACTGCCCCCACATCTTTCCTCCTGATCTATGCCTTCTCTTGCTGCTGTGCTGAACCCTTTCCTGTCTATCTTTTCTTACCTGTTCTTCCTTCAGTCTCTGTCTGGATTCTCCTTCTCTGAAAACACCCAGCTGAGCTGCTGAAAGGCCCTTATTTTAATTCTTGCCTCCAGGAGAGACGGATATTTGCTGTGTATTTGCTGCTGATTAGCAAAGCTTACATGGTTAGGCACATTTGTAGTTAAAAATACTGCCTAGTCGAATGTGGAATCTTAATCACTTTGAATCTTCAGTCTGTGCCTTAGGTTTTCATTTTGAAGGGTTAATCAGCATGGAATTCAGAGAACTAGATGACAGTTGTCTTCCCTCTTCAGATTAAACAATATGAAGGCTGAGAGGTAGGGCTGGATTTGGAAGATGAAGGATTAGGACTGTTTAACTAATTCTTTTGAGGATGTGATTTCATTCTGTCATGCTTAAATGGAAGTGGGCCAGTGATTTTGTAATCCCATAAATGCAGTAGATGAGAATATATTTTATTTTTAGCATCCTGTTTAGTCTCCATATATTCTTATGTAATTCTAACAGATACTTGTCTGCAGTATTGAGATTAGTTTAATATTTAAAAAGTGCTAGCCAGTTCTTGTGCTAATTGTGTTTCTTTTTGCTATATAGACAAAACCAAAACATTGCTAATTTTTCTATAAGTGATATTGCTGTCAATTTCATAACTACATTGGGGTTAAATAAAAAAGATGAGTATCATATTCTCTGTATTCTATTTCTTAATGTTTTGTATTGACACTTTTCAGTAAAACCTCTAAATGCATCTGCTGTTATGTGTTGTGTGTACATATTATTGTTCAAGCTAGCAAGAAGGCACAAGAGCATATTTTAGGTGTTTTGAAAGCATACTTGATTTACCTGCTCTTTTATGATTTTCCAAGACAGGTGTTGGTTTTACAGTTAACTAATAACCTGTAAAGCTGCAGAGATAAATTAAAAAGGAAAATAGCACTCCTCCTCCCACCAGAATATTTAGAAAGAAGTCCAAATTGTGATGGTAGCTAAGATGCAAGTATCTGAACTAGTATTCAGTGAGTAGCACAGCACCAGAAGTAGTGTGTTTATCAGTGTATTCTCTAAGCCTACCTGTTCCCCAGATGAATATTCTGTTGCCTGCCCTGCACTGAGCTCCTTGATGCAGTGCTGTTGGTCAGGATCTAAGCCAGCTCGTTCAAAGTTAGCTTGGTTATTTGAGCTGCAGGATTGGTTTTGGTGAAGAGCATGCATCTCTTGCAGAAATAACATTCAGCAAATTGTGTTAGAAAGATAAGCAGTGCTTTAGAGGAGAAATAACCACACTTTCAGAAATTTAAAATCTACATTTGAAAAATACATTAATTTAAAAATGGAAGAAGGATTATGTCATGGTAGTAATACTGTCATTGCCTTTGTGGTCCATGAAAATAAGGAAGATTTATTAAGAGTGGTATTGTCTTTTGTTACAGAAACCAGTACAAGTCTAATAAACAATATGGTCTTTTCTTAATAATTCAGTTTGTACTTAGCTCAGAATTTTCTGTTTCTGGCCTGAAGAAACACTGCTGTGAATGTTTCACTCTTTGTTTTTCCATATCTAAATCACTTGGCTTTAAAAAAGGATTATGAAATTGATTCAAAATCTCTCTCTTAGAATTTGTTTCCTCTGTTGGCTGCTGAATGAACATGATGATGTTTTACAGTTAAGGAAGCAGAGAAATTCTGAGCAGTTTACTAACTAATATTGCTGTGAAATTACACATAGCATTAAGAAATAGGATGGGAATTTAAACACTGGAAGAATACCTTGGTAACTGCAAACCTGATACAGCTACCTGGTGGAAAAGGTATGCGTGCAAATGAAAAGACACAAATGAACTCTAACTAAATGTCAAGTTTTTCACAGGCAGATTGCATTTGATGGAAGCCATAGAAATGTTTCAAGTGGCTACTGACTGCATTGTTTCTAACCCCATACTCAGTGGCAGGACATCAGACCTGATGTCTTTCACAGGAAGAGTACATGTACCGTCATAAAAAATCTGCCCTGTGGACCTCTGTGAAGAGCCCTGTCTATACGTAACCCAGTATGTTGTTTGGTATTGTGTTCGTGATGAATCAGAAGCAAAGACCACAGTCCACTCAAATCAGGTGTGATTAATCAAAATCACACAGTTATATTATGGAATGGGATCTATGGGCAGAGACAGTTATTATACCATGGACCATGTATGCCTTTGCTCAGACCCAGCCAACTAACTCCCTTCTAAAAGGATTCAGAGCTGCCAATGCTGAGGGAACCGAGCGGGAAAAGGGAAGATGCTTTCTGTGTCTTGTCTCCCCTTCCAGAATCAAGAATGGTAAATTCATGTAACATGCTTGGTGAGGAAGCAAATACTGAAATGCTTCTTGTCAAGACTTTTAAATAAAATTTTGAAAAAGCAAATTCGAAAACAAACAAGGCCAAACATTTCTAACAAAAATTTAGGTTTGATGATGGTTCTTTAAGACTTAGGGTGTTCAGAACAGGGACAGAAGAGCTTCCCCAGGAGCTTTACAACAACGAAATTGAATTCCCGAGTGGGATGTAGGTAGAAAAGGGTCTTACAGCTAAGTCTCCTCTCCTTTAATAAAACCTCATGAACAGGCTACACTTGCCACCTGATAAATGTCTGTGTGGTTTTTTTGGGGGAGGTGTGGGGGTGGGGGGGGAAGATGGCTTTATTTTGTCACCCTTTTTTTAGGAGTGGAGTGAAGGGTTGAGAGGGAAAAGTCTTGATTTCATTACAGTGTTCACCATGGGCCTCACTTGTATGGGTTTCTGATGCAGCAGGAGTACCTGGGGCATCATCAGGAGATGTTCTGGGTAGTGAAGCTGTGGGAGGTGAGAGCCAAATCACCCAGCAGATCTCCGGGATGAGGATTTCAGTCCCTATCTACATGTGTCCTGTGGAGACAGCAGAAGAAAAAAAACCCAAATTTGTTGGTCATACATATATGTAAATCTTTTTACATGGGACTCTTCATCTGTAGAATTAATAGTGTTTTACAAAGTAAATCTGTGTTTATTCAGCAAAACGTCATACCTGAAACTAAAAATCCCATTCTTGACTTTGTGATGAGCTTCGTAAGGTACGTAATAGGACTGAGTTCTTCATCAGGCAGTGAATGCTTGCCTGAAAAGCACAGTGATGTAATAGTTAATCAAGCCTATTAAGCATCATTGAATTAATAAAAAAAATACTAAAAAGATTTAAATTACTCATGAAAAAGGGGGTAGGTGGCAGAGAACAGTGTTGTTGCCTGTCAGGAAACTGTTTTCCTATCTGAATTTCCAAGCTGCATGGTGTAACTGCCAGTATGCTACTGACGATACAAGACTTGCTACAAATAGTTCTTTTTTCTAAAGGGTGGGAGGGGAGCCCTAAATTCAAAAATACCTAATACACATTTCCTAAGATGCCTGTCCAGTGTAATAGAATTTTCAGTCAGCACCAGTCTTCTCACTAATTGAGAAGGTGAAAGCTCCAGTTACCGGGTGCTCTTAAGTCTGTAGGCTGCCAAATCAGCTTAAGAAGAGAATCTTTGGAAAGAAAAAAAAATCCACGGTATAATTTTGGGTTTCAAAATTCAATGTGGCATAGATGACAGTGTTTCAATAAACAAGTTGCAGGTCCAGTACATAATATTACTTACTGTAAGCACATTCTGATTGAGTTCTGTTAAAGCTGATTTAAAAGGTTTATTGTATTAAAAACTACAACAGAGATGCCTGGCTTTCTGATAAGCGGAGTACTGGCAGATCGTATCTTTGTAATTTAGGAACACAGCAGATTATTATAAATGTCATTAATTCACTGTGATACATTTTTGCAAAGAGAACAAAAGGATATGAAGAAGAAGTTGAGGAGCAAGAATATTAAATAAAAGGTGGGAGCAGAAATAATGCTTCTTGTCACATGCCTGGCTTTCCTGTTCGGGCTTTAAGAAAGTCTGGCTATTAGGATGTGGATTAGTGGAAGATTCATTCTTCTTCATGATGTAGGTCAGACACTAGCAAGCATGTGGTAAAGAAAAAGCCTATTTTCCCCCGTAGCAAGTGGAAACAGTAGCTCTGCAGACTTTGAAACAGAAGACCAGACAGAATGATTAGTTTTGATGTCCTGTGTGCTGTGCAACAGATTTGAAATGTATGAGTAATGAAGACTTCATGCAGAAGAGTCTGTAACTGCACAGTGTGGGGCCATGTTAATGCTTTTTTAAAAAGCAGCTCAGTTCCTGAGTAGCCTTTTGTGAGAAGTCATTTGTCCAAGTCAGAAAAAGGAACCGGCAATGTCCCGGAACCTGCGCGAGAGGAGTTTCCCCGGGGGAACCTATTCACGGGAGCCTGACTTTAATTTCATGCTAAGAGAGGCTGTTTGCAGGTACCACATCTTTCTGGAGAAACTTTTCTTATTGATTGTGTTAAGTCCGAGAAAATTTAAGATGAGTGATGTAGTGAAATTCATAAAGCTGATTATTTACTAATAGTTAGAGTTCACAGTTGTGTGCAATCAATTTGAAGAGGTCTTAAGACCTCTTTTACAGCACTTTAAATGTTGGTCTGAAGAACTGTTTTGTCTTTCAGTGTTTTATGTGAAATCTCATCATTTTTCATGCCATGGAAAGCATATAACTCTGGTGTGTAGCAATGTGTGATTTGTGCAAGCCACAAATTTAAGTGTCATTTACTCATGGTTTAGATACTTTTATTATAATAGTTTCATAGATTTATGATGGACTAGTTCCATTGTAGCAAAAATGTTCATAAGGCTTTCTTAATCTCATTTGCAAGTTGTGATAATGCTATATTGTTGACATAGAAATGAATATCCAAATTTTAGTTGTCTTCTGTCTTCTCCGTCCTCTCTTAGTTTGAATTTTAAATTTCCTATTATTTAAAAACCTGTTGTGACAATGACTTCTGAGAACTGACTGCTCATAGACCAGCTTAGTCTCATTTGCGTCTATGACTGTGGATCTTTAGAAGTATGGCCTTCTTTATAGACAAATTTACAGTTGTTGTTAAGCGTCCATCCTATTTATAATTTTTCAGATGTTTTCACTCTTACAGTTAACATTTACATTTTTTAGATTTTTGCTGCTCAATTACATGTTCTCTTTTAAGGGCTAGTAGTTAGAAATATGGTCAAAGACAGAATGCAGTTGTAAACAGCTTAAAAAAACCCCACACTAATTAACCCAATACTAGGCATATTTTTTTTAATTGACTGCTTCCACTTTCAGAAGTTGCTCAGTTTAGTCATCAAAGATGTAGAATAAAAATGGAGGATTGTTTCTCTTCTGTTAAGTTGCTGACGTTTTAGGCTTTGATATCAAAAAAACACACTTGGGGTCTAGGAACAGGACAGTGCACAGGTTTGTAAATTGTATGGAAGGGTTGCTAGAAAGTGAAAAGATCTTGATACAGTGCTATGCAGTCTTTATGAGCAGCAGAAAATTTGTCAGTTTGTAACTTTTTTATTTTTAAAATATCAGCAACTGAATTTTCCAGCCCATATATATGGGAAGTCTGAAATTTCATGATGAATTGAAACCATAGTCAAGATCAGATAATGAAATCATCATTAACATTTTCCTTATAAGGGTTCTCTAGTGTCTTTTGGATGGATGCCTGAGGAAAAAGACAAGAGTGGCTGAATTTCAAAAACAAGTAAGAATTGAAAGTGGTGGATTGTGTTTTGTCAGTTTGCTAATCAAATTAGTTGTGCATTGATATTGTTGTTGTAAAAGCAGTAGCTTAAACACCTTGGAAGACTTCTTGTGTGCATTTTTTATTGTAGAATATTGTATCCATCAAGTATCAGTGTTCTCATTGGAAGATGATAAACCTTGCTAAGTCTGTTGATGTTTTAGTGTATTTTCATAGCGTATGACTCCTAATAAGTCACTGGAAAATGTGTGCATACAGTAATGAAATTAGTTGTACCTATCCAGGTTAACTAAATACCTTTGTCACGTATAAAAGTAGGTTTTCCTCTTGGCAACTCTTCTTTCAGATACCTCACAATATTATACTGGCTATTATTTTAATGAAGTTTACTATGGAAATTTTGATAATGGAAACATTGTTTATGTGTTCAAAGCATGACATGGAATCATATCTTTATTACATTTCTAAGGAAAAATTCTGTCTACCCCCTGCAGGCATTTTAGTAACTAATCTGGACAAATCAAATTCTTCCTGTGGAGTGTAATTAATTTTTAGGTCAGTCTAATATTTTGTAGACTGCTTGTTTGGCATAGATCAGCCAGCTGAAGACACCTATTTATCTTTCAGTAGATGTGTGTGTTACCTGGTGATGGCATCAGGAGTCTGTTTTCCGTATGTTTGTGGGAAAACATAGTCTCTTTATCCTCCTTTCCATCTACTGCCAGTACTCTGGGAGGACAAGACTGATGTAGAGGTTTGGGGTATTTCCTTTCTTTGTCTAGTTAGGATAGGCACCCTTCTGAGAAGATTCTATAAAATAACAAAAATTTTTAAAAATCTTGGCCATATGTAATGTCTAGGGATATCGAAAATAGTCTAGGTCTTTTATCTACAGTGTTATTCTATGTAAAAATAATTGAGGTGAGATGGTGAGAGGCTTTTTTAGACTACAGGCTCTTTACAGCTGGGATTCTCTTTCCTTTCACTAGGCAGTTTTTGATGTACAAGTACAGAATAAAGTATTCTAATTCCAGGAATTATATTCTTCCCCATCAATACCTTTAAGTTTAACTTCTGCAGTTACATTAATAAAAAAGGCAGTTTTGGTCCTACAGCAGCTCTGATAGTGCTGCTTACATGGGTGTGTTCCACCCACTTAGTGTAATGCAGCAGTAAAATGGCAAAATTCATCCACAGGCATTTCTATATGTCTCAGCAATGCATAAAATCCTAGCAGAGGAATTCTGTGATAAGTGTGCAGCCTTTCTTTCAAACTGGTGAACTGCGTTCTGGGAGATTGTTTCAGCTACAACAGTGGCTCTTTTTGGCAGGTGAAGTTAATGGTTTCTGACAGGAATCACTATGTAGGCTTGTTTTCCTCAGTTTGAGCTCTCATGTGTTAAGCTTTCACATCGGACTTACAAGAATTTAGCTGTATTTACATCTCGAAGAATTACAAATAGGACAGTTTTTGATATTGCCATTCTAAGACTATTTATGAATTTTCTGTTCTTTGGTGGTTTAAGTTTGGATTTCAGTTTTCATCTGTCTTCTGAATCATAATTTAAACCTGATTTTAAAGTAATTTGCTAAACCAAATACTATCAATGATGAATTCACATATGCGTAAAATATCTTGAACATCTTTTGCTCTTGCAGGGAAGTTAATTGGTGTAAAGTCTGATGTCTGAGCATTCCATACTGCAGTACTGTGCTCAGGAGATATTTCATTGACCATAAGCCTCTGTCAAAACATAATTGGTGGTGTTTGTCTCCAAAAATGAAGAGACTATATAGGGGAAATCCAAATTTATCCTATTAGTCATACAAAATCTTTTCCAGCTAATCAGGAAATCTGCTCCTATGTCTGTAAAAGGCATAGTAAGTTGAGACATTTTTAGAGAACTATTTTAATTGAAAGGGTAAAACCCACAAACCAAAGGAAAATTTAACTTATTTTGTCTATAACTGGGTATACGACACCTATAACTTGTAATTGCTGAAATGTGCATGAGAAAAAATGAATAAGCGTGACAATATCTTTTGTTCATACAATTCCCAACTTCCACTTGCAAGTGAAAAAAAAATATGTAACTGCTATAAAGTTTGTTGATTTTATCAAACATCTTACAAATATAGTAAAAAGCCTTTGCTTGCAAAATTCTGCAGTTAAATATTCTAGCGGTGATTCGAAACAGTGAAGTGGAAGCTTAATGTGGTATAGATGAGCAAAGTCCTAACATATTCAGGTTTTCCGGAGGATTATCAACTTGTCCAAAGACGGATACATGCCTGCATCTGTTACTAAAACTGCGTGAGGGTAAAAATGGATTTTGTTTCATTTATAGCTTCGAGAAATTATCTCAGCGGTTGCAGAAGAAACACATAGGGAAGGTATTAGTTGACAAAGAAGTCGATTAGCAGTGTGGCCATCTGGAGAAAAGCAGATCAAGATACTTAACCAGAAGGAACAAATACTGCTATCTCACATTTCACATAGGAGCTTGCTTTTTGGTGTTTTGCTCTTATAGATCTGATATGTAATTAATTTAGATTGAAAATCCCCCTATGGTGGAGTACAGACCTCTTCTGCCAACAGGCATGTAGAAGCGAAAAGGTGTGAAGCTCCTTAACAGCAGTCAAAACCTAAAATGTGTGAATTGTGGCTGTCACCTTTCTACTGTGAAGCCATACTGTTAGACATTATGTGAATAGAGGTAAGTAGATAATCTATGATATATTTTTTGGCTCACTTTGCACTTACATAATTCATAGGCTTACATTAACATCCACATAAACCAGCCTTTTGTAATACTTCAGAATCCTGTCTTTGTACTCAAAGATATATGTGAATATAGATTGTAACAATCCCTGTGGCTATTGCTAAAGAGAGGAAGTTGCAAGTGAGGAAAGTAAATGTCTTCCAGCTGAGGATGAATGTGGTGGCTGATGTTGGAGTAAGTTATGTTAATACATTGTTAGCATTTAATTTGCTGCCCACTGTCATCTGCGTTAGAAGTCCTTAAGCAAAAGCTTTGCCATGTACAAGAAAATCGTATCTCAAATACTTCATGTGATTTTGCATGTGAGCCTGATATCCTTACTAAATTTCTGATTTTCTTACTACATTTTTATTCTGCTGAGGAAAACCTCCTACCAGTTTCAGCAGAGCTTCATACTTCTGTGATGCAAGTTCTTCCCCATGGCTAGTTACCATTTTAACACAGATGCTGTTAAAATGACTTAAAATTATTTTGCTCAGACCTTATTGGCCATTTAAATGGTTTTCAGCAGCTTGTTGATATCATGTTCCTTATTATTGCCAAGATATTGATGACAAGTAAAATCTCTTCCGGTTACCTGGATTTGCTTAGCATAGCCCCAGCCCGATGCCTGTGCCGTTAAACTTGTTTCGTGAGATGGTAGGCACTGGGTAGGGGAGTTACACAGAGTGAGAAAGTCAAACCCTATTGTCTTGGTTTGCTTTTTAATGAGAATTTCTCTCTGCTTTTATTGGAAGAGGGCACTTTATTCTCATTAGCAATCTGATTGATTTGCTAGTGATGGCTCTCATGCAGCAGAAATCACAAGCAAAATAAGTACCGAGAGAACATGTGGCAATCAAATGTGTTTTTACTCAGCATGTTCTTTGGTAATATCCTAATGTGTTTCTTAAAAGGTACATTTGGCTTTTTCTTTTAAAATCCTCAGGTTTTTCCAAGGACTTATAATTCATCTCCGTTAAGTTGCATGCTGGTGATAAGTATCTACATGCATTTATTTCTAAATAAAATAAAAACAAACAAGCTTAAAAATACACTCCTGGTAGAACTTTCATTTTAAACTCATAGTTTCATATGATATTGTTTAGTAATAGCCTACTGGAAGCATAAAACAAAATTATTCTTCTTTATTATCTTGTTTTTACTACTGAACATGCTTGTTACTTTATTATACGATTCTCGTGTCTGTTTGGCCAATGACAGTTTTCTTAAAATAACCCAAAATTTCATGTATTATCTTCTCAGGATCTTAGGGTCTAGCATTTGACAGGTATGTTTCTTTCTGTAAGCTTTGTTGGAGTCTAAAGAGAGTCTTATGCCTTTTGCTCTCATAGATATACCTTGCTCTAAACATACAGTGTCTTTCTGGTTTAAGAAACTGCGTTAGTATCCCTCCAGCCAGCATCGTCTAAGCATGACTCACTGAAGGAATGTAACTGAGGCAATGTCTGTCCTGTCTGTTCCACGCCCCTCCCCAGGCTACCCGTGGATGTGTGTGTCACTCCTCCGTAGACAGTAAAAGGAGAAGGGGAAACTCACCTCAAAAAATACGTAATCCCCAATAGTAACGTTCATAGAATCACAGAATCGTAGAATGGTTTGGGTTGGAAGGGACCTTAAAGATCACCCAGTTCCAAATCCAATCCTGCCATGGAGGTAAGCTTCCAACCAGACCAGGTTGCTCAAAGCC
>Ga0181612_173949_pt1 | contig 23446 bp, 11 predicted proteins | sample HoacroProtozoa21_FD_119630 | JGI IMG/M metagenome (GOLD analysis project Ga0181612, IMG submission 119630) | Hoatzin crop microbial communities from Cojedes, Venezuel. Combined Assembly of Gp0051906, Gp0051904, Gp0051908
ATATATAGAAGGAGAGAGAGAAAGAGGTGCTGATAAGTACAATAGCAGTGTTAATTTTCATATTTGGGGTGCTGGCACAATTCACAAGTGGCAAACCAAAGCAGACGGAGAAAGTTGTGTTAAGTCGTTCCCTGCAAATAAAGATTAATGCCTTGTTCTTTCTCACTCTGCATTATATTCCTGAGAGAAGGATTTTAAAAATGGATTTCTAACTTTCTACTCCTTTTTTATTTATATATGTCTTTAAAATATAAAGGAAGTATTTGAGGTTTGCAGTTAGAAGCTGTAATGCTCAAAACCTTGCTGGTCTTCAGCTATGTAAGTCTCTGAAAAGCCGTGACTATCCTGAAAAAGACAAAAAAAAGAGAAGAGGGAAAAAATATGCTATTCCTTCTACAAAATGTAGAACTGTAGGGGTTGTAAATCTTCTGCAGAATGTGAATATAACATGTTTATGGGAGGAAAAAAACATAAAAAGATTTGTCCTCCTTTGCTGTAGTTAAGAAATGTAAAAAGATAGAAAATGAATTTCGGTACCTGATTTACCATATGGAATTACAATACTGGATTTCTTCTGTCTCCACTGAAATCATATCTTCTTAACACAGCTTAAGTAGCAGTGAACCTTCTCCGTTATATTTGGTTTTTGTGTTCTCTTGTAGAACTTATATTTGACAGTTATGTCTTTGAATGTGCACCCATTAAAAACAATGGCAAGTCTAAACTTTAAGCAAGTACAAAGAAATACTGAGTAGGTGTGCTAGGAATAACTAAAATATTATAAGAATTTTCCTGAATAGTTATGAAAACCTGTCCTGAACTCTTACCGAAAGTTTGAAGCACATCTATTAAAAAAGACCCAAACAACTATCTAGATAAGGGTCTACTCTGCCCTTCCACCTCCATCTGGATCTGGGAAACACTTAATTTTACACTGTATTCTAAACCTCAAAGTATGTAAAGTTTAAAGAACAGAAGAATCTTGATGATGGAAAGTAGGAGCAAGGTGACAGAATTCTACGTATTTCTATGTCTTCAGATGTGTTCAAGAAGTGGACTGTATGAGTGAGGCTTCACTATGGGAATGTATCCAGAGAGCTCAAAACCAAAAGGACTGACTGGGTGGTCTCTGCAGAAGGGAGAGCAGATTCACTTAGTTTTCAGAAAATTAAAGGTCTGAAGTGGGAAGGAGATGTCAGGTCCTGTTCTCGGATATGGAAGGATGGATTGAAGAGAGTTGTGTGGAAGCACGAAAGTGTTTTATGGTGGCAGGTAGTTATGAGAAGGTTTGCATGGGAATTTGAACTGTTGTTGGGTGTTATCTCCAAACCTCAGAACTTTTCACAAATGCCTCATGAAATGAGTTTTGTATTAAAAAAAATTTACTTGCTTGCTTGGACTTGTTAATGCTTGATGATAGAAATCCATCCATGTTTAAATTAATGTGTGATCCACTTTGTAGAATTTTGGGGAATATATATATGGTAAGGCCGAGAAACTGCACATGGTTCTTCTCATCAGTCTATGCACTGAATTTCTGCAGCTTGGGAAAATGTATTTTTGTTCTTTCCTGTGTAAGATTCATCCAGCGAGGTCAGTAAGTGTTCCTGTGCCCTCATTGTAACTGCAGAAGTTCTGCCTCTCCCTACCCCAGGGGAGACTTTCAGCTTCAGATGCTTCCTAGCTAGTATATGTCTCCAGGGTGATCTTCAAAGAGAATTTGTCAGTGAGGGTGAAAAAACAAATACTGCTTGTGGAAGTATTTATCCTCCTCTGGCTTTTGGAGGCAGTTTGGCAGCATACCTGCCCTGTGACCCTGGCCAGGCTCCTCCCAGCTGCAAATCTTCAGACCTGCAGAGAACCTTCTGCACAGTCCAGCTGCCTGAGCCACAAGGCAGCTGCCTGCTATTCCTGTGCAGAGGTGGAGAGATCTGCATGCAGAGACACATCACCTGCTGGAGATCAGTGTGATAGAAAACCAGCACATCTGTGGCAAATAAGTTACTCTGTATATAATAACCTCTGGTTTTGTAGAGCTAGCTAAAACACAGTCAATTGAATGTGAAAGAAGCCAATTAAGATACAGTAGGCCAAAGCAGTCATCACTGTAATTTCTTTGCCTTCAGTGAGTTTATTGCATGGATGAATTTTATTGGAGTTCTTATTACTAATACAGAAACTATGTGCAAAGTCAGGAGTTATGAAGTCAAAGCTGTATTTTACCTGGGAATACTGTGTGAGATTTTCACAAAAGGCTTAACAGTTAAACATAAAACTTCTTCATTGTTTCGCTTGCATTTGGGCACTGAATATTCTTAAACTCTTTAAAATGTCCTGCATAGTCAAGTGTGGGCCAGTCACCCAGCTTTTGAGAAGAGGGAGTTCCCAGAGTGCTAGGTGATATGCCAAGGAAGGTCCTGCATTAGTGTTTCTCAGAATGTAAGAAGTCTGAATTTTTAGCATACTTAGTCAGGAGAGGATGCTTTCTGTGGCTGTTTCTATTCCTGCACTTTCCCTTTAAGTGGCACTGGAGATTTCATACCTTATTCACACTGAGAAGGCAAGAGTTGTTCCCTTCAGGTTAACTGGTTTGCCTCTCCTTTGGTTTTCCATCAAACTGAATTCATTTATAGTATTCCAGAAATATATTTTGTGGGTGCCTCACAGAGTGTTGAACTCTGCACATGAGCTGCTGTTCTGTGCTGTGAACCTGAATGGCATGTTGGCTTCTCAGACTTTTGTTCTAATGGAGAGGAGTCTGTCAAGGGCACTGAGGCGATGCATCCCTGCCATAGCCTTGACAAAAGGTAAGACTCCCCTTACGACATGTACTGGGACAGGTAGGATAGTCTTGGTGTTGACAGGCTTGGGTCAGGTCAGATCTGGCAATTTTAGGGTTTAGATCCACTTAGGTTAGGAAACCTAAATGATGTTGAAATCCTTGGAAATTTGGTGTCTAATTACCTCTGGGTGTTCTGGGACCAAGTGATTTACTCAAGGTCACAAATGGTGTAGAAACAGGAACTGAACAGAGAATTCTCAAATCCCATTCCAGTGCCTTTACCATTAATCCTTGACTAATCTGGTATTTTGTGATCTAGGTTTCACTTCAGCCAGCTGCTTTCATCAAGTCGTTAGTGTCATCCTACACTGGGACAGCTGGCCAGAGTTTAATGCATAAGTAAGTGTCATCTGCGTACCTCTCTCATTTATACCCATGACATTATGTGATACCCACTAGCAGCTCAACATAAATGCAGATTGTAAAATGGGAGAGAACAGTGTCTATGTGACCTCAGAAAGAAAGGAGAAAGTTTCCGATCAGAGATTTCAGAGTCTGACAGACAATCAAAACTGCCAGAATTAAGTGCTGTTTATTTAAATAACAGCAAACGTAGGAACCAGGGAATTTAATCTCACGCAAAAGATCTGTGTTTGTGTTATACATGCTATGGAGAGACCCAGGTGAATGAATTAAGATACTTGCCTGTAGATCATCACTGCTGACCTGTGTGATTTCTGTGCCATTCCTCTTTTTCTTTGCTTGGCTAGGGGAGGCTCAGGATGATTTGCAAGGAAATAATTTTAAAGTGATATTATGAGTAATAAGATATAAAAAAATAAATAAAATCAAAAGTATCAAAAGAATGACTTTTAAATACTTAAAATCCAACCCTGATATTTGAAAAGAAAATGCTAAGCAGTAAGGGGGATGAATTTCCACACCACATATTGCACAGTAAATTTGCACACTCAACCTTTTATTTGTTTAATGGATTTTCTGTGAACATCTCCCATTAAATGTTTGCAAAACTTCAGCCCAAGAAATTTAACTATGGAAGGGAAAGCATTTATATTCATTAGATGAGAGCAGACTTTTTGCTCATGATTTGGATGGAATTTAAAATGATTAATGCAGCTTAAAGTAGTTAGGTGATAGGAATTTTCTAAAACATTTTATCTGAATCTAATAAGCCCTCTTGGGGATACAAAAACTTATGGTGCATATAAGGAATTTTAGATCCAGTTTATTAAAAAAACATTTCCACTTAAATGGTGTTCTTCCATTGTATCTTCAGATTGCCAGGTTTTTTACCATCTACTGCAGCCAGTGTGTAGAAACTAGAATCATATGAACCCCTTTATCTGGAGAGGCCTATCCCTTTGTTGGAGAGATTGGAGTTGCCATTGGCAAGGGATGAAATGAATTCGGGAGTATGTTTTAGCCAAAGTTCAGAAAATCTTTCTTAGAAACTTAAGATGTCTTAAATTGAAGTTATCTAGTGAGAAGCTATTTCTTAGGAAATAGTCTAAAAATTTTAAATGAAAACAAAAACATTCCAGTTAAATTGTAGTTTCAAAGTTCAAAATTAAGCATTTTATGTGGCTTTGTGGTAAGAATGCTGAAGGTAGCTATTTACTCAGATTTTCTGGAGAAGGGAAATTCAGAGTTCAGATTTGCCTAAAATTAAATCAAGGATTTTTCCAAGTCTTCATCTGATGTTGTAGTGGTAGAAATATCAGTGTGGATGACTGTAATAAATCCTTTACTCTGTTTATAGTGGAAATTAAAGTGGTACACTTGCTTCTTTAGATCATTGGTAAATCAGCCTTTGCAAAGTCACTATCACAGCATTCAAAGCCAAGCTTGCTCTTCGAAGAAAAATAGTACAGGAGTGTTTCAATTATCCTGGGGTAGATTATACAGCTGATGGATGGGAAAAAGGCTGCAGGTACTGAGACACTCAGTCCTGCTCTGAATGAGTCAGTTTGGCACTGCTGTGTGTAGTGATGATACCAGCTCGGATGCTAGCTCAGGGAGGTCTGATTCAGCATTGCTACTGACCTCTCTTTTCACCATTTTATTCTGACCGTGTCCTTCTGCAGCCTAATTTACAAGAGAAGAATGACTATAGGCAGTGAGGTCACAAGTTAAGCATTCATTAATCCAAAGTATGTTGAATATCTTTCAACGTCATGTTTACTGTGCATTTCTGACCTGCCAGGTATTGCCTGACTGAATGTCTCTGAAGAATTGATTTTACTGAGTTAGAGAAGCCAAAATTTTAAAATTAGAAACGCAAAGCCTGGATATGATGAATAACTATTCCACAGAACTTTATACAATGAATCAGTCTCTAGTTTAGTGTACTAGGACCATGTATATAGTAGAAACTTTTCCCAGGACAAAATTACAATAGAACTGCTGCACTCTATGCTGGTCTGTAAGATAAAGCTTATGAGTATGCTAGGGAACTCTTGCCATAGTCAGTAGTTTTTCAGTGATTTAACTAGTTCTTATCCATGACCACTGCAGATATGCTAGCAGAAATCTGTAGCCTTGACATAGCCTGAAACTATATTCACCTTTGTTTTCCAGCCAGTCTCTTTCTCCTCCCAAGGACTCGCTTTAATGTGGCTGTAAATTTTTTGAAGGAACATTCTGAGCCGAATGCCACAGAGAATAAACCTCTATGATATAATGCAGTGATGCTTTGTTTCTCAAAGAACGTGCTTTAGATCAAAAACTAGAATAATTTGTTCTTTGTTAATATGTGCTCTGTGGTTGAGACAGGAAAAACAAGACTGGTATTTTGAGCTTCTAAATTTAACTGCCAGTAGCATTAGGAGACGACAGGAAGGAATTCATAGGCTGGCATGGTGCTGTTGTTGAGTGTCCTTATTTCAGACGTCAGTGTTGTGGTGTAGCAGTAATGTGCCTGATCATCTTGATGTCTGAGATGGTGTTCAGTGATGCTCACCCTGCTGTATTGGCTACCCAGGTTGTTAAGGCTATGATGTACAGCTGGCAGTGCAGTGTGTATGCAGAGTCAGGTGTAGAGGCAGATATTGGATGTGACAGTGAAGTCTCAAAGTCTTCTGGACCTGTCATAACAAGGATGGATGTTTATAGACAGGACACATAGAAAAAATAGGCTCTCTTTTGAGGGGCGCGAGGGTTGGGTGTACAGGCTCTGAATACTTATTCAGGTAAGCGCTTCTCCACTTCTTCAGTCAAAATACAGAAATAGCGATTTTCAGGTAATCCCTTTTCAGTTGCTTTTTGTTTGGTTTTCAGTGGCCTGCTTTAGGCATAGTGTGTGTTTAATAGATAACCCCATGTAGAACAGAATTCTTCTGCAGTTTAAAATCAAGGGCAGGAAGGGGTGTGTTTGTTTCTTAAGATTTATTGAAAGGCCAACCACTCTTTGGGTGGAGAGATTTCTACCCACTTCTTTGCTGTCAAACTGTGTGATTCTAAATGTCTCCTTGAAATACACATGGAGTATTTCTTCGTAGGTGCAGATGCTTTTAAAAACTGCCTTAAAATAAGTGCAGAATGAAGAAATTGTCTGCCACCAGATGAGTGAGACTTGGCTGGGCTTCTGTCTTCCTCTCATGTACATATGCACACCACTACAGTCATTATAAAAATATCATTTCTATAATCTGCAAGGATCTACTTCTACTCACAGAAATGCCTTGATATTGTGGGGCAGCTGTGAATCTTCATAGCCATGTAGGATATGCTATGTGTAGTTCTACTTTCAGTGGGGGCATCTGTGCAGGCAGGCTGAACTGCAATTAATCTACATTAATTTCCTGTCATGCTGGACAGAAAGATATTGTTGCAAAAACTATTGACATGGAGGCAGAGGGAAGGTTTGCTCATCCTCAAGTATGTGAGACAATGAACTGGAGCCAGCAAAGCCTGTCTTTAGGTATGGGATGGTAATCTATCGCAATTGTATAGCTCAATAGCAAATTGCAGAAAATAGTCTGAAAGAGGTTTGATTGACCATTCCTGATCCTTGCCTTAGGAATTTACAGGAAACAGATTACACTGGCTTGAAGAAGAGTGGTGAATCTGTAGAAGCAGAAACAATATGCACCACACCAGATCCATATTCACAAATCCAAATAATCCTTTCCCTTGCATTCCAGATGGCAGATCTCCTTTAGCACAGTTTAAAATTTTAAGCTTGCTTACTGAACTGGTTTGTATTTTTTTTTTGTCTTCCTTTCACCATCTCCTTCTCACTTACGACCCCTGCATTTAATGAGTATCTATGGGGTCACAATGGAGAAAGAGCTGACAGGATGAATGACAGTATACATGTATAAGGTGAGAGACTCAATGTCAAGTTTGCAACGTTGTTGGCATATACAGACCATTGCATCTCAAAGAAGTCATTATAGCTCTTCGGCTTTTTCAATTATTGTTTTAATTTCCTTGCTCTGTTTATTACTTTATCACAGCATGGGATGTTACTTTGATTATCTTTATTGTAGCATATTTAATAATAAAAAGCAATGCCTTAAATTCTGTTCTGTAGAATTGTTACCATAGCTAAAGGGGGAAATTTGTACCCACCAAGGACTTTGACTGATAGTCTTAGTTGTCTTGATTCACACAGAACAAGCAGGGCGTCAGTTCAGGTGATCTAAGACCCCCCAATCTGTAACTGTTTTTCTCAGATAAAAAGGTCATATTTTTTTCATTCTTAAGGAAATCATTAGTGATTTCATCAAATCTGATGTAAAGAAGGCATTATTTTAACTGAGTAAGGATTTAGTTGTTTCATACAAACACAGGCATAAGTACTGCAATTTACTTTCAGGTACACTTGACGCTTAGGTCAATGGCATCTTGCCTTCTTTCTTGGGAAGTCAGCAGTGTGTACACCCTTTTTCGCATAAGTATCTCCAGGTTCATTTCTCACAAGTAAGATTTATTTAGTCCTAGTGTTCTGGCCATGTTCCAAGCCAGCTAATTATATTCTTCCAAAAATTTCTCTCAAAGTTCCAATTAATTATCTTCTTCACTTCCTCTTCTGAAGTACTGTCATGTTATGGTGTTTCTATGAAATGCCTGATAGTGTCTTGCATCTGAAGTGGCTGTGTTGCACTTATGAATGAAGTGTTGCTGTAGATAAAGGGTCGTATCCACCACCAGCATGTGTCAGTGTGATGCGCTGATTACAGGGAAGGTATTTTAAATATAGCAGTAGTGAAACCGAGTCTCAATATTCATGATTAGAGTATAAACTAAGGTGTGAGTTTTCCCTCTTTTCACCCAATTATTACATATATTAATCTATACTCTATAAACTGCATTCTTGTATCTTACTTGTTGTGACTAGTATCCTTCTTCACTAATAGCAGAGAACAGCAAGGAGAAATCCTTGTATGGTAAGGTAATTAATACCAGCATGTTTACTGCTTACACAGCTAAATATGGAATTTTGATACACCGCTAAATGCATACCTGTAAATCAGCTGTTCTGATGTTGCCAAGATTCCTATTCCTGTCAGCTGCTGTTGAAATACGTGGGTTACAAACTTTTTAAAATTCAAAAATGAGAAGTGTGTTTTTATTCTTACTTTAGAAAAATGGTTGAAATGACTCTGATTTTTAAAAAATGGTCAGAAGTTTGATATATTAACTATTTAATTATCCTTCAAAATAGGACTTTGTAAGAAATATTGTGTAGATTTTAAGTAGTATTACAAATATTTTCCTGGGCCTTTGGTTTATGTCCAAAGTATTACTTCGAAAGTATTACAAAATGTGAGTGGAGAAGGTGCAAATACCCGGATGTTGGAAACTCTATGTAGTTTTAGGGAATTATTTTACAGAATCAATATGTATTGTGTTGAAAATATACTGGAAGGTGAGTCACCATCGTGAACTTCTAATGTAAGAACAATAGATGATAAAATCAGAATATAGTATAGATGTATTTTTTTTTTTTACAAACCACAACTCGAGGTGCACATCATTTCAAGTTGTTGATATATTAAGTAGGTATTGTTTCTTACTGTATCTGACTTACATTAGCACTATCCTGAGCAATACTTTGTGACACGAGCATACATTTAGTTGAAAAAATGAGTGGAAAAGAGAGGTTATTGGTGGGAGATACTCTTTTCACTGTCTTTCACCTGCATATTTATAAGCTGGCTTTGAGGTACATTTCCTGTTTGTTTGCAGTTGCAAATTCTTACTAAATTGTTAAATTGCAGCAGAACATCTTGTCTGCATTTTATAAATTCACAGCCACTCTACTTAAATACAGTTCTCACCCACACAGAGCTTCATTTGCACAAAAGTCATAGCAGTAGAATATCAGCAGTTCCCACGGAAATGACAGCCCAAGCCTTTAGTTCATAATATTGAAAAATTTCCCTAACTTGCAACGTTTCCTGAGGGAATGTCAGAGTTGGCATACATTTCTGCTGCTTTTCTCTAATTTTTAACCTCTTATTACAAATGAAAGCTTGAAGGGCTTTTTAACAGGTGGTTTTTGTCTGGGAGTACATGACAGAGGTAGAAAGCCCAGAGAACTGTGATAAAAATTACACTCAGCAAATCTAACCAGTTCTAGTGAGAATGCAGCAGGGAATAACAAATCCTCAGTAAAAAGAGCTAAAGATTGCTTAATTAAACAGGTTTGCAGAATTGGATTTAACTTCAAACATCAAATTTAAGTGAATTTCTTTGAGGAAACTGTGGTGACTTCATGAATATCATCCTAGATTTTGTTTTTTTTTTTCTTCAGGGCTGGCATGAAAAGTCACTGTATTTTGCTTTAAATCAAATAAGTAGTTGCTTATTTCACACAGCAGGTTTAGAAATCTTGCGGAATAGGCTTTTACCCCCATCTTTTGAAATTGTCTCAAAAAGAAGTATTAGTGACTAGAGGCTGTAACCCAGGATGAAAATGCATAACAGAAAAGGAATTAACGTATTTGTGGGCTGTGAGTACTCAATTGCTGCACTGGTTTGAGCTAGCAATATTTAACATAATTGGTTCTCAAAAACTGGTGTAACAGCAAATTTCACAGAAGATCATGGAGGCCCTTGAAATCAATGACCAAGGTTTTACAAAAAAGTTAAAAATGATGTCAGTAGTATCAGGGAAACAGAGATAAATTCTACCATTAAAGAAAGGTTTTGGTGCAAGTATCTGAAAATAAATTTGGTGTCCCTTGTCCAAGGGGTTGTGTTTATGATGTGTTGAACCCTTTGCAACCTGGGAACTGTGGATTCCCCTACAAATTATAGTTCTGCCACTTGCTTTTTAGCCTATCTGGTAGAGTTTTGAAATGGATCAAAATGCATTAATTGAATTTTCATGAACAACCCAATGACTTTATGGTTAATCCTCAGAAGATATACTGTGGGTACAAGGTAAGCAGGATTAAGTCAGCTTTTAATATCTTGTCACTGTCACCTGAACATCCTTGACAATTGTCATCTGTCCAAATTTTTGTGAACATAAATCTCTACTTCATTTTCATCAAAGACTGTGACAAAAAGTTTTAAGGCATTACTTCATGGTTTCCGAGGTCCTTGGCATAGATCCTCCAGCAAAGGGCCCTGAGGCACTTCGTCTGAAAATGCAAAAGTGATGCTGACTAGGGACATGGCAAGGCCGAGGTGCCTTAGGGAAATGATGGTTCAGTGCTTCAGCAGGACAGCTTCCCTTGGATGATGCCAATTAAGCTGTAGCTGTCATTTAAAGTTGGTGTCTTCTGGATTTCACCTCCTGTGCACAAGCAGAAATCAATCAGTCCTGAACTATAAGTAAAAATGAAGGTTTGTGGTTTTGTAAACGTACAAAAAAAAGCCCCCAAATCCGAAGCAACATGTAGACAAAATGCTGCTAATTTCCAATAGTGGCTATTATTTCTTGGGCTGTTTCAGAAAGTATTAGTCAGTCATCTCAGAAGTTTCATGTACTAGAAGAATTAAAGCCACCCCACTTAAAAATAATTCACAGCCTTATAAAGGTTTTAAAATTAAGGCAGTATCATATCAATAAGCAAGCATGTAAAAAGCTATAGTGTAATCAGGTTTATTGTTTCATAATAGGTTTATACAAATTATGAATACCAGAGTATTATTAATGGGTCTTTTAATTATCCACTATAGTGAAGTGTGATGTAAAATGTCTAACCGCTCTGCTAATTAATATGGGGATTCAATGGTTGTTAATTAAGGGCAAATGGGACAGGGCTACACAATCCACTTTTGACTATGATGAATAAAAAGTCAAACCAATAGCTTATTTCCAAATTAACATGATTGATAAAAAGTCAACTCGGAGCACAAGTCATTCATCCTAAGGGAGCTGCAATTTTAATGTTTAGACGATACAAAAAAGAACATGTCTATAGACCTTGAAATAAAAGTAAAAGCTGCAAAAAACTTCAAAGGACTAAAATACAGATTTGTAAACTTGCTTTTAAATACATGACTTCGCAGAGTGAGTCTTTTCAGATCACTTTCATTGCTCACAGATTTAAATAAAGCTGACATATGAATGAATAGCAATTTGTAATATATTTCAGGAAAATTATCCATAATTTGACTTTCCTTTCTATTTATCAGATATGTAAAGTTCTGTTCAGCATATCTTAAAAAAAAAAAAAAAGGCGGGTAGAGGGGAGAAGCAGCTTGCCAGGAACTGACTTATCAGCCTGTCTCCCTGTGATCATAGTAGTCTATCCTGCTCTGATCGCTGTCTGTGTATTACTTGTGTTCCTGCATGTGGCTAAACATTTCAAACCTGTGTTTAAAATCTTCAGAAAGTCAAATATGGGTATGTATATCCAGAAAAAGCCTCCAAGGAAGAATCCAGGATGTTTGGTGATGTGCTTATTTGACATAGTATACTAAGGATGCTGAGGCAATTCAGCGAAGGGTACAAAGCGGCATGCATGCTCTTCAGGGAGCCTCTAGACAGAGATTCACAGGCAGTTGTCTGGGATCAGTAGAAATTCTGAGCATAACTGTGGGACTTATATCTTTTTCTCCCCCCCCCCTTCCTTTTTTACCATCTTGTCCAGGACAACTGCTCAGCTTCTTAGCTTCCAGAGTTCGTAGCTATCTCTACATATCTCATGACTTCGATCTCCTCTAAGCTGACTCCTCTAAAAAGCTGTTTTCTTTTTATGTATGTTAACTTAGATACATTCATGTGGGATGCACGAAGAGTTTTCATGTAGTATGTAAGAGGAGGTTCAAACTTGCATTTCCCAGTCAATATCTTACTACCAAGGTAAAGGCTACTTTGATTTTTGGGATTGCTTCTAGCTGTCCTGGTGCAGAAGTGGTGTGTAGTAGGAGCAGTAAGTACCTACAACAAGAAGTCAGATGTCTAAATGTGGTTTCACAAGCAAGTATTTAAGGCAAGCTTGAGCCTATTAGGAAAAAAATACAGAAGCATTCAAGGTTATAATTGAAACATGTAGAAAAACAGGAAAACATTTTATCTTTATGAGAAAGAGGTGTATGTATGCTATTTGATGTAGAGTGAGCATAATTTATGTAGTTGAATATAAATTTAAGAATTTGGGATTGGAAGGAATCTCCTGAAACATATTGCCTTGTCCTCTTCTATCACAGGCAATTATTTCACAAAACGCTTTTGAAATCTACCATATTCCAGACTAAAAGTAGGCATTTTATTCTACCTTGGGATACTGTTTCTGTGCTTTGATATTCTGATGGTTAGAAGCCTTATAATATCTAGGCTAAATTTATTCATGGCCGGTTTAGTTTGGTTTTGTTCATGGCCTTTTGCTCCTGTTCCAGCATTGACTTTCAGCTTTTCTACAGTGAACAAATATTTTAATCTGCAGGATTTTTTTGACTTTTCTAAACAAGGCAATTCATACATGTTCCTTTTGATAGTGTGTCCCTTCCTAATTATTGTAATATAATTCTCTGCATCTTTTCCAATTCACTTTTGTGCACAGGAATCCGAATAGGGTCTTGTCAGTGCTTTATGCAGTCCTATCAGTAGTTTCTTAATCTTTGGAAATGTACTGATCGATGTATCCTACCTGTGATAATATTTGCCATTTTTGGAAGTTTATCTGTACCACTCTATATGTCCTTTTCTTCCTCTCCTTTTCAGTTTGCTGTAATTCTGGCTTATACTCTAGTTTCTTACTAGTCTCTAGCAGCGTAGCCTTTGCTGCATTGAATTTTGTCCTACCTCTATTATTTCAGTCTTCGAGGCTTTCTCATTCTTTATATGTGATATCCCAATCTTCTTATGTGTTCACATTGTCTCCATCTTTTTGTTCACTGGGAAATCCCATTGTATTCTTACCTTTTTTTTAATGGATTTTATTATGAAAAGCTTGATCTAGTAACTTTTGTTTTGATAATGGTAAAGCAAATTTTTTTTTTTTATTTTATCATTTGGTAAAATGTAACGGTGGGGAGTGGGCTTTCTCATGCTTTGTATTTCAAGAATATCACAATCGTACATTTCTTACGTCAGTATTTGTTGTGGTATTATGAAAAAATATTGTTCATGATACAGGTCGAGAAGTACGTCATGAACTGTTTGGTTTTTTAAATGTTTAGCTTATTATTGCCAATACATAAGAGTACATATATGAAAAGCTGTATTAGCAATAACATTTTCTTTAATTAATTTTTCCATGAATGAATTCCTATTAGAAATTCATTCTTACTACATTGTATTATGTTGTGATGCACTTTGGTGAAATTAACTCGAAGAGCTGCTCTTTGCAATTTTAATATTCTACTGGGTTTTCCATTCTAGAAAACTCATTACTATACATGTACAAAGCTGAAAAGAAACAAGAGAGAGGCATATTGTATGAATAACAGTCAGGGAAAAGAGACAGCTGGCATGATAATTTTCTAATAAAGCTTAGAAAAGGCTGCTGTGTCTTGAAAAAAGGAGAGAGTTTTAATTTGAGTATTCCTTTTGTTTGGATTTGCTTTGTACTAAAAAGTTCTGAATCCTATTCACACCTTTTATGAATATTAACTGAAAAACAAATATATCTTGTCAAGTCCTTCTGCTTGGTAGGTGCAAAAGAATCAGTGATGTGTATCCAGAGGGGGATGGTATTTCTTCTTCTTATCCACTCTTATTCTCCTCCAGCCAGACTGTACAGTTTGGATCTTGATAAATAGAGATCTTCTGAATCATGGACAGCTTATTAACACATGGAGCCTTTAACTATGCATGTGCCAAGCTGCAGCCTCTAATAAATGTTTGTAAATATCTTAATTTCTATCAAATTTAAGGTCATGAACTTTGGAGGCTGTACCTAAAAGCACACTATCAAGAGGCTGTGGCACTAGTCTTTATTTTAGGAAGTTAATAGACAGCAGTCATAGGAATGAAACATTTCACCTGTGACCTTCAGTCACACAAATTTTGTTACTTGTAAGTAATTTTTTTTCCAGATTTATGATATTTTTTAAGACTAGAAGTTACCTTTTACAGGCTTTAAACCAGATTTAAAAAATTATAGAAGTATTTACATTTAATTACAAAACTCAAACACACAGCTTAGGCAAATTAATGTGAAATTTTAAATTAACGTGAAGGGCAAAAGTTAGACCATTAAAGTAAAATTTGAAGCACCAAATTCTGTTCTCACTTTCCAGCAGTGAATTTCCAAGACATTACGTAGCATTCACTAAGCTGCTTTTCTGGCTGGTCTTGCATTTTTGTAAGGCTTTTAGAAATGTAATGAATACAGTTTTGAACATATTTTTATAACATTTTTTCAAAATGTATTAGTCCATTATAATATTTTTTCTATTATTCCGTGGCTTGATATATTGTTCTAATGTGGTGCCTTGATATTATATTGTCCTAACTCTTCTCTATTTTCATCCATTCATCCTTTTTATACAATATAATGTTATTGACATAAATGAAGTTAGTGCTAATTTATGCCACAGTAAGAGAGAAAGGAATCAGGCTTGTTATATCTGGCATCACAGTTCATGAGAGAATCAGTTAATTGCATTCCATTAGTAATTAACATAGAGCAATATGAAATACTATTGTTTTGTAAACGACACGTTTAATAGCCCTTGTTCTCAGTAACCGTGGGCCTGTAGGTGGCAAAGGAACAAAGATCTCCACCTATAGATGAAACTTTTGCTGCTGTTAAATGAAAACCACACTTGTCAGGGTTTTTGAAAACCACAGTACATAGTCACAGAGGGTATGGCATTGATACCAAACTCCAGATACTTATCTGACATTTAGTTTAACTATTAAAACGAATTGTTAGTTTGTCCCCTTCTCTCTTTCATTAAAACATAGGTAGGTTGGGGTTGGTTAATTTTTTATTTTATTTTGTTTGGTTTTATTCAGTACTTGAAACATTTTAACTCATTTTTCTGTTGAACCTTGTCACATGAGCTGTATGTATCAGTGGTCTGCTGTCGCTGGATTCAGGTTCCCAAGACCTATGTAGACCCAGGGTTGTTTCAGCAGATTCAGTGCTACAGGTGGGATGATGTAGGAGGAAGGTCAATTATAACTACGTGCCTGCTCCACTGGAGGCAGAGATTGAGTGACCCAGCAGGAAGAAATCCTAATGATTAAGTCAAGAGAGTTCAAGTTAAGAAATCTTTCAATTTAGATCAAGCAGTATAGGCTCTGTTCTGCGAGGAGTGGGTCGGAAGCTCGCTGCTTAGAGCAGGAGCCACAACGCACGGGTACATGAGGTAAACATGGGTACATGAGGTAAACAATGGTACTTTTTTTCAACTTCTTAGTCTGTAGGACTAACGTGTACAGCTTCTCCATGTAGACAAAGAGCTTTTCTTTACATTTAAAAATGCCATTCGCATATCTTTAAAATTTGTTTAGCCACATTTATTCCTTCATTTTGTTCTGTCTACTGGCACAAGATTTTAAATGGGCTGTGATGATACCAGGTTTTATGGCATTGTGGAAGATAGGAGTTCCATTTGCAAGAACATACGGAGTTTGAACACAAGTCTGCTAATGGGGTGGCTTTGCTGTTTAGAAGGCTGTGTCTGGGGGACTGTCTTTATATTTGAGAAAATTTTGGTTTTCATAGTCATTGTTTCAGTAAACTTCATGTGAGAACATACTTCATGGCTGTTTTTGAATAGGTATTCTTCCAAGCATCCAATTCATTTCATGCCAGAATGTCTGTCAGCCCTAGAGCTATTCCCACATCCATTTATTGCTCAGTCTTTCATTCTCAGCAGTTTCTTCATTGCTGCACAAAACAAATACCCATACATTTAGTGTACATTGAAGACTGACTCGATCCTTAATACATGATACAGTGTGTAGAGTGTATCTGTGAAATAGGAAGTGTTTTGCAAAATCAGGGAGCATTTAAATTTGAGTTATTTCCTAGTAGTGGCTAAGTAGAGGTCCTTTGAATCACAGAATGCATTAAAAAACATCAACACTTTGTAGAAGGATCCAGTCCGCTCAATCAAGATGAAACAGGTTAACCCACTAGTCCTAGTTTCGTTTTCTGGAGTGTGTGATTGAGTAAAACACTGTGTAGCTGACATTCCCTCCATGTCATCTCCCATTGATGAGTCTCATGAACTGCCTTGCACACGCTGTGTTGAGAAAACAGTGAGTATCATATTGTCTGCTGTGATGCCTAGTTCTGGAATCATTTTGGTTGTTAGAACTGTTTTCATGAGCTTACGGTGATGAGGGATCATGGCTGTGATGTGTTTGAAATATAGGGGACTCCTAGCTTCCCTCTGAAGGGATTCTTATCTGGGAAACACCTTTACATAAAACAAGTATAAGCTGTACTCCAGTGTCCCCTTTCAATAACACTGGAGGAGACTGGGCCACGAACAAGAAGTTATGGCTGATTATTGAATTGTGCTTGACGCTTCAGAGAAAGCACTTGTAACTGAATTAATAGTGTACCCAAAGTATTTCCTCCCCACTTCATGGCTTCACTATTTATTGCTACCCTAAAATCAGAACTTGAAGTGTGTATTTAAAGTGTTCATTTTTTTCCCCAACTAATTTTAGTCTTTGACTTTGAATGGCAGTTTATTTGTAAATTAAGAATAAGTGTGAGTAAGGAGGAATGGATAGCCCAGGTGATAGGTAACAGATACAGCCTTTCATTTGTATCTTGCCAGTTCAAATTTGGCTCAGATCTGTATTGACAGAAATTCATTATCATCTGATGGTTGTTTGGGAGTCTGTGAAAGGAACTGATGGTATTCACATTCAGAAAAACAACAACAAAAAACAAAACCTGTCACAATTACATTCTTTTTGGCAGCTTCTGTGAGCATGAAGATGAACTTCCCTCTGACATCTCAAAGCAGTCTTTCCAGATTAGGCTTCAGGCGAATTGGCAGGACGATCTGAAAATCTGCAGACACTCTCCAAGTTTTATCTATCCTTTGTCTAATGAAAGGACCTTAAGTCTGTAAATGAAGAGAAACAGAAGTGGCTTCTGTGCGGCCTCTGTCTTTTGCTCTTTCAGATGCCCAAAGTGCAATTGCTGCCCTCTAATTACCAGAGAATACCAAGCATTCACAGCAGCTGAAAACATAATTTGGATGAGCCAGTCTAGCTTTAAAAATGTTAATCTGAGAGATTTGCCCTTGGGCAAATGTAAGTCTGCCAGCCAGCCAGAAATATAATGGAGTAATTTTTGTCCCTTATCCTTGTCTACAGTTAGGTAAAATTAACTGCCAAATGCTAAAAAACTGCCAAAATCTTGTAGCAAAGGTAGAGACCAGATCTTTCAGGAAAGCATTTTCTGAGTGTGGTGATATTTAACTTAATTGGGAAAGTGCAGTATGTCAATATGAACTTTTCCCACCCCCCTATTCTGTCTCTTTCTGAGGCAGTCATACCATTTCATTTTAGCAATACAGAAACCTTCAACCACTAAAGGATGTGCCAGCCAGAAATCATCACTGCCAACAATTATATGCTAGATGTGTGTGGGCAACAACATATGCACTTAAAAGGACTGAAAAAGAAGGTATGCATGGTTCTTAGCATTTTTTTCTTGTCTTGAGTTTCAGTGTCTCCCTAAAATTAGGATTAATTTCAAACACCAAGAAAATCTCTGGGAACAGAACATGTAGGAGCCCTGTGATGAGCGAGATTTTTCAGGCCACGATTTTCTTACCGTTGCAGGGGAATGCATAACCAGAACTGTCTTCATTACTCCTTTAAATAATGAATGCTTTCAGTATATTTCAGGCATTGATTATCTGACCAGTTGTTAATGGACAAAGCTAGAGTGCCTTATGGTATTTTTCTTTTATTTGTACTTGAAGTCTCTAATAACCTGAGCATATGTTGATAAACACGTAGGTATAAGAAATAGGATATTAGTGTGACATGACTCATCTCAAACATATAAAAAAATAGACAAGATGTATTGTAAAGGCACATTTAATGCCAAAAAAAATGGAGAAACTGTGTAGGATACATTTATTCTTGTGTAGGAAGGAAAGTGAGGAGATTCAAAAGGTTATTGTCTTTGATGTACTGAGGCATTTTCTGTTGTATTTCTAAGAACATAATTCACCTTCAGTACAGCATTAACTGGACTTGCTATTGTCTGTCATAAGTTGGCCTGAACTTGACTTCTATTTTGGCCATTCATGATCTAGTTTAAATACATTTCTACTTTTTGGTAGCTCCCACCTCAGGTTGCTTAGGTTATTAGACAGAGTTGGCCTTTAAATTAGTACTGAGGCTGGGATAGGAGGGAAAAAATATCATAAGCCCAATTTGTATTTTATACAAATAAACAAAATCTTATTATTCTTATTACTCGCACCTATATGCTTCTTAGTTTGGCTTTTATGGATCAGATGGCTGTCTCATTTTTTGGAACTATTGTATACTATACCCATTGAAAGAGGCAGATTATTGACTTGGAATTACTCTTACAAAGACTGTAAATTTGTCCATGCATGCATTTTCTTTCTGTCTAAGTACCGAAAAAGTAATTCTCCAGGCTGAATTTGGGTATACTATGTATTCTTTAATAACAAGGGTACTCTGTGGACTACTGTGTACATTTTTTACCATCTATTTTCAAAAAAGGTGACTACTCTTGGCACAGGTGCAGAGAAGGTCAGGGAAGAAAAAACAGTCATAACAGATGAGCTTTGTTTGTTTATTCTAATAAAGTGAAGTCTGAGAAACCATAAAATTTACCCTTTAAATATATTGTGAGATTGACACACAAGAAGGAAAGTTGGCATTAAACTAAAACCAAATATGTAACACTGTCAAAGAATGAATTTAAACTGGAAATTAGAATATGGTTTCCGAATACTGGAGGAGAGAGGTTTTGAAACAGCCTTCCAGTAACACGGGAAATGCTACCTCATTTTTTGTTTGAGGCAATTATGAAATGGCGTAGATAATGTGGTACCTTTAATCATTGGAATCTTGACTTAATGAGTCAGGAAGACATTTCTAGTCAGAAGGCCTAGAAGTCTGGAACAGGAGAACAACAGCTGAATTCTGACTCTTATCTTCTGGATGAATAGCTCAATCAACAGGTTATTTTTTTCTTGTATGGGTCTTTCACACTACTATAAGCAGTATCTTAGGGAAAGTGTTTAAGATCTTGTCAGAAGACAAGTTCCTGACAATCTCTGTTCTGCGGGCAGAAACAGCATTTGCTATCTTGTTCTGGCAGTGGCTGTGCTTGGGTTCCCCAGCTGCAGAGCTCGCAGGTCCTTGGGAGCGTATTTCCATCAGGAACATCATAGGTCCTGAGACCTGAATGTCTGCTCTATTGGAGTCATTGTTGGCTGCTTACTTGTTGTTGAGTGCTAGGTGTAGACATGGCCATTCTGTCTGTGTCTTTCCTTTTCCCTCTGCTATCATAATCAAACAAATAGTCTGTTATTTTTACGGAACATCTATTCGCTTAGGTTTAGCTCTGGTTTTAATGCCAGAGTCATTTTTAGCTAGATGCATAGCAAAGAATCCAAATTAATGATCAGCATTCAAATGCTATGTAACTATCTATCATGTATAAAGGTTTTAGCATGTGCTGTAGATGCTTTTCCATTTTTAAAATGTGATTTTTTTGTTTTTGGTGTTCTCTTCTGTTTCCCTGGATTTTTTTTTGATACTGCTAGTAGATACAGAACTGAGAATTCACATCTTACATTTGCTTTATTCTACAGTTGTGCTGTATGTTTACAAAAGTAAAGTTTACTTTTGGAAGTCACAGAAATATGGCAGAGATTAATAATATATGGTTTACTATTGCAGCTGTAAATTAAAATCAAATTATATTCAGATTGTGTCTATATATTACTGTTTGAAAGAAACATTTTGCCAAAGATTTTACAAATTATGCAGTTTATTGTGTTACTAGTAAGACTGCAGCTACAAATACATTCCTTGAGCATTTGACTTTTAAAACCGGTATACTAAGATCTTTGTTAGTATCATTCATGAGTAACACTGAGCATCAGTCACATAACTGGGAATTACTGATAAACATCTAAACCTGTAAATAAAAAGTGCCTGCTGTTCTACTCAGCTGACTTGATTGGAGGAACAGCATTTCCCCAAAAGACTGTGTACTTGATTTTACACTGCTGGATCAGATTATTCAGTCACTTACAAGCTCACTAGTATTCCTTTGTGGTGAGCAAGCAACAGATTTTCAAAAGTAGCTCTAGTAAAATGGCAAAGCTGTATTAATTTCATCATGGTATTCATCAGAAAACTAATGTTTACATTCGTCTCATTTTATGCAAAAGTAATTTTTAATGATGGAGTCTAATCACTATAGTGATCTTTTTATAACCTGAGCCTTTATTGTCAGGGTTGCATATGATGTTTAATCTGAAAATATAATTCTTGTTTGCTGCTAACTACCTGAAGGTGTAAGACAGTCACCGTTCTGTACTTACAAACTTTGCAATTCTTACATGAATGATCCTAATGAAACCAAGCTGAGACTACTGAGTGGGTGCAAGAACATCCATCTATTCAAATGTGAGTTAGGGTATACTGAATTTTTGTTGTTGAAAGCAGTAGGTTTTCCCACTCTATATGATTGTATTTATGCAGGAACTAGTTTCAAAATTATTTCAGCAAAACTTGAAAACTGTAATGATTTTTTTTCTTGAGGGAAGATTTAGGTTTTGTGCCCTTGCTTACTGGTCAACACAAGCTCTTCTGCTAGTACAGATAATATGGAAACCTCTCAGCCTACTTGTCCCTGAATCACGATAGTCTGTGGGATGAGTATTGCAAAGTTTGCCCGTGTACCAAGTCCTGTGAAAGGAGAGGGGCAATGATGTTAGTTTGCAGGTGAGGTGTGGGCCGTTCAGTGGATCTGTTGCCCTCATGGGATCTTGCTGAGGTGATACATCCCCAGCTGCAAATGGAGAGCCCTGGGCCTCCCTCCAGCTCTGTGACTCTGCCTTTGCTGTGAAAGCTAAGCAGTTGTTTTGGTGCTAGTGCAGATGACTGAAGAATCATCTTAGCTGGCTGTGATTCATGTATATGATTATATATTCTAGTTTGATAAAATCCTGCCGTTCTTGTATTTGAATATAGTTAACTAAAAGTATTAAATTGCTTTTTTTTTCTCATTTTATACTGACCACAAGGTCATGAACAGCAAGACGTTAGCTAAGTTGATTCCTCCCAATCATGGCCAAATGTTTTACACTTTTGTAGTTAAATAAATCTAAGTAGAGAGAAAGGAAAGATCATTCCCACACTTTCATTCCGTCGGGACCCTTTAGTCCTTTGTCCCACTGATTTCTATTTTGAAAATAAATTGGAAAAGTCTTTTACAGCAAAGACTTTAGAATATAAAGCCTATGGGACTTTCCATTTTGAAAGAGAAGAGTATCTTTATTTGTCTTTAAATAATAAAGTTTATTTTTTTCTGTTGAAGTATTTATAACAAGTGAGATGGGGGTTTACAGTGTGTAGTGCAGAATTCCATTTTCCAGAACGTCCTATTACTTTTTAATTGCTTTATACTTTTAAAAAGTGACAGCATAGAATGCTTAATCATTCAAATTAATGAAACTAATTGTAGAATATACAACTGCTTTCTATGAAGGTTGGTTTATATGTTATGTGTCTGACTAACAGCTGTGCATCTCATGGCTAACCCTTTATCCTGCAAATTAAAGAGGGAAATAAAAACTGTGTTAACTAAATAAATACACCATGTTTCCTCAGATTTTTCACAATGGAGCTTTCCTCCTTGTCTTTTAATATTTATGAACAGTATCAAATATATTTTTTCATTGACATTATTTTTTGTCTTAATCTGCTGGTCTCAAAGCACTTTATTAACTTTAATTAAATTTTTATATTACCTTAAAAACTGACTTCTGAACAATTATATTTGGGGAATAAGGTAACCAAGAGGTCACAAGATTATTACTACTCTGAAGCGTGGCTGACATTTGGCTTTAGGTTCCTCTAAATTTGGTTGAAATGTAAGAGGTGAAAAGAATCAATTTGAAATGTCAGAAATCAAAAAATGTTACTAGAACTAGCAGAGTTCAAAAATACAATAATATATTTGCAATCTCACAGAATATTATGATGACTCGCTTTTTAAATGAGTATTATACTGGGAAGCCCAAAACAGTTAAATTAGAATTTTTCAGTGTCAGTACATGAAGTTGCTTTGCTGATAAACAGATGCATAAATCTGTCTTGTTTTCCCAGTGGGCAACTGTTGATAAAAATAAGCCCCAAAATACTGGGAATAAAATAGATGAATCCTGGGTCCAAGTGATTTTCTCACACAATCAGTATATAGTCCCTGGAAGAAAAATAAAAAAAGCATTCTGGGCAGAGATGTTGCACAACAACAAACAGTATTCTGGATGAAGAGTGCTTCATTAATTTTTTTCTTTGCTAGTCTCTTGTTCTGGCTTGGACTCCATTTCCTGATCTGTGTATTGTTTCTTAGGTAGTGAAGTTCGAATCACAATTATGGTTTCTCCATAAAGCCAGTGTCCATGCAGCAAACACTAGGTCTGGATAATCAAAAAGTATCACTTGTGACTCATCCGTGTTTTAATGCAAAGGTGATTATTGAAGTGATGTTCTTAGCATTCCTGGCTAGTAATTTCACTGAAGCTTACTCATTATACACATATCCATCCCTCTGGCTGGGCCCAAAAAAACGTTTCTGTGTTTCTGTTGGCAGCTTAACCTGAGATCTGATCTATTATTACATTGATGCTCTGTGTGTGGGGTTAAGTTTTAAAACCACCTGTGTATGATTAATGATATGAAGGAAACCAAATCAATGCCAGTGTGAGGGTTGATTTAAGCCACTGAATCACCTGATCATCCCCTTGGACTCCAGAGAAAGTTCATAGTCATTACCTTTTTGAGCTAAGAAATAATAAATAATTTTCTTACCTTTTTAATGGAGGCTTCAACCTTTCTAAAGGTGGAAAGCCCAGCTGTATTGCTGCTCTTTTTTTTCCCCCCCAAACAAGAACTCACATGTGCCAGAAGGCACTCAGCGTGGGGTTGCTCATCAGTCTGATGGTTGGTGTCTCTGTTTAGCTCCTTCACAGAATCACAGAATGGTAGGGGTTGGAAGGGACCTCTGTGGGTCATCTAGTCCAACCCCCCTG
>Ga0181612_143044_pt1 | contig 23442 bp, 8 predicted proteins | sample HoacroProtozoa21_FD_119630 | JGI IMG/M metagenome (GOLD analysis project Ga0181612, IMG submission 119630) | Hoatzin crop microbial communities from Cojedes, Venezuel. Combined Assembly of Gp0051906, Gp0051904, Gp0051908
AAGCTGCTACTCAGTGCAGTCAGTGAAGTCTGATCAGACATTTAAATGCCTAGCCCCTGGGCCACTCAAACATAAACATCTTATGCTATTAGAGGCACTGTCAAGTGTCCTCCCCAGGGTCCACCTGCCACTCCAGAAGGACACAGGTTTCCTGTAGATTGCATCACATCTGCCAGCCTGTGCAGTAGCCATGGATGCTGTAAGCATCTCAGGTGGCATTAACACACCTCTTGCAGGCTGCAAGATTCATGTACAATGTATGAACAAACTGTAAAGGGCAACAGGCCTGACTGACCACTGGCCAAGTGCATGCTTTCATGGGCTTTAAGACTTCGCTCTCCCAAAATGAAGAGGTAAGACATGACTGTTCCCATGGGAAGTAGCTGGATGACCCCTTGAAGATGACAGTTTGGAGCAATGACCACACCTTTGATGCCAGAGGAACTGCCAATGCAAATAAATCCTGGACTGTTGGCGAACATGGCACTCAAGGAGAAAAGCTCTTAATCTCTCTAGACAGCTGGGATAAACATTTATAAAGGAAACATTTTCAAAAGGCTAGGCAGATTATAAAGGCACCAGGAGTCACTGAAATCTTGTTAAACATTGTTCACTGCATTACTTTAGATTTTAGTTTGAACTTGCACTGTCAGATAAATTCCATTTATCTCCTGAATGCTTTTCTCACCGTCAGTGTTTGTTGCTATGAATTCACACCTTCAGTGAAGATTTACATTTCGTCCTTGATCGAGACAAAGATAATGCTCAGCTTCAATCATTCTGAGGCACCTTTTTTTCTCACTTAACTGGGTCAGTGTTTCTTAGTGCGACACTGAAAACACAGGTTATGATGTTCAACCGTTAGTGTAGGAAAGAACGATGGTCTTACAGGTAAAGGACTGAATTAGACCCCAGAGACAAAGTCTCTCTCAAACACTTCCACAGACTTCCAGCCTGACCTTGGAAAAACCACGTAAGTCCCCCTGTGCATCAGTAAAACTGGGAAATAAGTGTTCTCTCTTCCCCTTCTGCTGACCTTGCCTTTTGCTACATACAAGACCAAGCGCAATGGGAACAAATTTTAATCACAGTTTCTGGTAATTCTGTCAATATAGCCAGTGATGAATCATCAAAATCACAGTAAATTTGGTGATTTAACCAATGCAATTGCTTCACTATATTTCAGAAACATAAAGACTTAAACGATATTTTTGGAAGAGATGTAGAAGAATTCCCTTGAGCACTCCCACACTTCCATTTGCTACCCTATCTCACTTGTCATTAATTACAAAGTAATGAGTGCCATTTTCTGTTCTGTATTGATACTTTACTTTCTCATCCTGTGGGGCTATCAACCAGCATTGAAGGACGTGTCCAGACTGAAAGCATTTATCTATGCCATCTCACAAAGCGCGGCATTTCAGATAAAACAAGACTTTAATCCAAAATAACCCCTCTTTCCAAAAACTAATTTCACTGATAATCCTTTCAGTTTGGCTCAGCCTGTACTAGAAATTAATTTTACCCATAGTCTTACTTGGGTGGCGGTAAGAAGGACCACATGCCCCCTGACATTTCCCACTGCCCTCTGTACTTTTTCCTGATTTGCTAATATCATATTTTGAACCAAACTGTCCTTAAGCAACTGAAGTTTTGTTTCCCGCATATTTCACCTCCTTTGCAATACAGAGAAGATGATTCTGATCCAAGTTCTTTGTTATAAACTGTGTTTGAGGCAATGGAGTGATTTATACTAATAAAACTTGATCATTGTCTTGATGTACTTAATGACTATGTCTACAATAATTACCTCTGCTACTAAATCTATACTTCTAAATTGTTACACTAGTTGCTGGCATGGTTTTGGCTTGGGCTAACAAGCTCTTGTAACTTCTAGGCAAAGTGAAGGCATTAGCATGATCCAGAAATCACTCTTGGCAGGCTGTTTGGACACAGGGACCTTATTTTGAGTGGTTAGAAAGTTTGATAGTGCAGCCTTGGTCTGTTCTGTGCTACCTGGCTGCCAGATCACAAAATGGTGTCGGGTGTATTTACCAGCATACACAGCCAACAGAGAGCATCAAAGGAGGAACCAAGAGTGTGTCCAAAAAGGTAAAATTAGATAATTGTCACTAAAATGCACTGTGAATGGGCTGCAGACTGTATGCTATGTTACCTTATGACAGAGAAAAAGCGAAGATGGTATCTTTTACACTATCTGGAGTGAAGGGAGATGAATGGGGATGTGAACGATCTCAAGTGCAATCTAAAATAGTGACATGACTGCATGGACTGTTCAGGGCTCCTTGTAACCTGTTTAGCAGCCCCACATCTTCATGGACTCCAGAACTTACAGCCAACATTAAGAGGGAGGGAAGCATCCGGACCTCCTGCTCCTATACTAGAATTGCCCATTTTGTGGCTCAATGAAAGATGCCAAGGGGTTTCTAGGGCTCAGACCACGGATTCTTCCTTAATGAGAATATCCCAGAAGCTAAAAGTGATTGAAAACCCAGTGTCATAACTTCCCTTCCCAGCAGTAGACATGCTGAAGTTATTGGTAAAAGCATTAATTAATCACACAACTTTAAAGATCTGTGTCAATGTCAGTAATAAAATAAATACAGGACAGTGCAGTCAGACTATTCCTGAATATTGGATACGTTATTACAATAATTAAGATGAATAGTGACTACCTGTCTTGTTTGTTGATACTTTCTTGGGCAGATAACTAGATACATTAAATGACATTCTAAACATATGTTTGGTGCATCTTTCACTGATGCATTAACCCCTTTTATGTGATAGGCATAAGGTACAGATATTATGAGCTAATGTGCAATAACCCACTTACCTGAGTGCCAAGGAACAGTGGTGGGAAATAAACTGTTTGCAAACTACAGGGTGAAATTCTGTGCAACCATGTTGTGCCTTTATCACTCTCCCATGAACAGGAGATAATTGTTTACCCAAATTCTGAAATACGGGTCATCTTTGTAAAAACACAGCATATTGAAAGAACTGAAGTTAGACACATACAGTCTGAGTATGGTTAGTATCTGGCAGTGGAAAGGATCAGAGGCAAGAAGATAAAATGACAGCAGTTTACATTTCCCCCAGGAAAGAGGGAAATTACTGGATTGGAGTCAATTTGAACAAAAATGGACTTTGTTTGTAAGCTGGAGAATAATGTCTCAATAAATTATTCCAAATTACTTTAGAACAGTGCATCTTACCATAGCCAAGCATCACTGCAGAAAACTGGCTATATTTGGTACTTTGCAGGATTAGCCTCTGCCGCCTATTGCTTCATGGTATCAGCTTTGCCTCCCAGTCACCTCTCCTCCCCCCAGGCTACTCTGTCCTCTTTCTTACCCCTGCACCAGTGACTGTGTTGTCAGCATCAATAGTGACCAAATATGAGCTGTTTCTCCGAGTGGCTTTGCACCCCACTTCCCATCAAAAGATAGCAATGGGTATATGGTAATTCTTTCTGCTTGTATACAGTTTCCACCCCAAATTCTTCAGTAACATTGTTCTATGTTCTTCAACTGCCATGTCTTTCCACTCCAAAGGAATCTGCAGTTCAGCTTTGGGGGAAGACATAGATTAGATTAGACTGAGTTTGCAAAGTGCTTTAGTATCCTTTGGGAAACAAGACATTATAAAAATGCAAGGTTCTGTATTATCATTAAAGTGATTAACGGAGTTACCATCAAAATGCAGATATAACCAGCAGGCTGGGAGTTTGTTTTTTTGTCAGTTAGTAGAATCCTCATTTTATGGAAGCTGAGCTTGAGCCAGTTTTTAAATGTGCAGCCTCAAATGTCCAGCATACATCGAAGAGGTGTAAAGATGACACTGCCTGGATATGCTAGCATAGCAAAAGCATAAAGGACCTAACTGCCTTCTGAGCTGGGAGGAGCACTTTGGCTATATCAAACTTTTATAACAGAGGCAAGTGGGATCCCAGCACATAAATGCTAAAGAGGGTAGGAGCCAGCGTACAGTGCTGAGAAACACCACAGTTTATCTCATCAGGCTAAAACAGAGCATTGTCTAACAAGAAAAACTGAGCACAGGCAGACAGGAAAGGTTTAAACCACTCAAGTGGAGTAGCAGAAAACCCTATGTATACCTCAAGTTGCTCCATGGTGTTGAGAGGCCAGAATAATTTGAACCATTAGAAACAACGGACAGACAGCAGCCTGCATCATGATACAAATAGCAAAGTATTACAGCATCCTTTATAGCAGCTGTCAGGGGGTGCGTGAGGATGTTGCACAGCACAGGGGAAGAGCGTGCTAGCACATGACTAGGGCATCAGGCAAACCATGAAACACAGATATGCTCGTGTTCTTCACATGCAGAAGCAAGGGATGAAAGGACATACATATCAGGTACTCCTAAACAGATGTAACACAAAAAGGACTAAGGAGGGCTGTGGTGTTCAGACAGAGAGTGCAAACAAAACCAGCACTTGTATAAGCAACACCTGGGAGGGTCAGACCAGTGACTGAAGGACTTGTTTGGAACGCAGGTCACCTCCTGACAGTTTGCACATGACCCTGGGTAAGTTGCTCAGATCCTTGGAGCAACACCGGCACCTTGTTCCTGCTGATTTAAATAGAAGGTAATATCCTCAAAAGACCAGACATAACCTTTTTGAACTTCATTTCTCCATCCATAAAACAGGGATAGAAGCATCTCACTCTGCCTAGGTTTTAAGAAGAGAAGCACATTAAAGATGATGAAGAGTTTGCTTCCAACAGTAGCAAAGAACATATGAGCAATGAAGGTAAGGTAAGCAATCAGACACTAATAACTTGTGTCTTACTTGTTTGTAAATACTGTAGACATTGAGTCCCATTCATTCCCGGTACAATCTCATTAATGAGGCCACATCCTGCATTGTCTGTCTTTATCTTTCTGATGATCCCAGATGTATGGAAAAATGTGGCAGAGGAAATGAGAAGCTTTATTGTGCTTAATTTCCAAAGTGACATGTTCTTTCGTAAGTGGTGAAATGTGATTCTTCTACACAGATATAGTGATGAGGCTTAAAAGAAGCCTGTTGTTGGATTAAACAGGGTAATTGCAGTACAATTAGGTACAAGCACTTAACTCCCCTCTTCCAAATTCTCAATTATAGTAGTAAAAATGCTTTTGTTTTGCCTTTTGTGCTTCATGGCTTACAAATGCTCCTGTCTTTTGCAGCTGAAGAGAGAAAAAAGAGAGGGAAAGAAAGAGCTTTGACACATTTCCAATGCAAGTGGTACAGCGTTCCTCATGATACATTATAGTGATGCTTAAATCCTGACAGCCTTAGTGTAACAGCACAGCTAAGTCTATCACAGTACCTTCCTGCCTTGTGAAAAGAGCTTTGGATAAAATGCAAAGCAACACACCTGAAAAACCTTTCACTGGTTTTCAGAACTATCTCTTGGACTCATCCAGTAAATCGTTCACCTGAGAAGCCTAGGGATTCAGGTCTCAATCCCCTCATCATTATTAACTTCAAGGTACACTTGCTTATGTGTCAGAAGACGCCTATGAACTGTGTTGAGCAAGCAGAAAAAAGCTTTATGCTTCCTTCTTTAAGACTTATCCTAACTCCACAGCACTAATAGCTGAAATTCATGCATAATGTCAAACATGCCTGGACAGAACTTTGCACAGTTAAATTGAGTGGTCCAGGCTTAGAGACAAATGTCAGCATTTTCCACCTCTAATCATAGACTTTTAATCAAATTTTTAATTTAGATTAAAGCACTGTAAGCCTGCAGCAGCAACATCAGTTAAATATGCGGGACTAAAGGAGTTTTATAGAACAGAATTTGGCCCTGTGGCTTGGAAGACACACCCCATATGCAAGCGTTGTACCCAGTTTTGTTGCTGCAGTACACAGCTGACCCTAAAGCCCCAAGGATATACAAGTTCAGGTACAGCACCAGCTCCCAGGTACACCCAGCTTGCACCTTGCTAGAAGAGCTAGAGTGTACTCATCCTTATAGACGTGTTCTGTTTTGGATAAACTCTAGCTACCTGTTTGTTGCCATTGTCTCTTCCCTTGTCATCTCTTCCAGAAGAGTCAGAAGTAGCTCAGGCAGATTTGATATTCAGAAACCTCAATCTATCATTAAAACAAATAGAATCCAAGCAAAGACTTGGTCCCATTCTTGGTCTTGAAATGAAGTGCTGAGATTTGATATGCGTCTCTAAATTAAATTATAACTGTGGCTCTACATTAAAGAAGCCAGCAGCTGGAATAGACCTCAGTCTAATCATTCCCTTGCTACGAAAGAGATTAAGTACATTTAATCCATACCTCTAACTAGTTCCTCCCTGACAGATCTTCCTCAGCCTCAGGCAGCTTATTGACCTCTGTGGTCAAACTAAAACTAACAAGAGGCCACTATACTCCACTTACTTGTGATGTTATGGACTAAAAGCAGAAACTGCTGAATAAAATTCTATGGCCTGTCTGTGTGATGGAGGTCAGACTAGACACGAACAGTCTTTTGCAGTTTTATGACCTTGCAGAGTGCACGGGAGGCAGCTTTGCCCACAAGCTGAGAACAGAATCCTTACGATTTAGTGACACTTGTGTTTTACAAGCATCGCTCCTAACAGCAGGCAAATGAGCCCTGATTCCTACGGACTTATCCATTACTGGCAAATATTCTCAAAGTCATCTCTGTGAAAAAACTTCCCCAAGATGGAGGGAAGCTGATTTAGCTCCTTTGCTATTTGCATTTCTTTTCTCACAGGACTTGAAGGGTACTTACGTCACTTGACACTGTTTCCTAACTGGATAACTTGAACTTTTTTAAAAAATTTAATTAGGCCAACAAAAAATAACCACTGGTGAACAGCAGATATCTTTCTCTTTGCACGTGGATCTGGGTATTTACATAAATGAGGAATGGGAAATTTCCAAGCCCTAATCGAATTTGGCTTTGATTTTAACCTGTCCATGGCACTGTTTGTCACAAGTGCCCACCTCCAGTTCATATCCTCTGCTTTCCTCACTCTCCCTTTGCTGCTTTACAAGACAGATCTATGTAGAAATTGTGTCTATATTTTTCTGTTCGGTGGTCCCTCTTGATTTTGGTGGGGTTTTGTACATTGCACAGTGGACTCCTTTTGTGGCTTCTTCGTCTTCATACCTTTCTAGCATCCAAAAAGGCACAGGAGGGTTCACAAAACTCCCAGCAGGACACGGGGTATAGGGGTATAAAGCAGGACAGGATCTTTAGGACCCATAACAGAATAGCATTTTGGAGGTCTCCACAATTCCTAGCAGGGAAAGAGAAGAGGGTAGTGATGGGTTTCCAACCCTACAAAGGACAGTGGGATTTCCACGTCATCACCTTGTCACTTTCCTATAGGGTTAGTATTCAGGAACACACGACGTGTTTTAAAGCCTCCCTTCGATCTCTTTTGTAGTGATGTCTGGGGAGGCTGCAATGCACAGTATGGCAGATGTACATTACTGCCTCAAACATGCTTGCCCCACGTTTTAAGTTGCACTGAGTCCACTGTTCTTAACCAAGCAAACTCCATGTGTACGGCCATTCAAAAGATGTTTGGGAAACCCGTTTAGCCGTCAAAACCAAAATGGATTCTCAGCCCTTCAAAAACTATTTCTTTTCCTCAAGTGTTTTATCAAAGGAAATCCCTTTCCCACAAATACTGTGGGTGATACTGTGGCCAAGTAGAGCAGATGCTCAGAATTGAAACAAATATTCATGCATATTGGGATTCTGGCTATAGAAGAATCAGTCCTGAAGAGCACTAGGTATGTACTTAATTTTATTCATGTGAGTAGCCCCGATGATATTAATAGGCATGAGGCTTAAATAATTGCTGGATAAGTGCCCCAAGTTACAGAACAAAAGCAAAAGAAAAGAGAAATGGAAAGTAAAACAATGCAAAGTTTAGCTGATATTTTTTTATTGTTTCACTGGAAATTTTCTTTTGTGTATCATTATGCTAAAATCTATGCATAAATATGTATGCCTGAAGTTTCATTAAGACACATTAATCCTATATTTTATTACCTTGCACATTTCAGATGAGTAGGGAAAAAGATTCCTTGACCCAGAGACAAAATTGATTCTGCCGGTAATTTATGTAAAGTTTCAGCATATCTCCTAGATTTGTTGCAAGAGAAGAAAAGACTGTATCTAATTTTAAAGGCCTCTCAAAAATGTTCACTCAGTTTACTCTGAGAGAGTGCGCTTCTCAGCTTCTGCTGTTTGTCACCTTTCAGTCATTCCCCACATTTGGTCTTGCCTGCCCACTTTTATAGACAACCTGGAATATCTTCAGCCACTCCTAGTCAGTCAGCACTGTAAACTCTCTCAGTTGCCCATAACTAGTTACCCCTCCATTTAAGATGCCCTAGGGTTTGATACTTCCAGCTGCAGCTTCAGAAAGGCACGCAAATTTCTCTTTAGTCAGCACAGACAATGGCACCTAGAGAGTGATTTAATACACCCTAAAGTAGGCAGAGTTCCACTTCAGTTGTCTAAACACCTTGTTGTCTGAGATGTCCCAGGGATTCAGTACATCACAAGCACCAGGGAGCAGCAAGGACTGATGCTGTCAAGTCAAGGGGAGCAAGAATGACAGCAGGACAGGTAGGGCAAAGACCTCACCAGCAAAGGGGCAGCCCCATGGTACCCCAGCAAGGTTAGCATAGCAGGTCCTGAGATGGTAACCAGGGTTAATCAAGAGCTCAGATTGCCAGACAAGACCACAGTGATGAGGTAGATGCAGGACAGGGAGTGAATCAACAGATTACATGGCCAGACACAGGCATGGCTGCTCATGGTCATATAGGTCAACACAGGTCAACCAGGGACTACTTAAGTACAGCTTCCAAGACTACAGAGCGGAGCTGCTGCTGCTGCTGCTCCTTATAGCAGAGACGTCTCAGACCATTTCTTGCAGTCCCAGAAACCTCATCTAAGTTGGTCAGGACCCTCACACCATAAGACTAGTAACAGAAAGGAGGAGTTCAGGGTAACCCACCACACCTGAGATGACACCAGATACCTATGTTTAGGCAGCTGAGCAGGCATATATATCGGCATCTAATGTCATATAGGATATCCTAATTGGGCTGGCACAGGACCCAAAGCAGTCTCATAGTCTTCCTATGCAGGTACAATACCCTAGACCATTTCAGATGTCCCTGGATGACTGCGCGGACAACTGAATCGTTCTTTTAGCTGCTGGCCATCTGAATGGCTCTATAGGATGTACTGACTGCATTGATTACCTCTCCTCTAATTATAGATGTTGGCCTAGTACCTACAGGCATCTGCCTACAGGTGCATACTTAGATTCTTAATCTTGAAGTCTGCCCCAACTGCCCAATACAGTTTGAGGAATTTGTTGAGAAAGAAGTAGGCAGCTGGAGGAAATGGTCTCTAGAAACAGTAGTTGCTGTACTGTCAAACAGACAGAGACATAAGGCTTTTGCTATTATCATTCTTGTGATCTTAGCTGTTGTGAAACAGAGCCATCTGCACTTACCAAACTAAAATCAAAATTAGATTATGTATTTCATATTTTATATGTATGTGGATAAATGTATGTATAAAAAGAACCTAACTATAAAAGCAGAAAGAACAGAAAACTGTACTGTACTGGTGGGAGGACTGAAAGGTCCCACCAATCTCATTTTGCAATAGTCCTTTCTACAATTCTACTGCAATAAATTTCCTTGTGCACATGCCCAGTCCCAGCAGAGTCAGAAACAGACTTTGCTATGTCCTTTCTGGATAAAAGTTTAAAACTGCTGGGAGGACAAAAGCTCTTCCCAGGTTTGAAAGGAAAAGAGCATTGAAGATTATGAAGTTGTTTGTGTACTTTAGTAATGTGGCTTATATGAGCCATACACAGAAACTTCAGCACACATCTCGTTAGAGGCTGTTTCAGAATAACATACTTGCTCTTTCCTAGTGTTATGATTTAGAGGGACTGCATTTGCTGGAAATCAAGAGCCACTCAATCTAGAAAAAAAATTGTCTCCAGCATCACACACCCTCTCTCCGCTTAAGATCATATACTATTTTTTTTTTCCTTGCCTCCATCTGTCCTGAATCAGAAACAGGTGTACTTACTTCTCCTTAAAAGCAAGCAAATAACCATGGCATGTGGTGATCCTACCGCAATGTCTCCTTCTGCTCACCACCTTTGTCCCTTTTGAACTCTATTGTTCACATATTTCAGAAGATTTGGAAAGCTTCTGTAAATTTTCTGGCCAGAGTACACTACATAGATACTTGTTCTCCCAGACATACTGTCAGCGCTGCATATTAGATCATAAATATGTATTTACATGAGGCTGATGCTGATAACAGCTATGAACCTAATAGAAAATTCTGCATTCAACAAGAGAAAAGATTTTCTTTTTTCATCAGCCTGTAAGTCTTGCTCTCAAATTCATTTCTTTCCACTGGATACAATCTAATATGGTTTGAGAGTATCATAGCAATCTTGATGCAGCACCTGTTGAAATATACATGGCCACCTCCTGGGGTGTGGATAAAACCTCAAAATGGAGAATAAATAACTTATTATAAAGAACTAGATTTCCAGTTGTTATTCACGGTAATATAAAAGAACTCATGCTTTATAATTTAGAAACTCCATCGGGTTCATATCTTTATAGTATTTTGGAGGCATGCATCAGGTGGAAAGAAAGAATAAGCATTTACTTTTCCATTATGAAGGGTAGAAGAAGGGGAGTGCCGTGCCACTTTATGTATACAGGTACTAGTCACAGCTAAAAAACTGCAGATGAAAAAGCTACATCCCTTCTCATAAAAATAAATAAGGAGCTCACTTCTTTCATCTGTGAAAGAAATAGACTAAATAACGTCCCCTGACATTAAAATTTCAAGAGAAAAAATAAACCCAGACCAACCCAAAAAACCCCAGATGTACTAAGATGCACTAAGGCTTTGGGTCACAGAGCCAGAAGACATCAGCATGAGGACAGATGCATACTCCTGGCCCCAAACCAGGTGGAGAATGAGTTCCTAGTGGGGGTTATGGGTTCCTATGGCATGTAAGGTGGGACACTTGCTAATCAATCATCCACGGTGTCTCAGTGGCAAATCCATGGACCAATGAGACACCTGACACTGAATTGAGCTTCTTGGCCTCTTGGCCAGAACAAAAGCAAATGCCATGATATCACAGCAAGTGGAAATGAAAAATGCAATACAGTGAACGATAACATATAAAAAAATCAGAAAGGAATTTGAAGATTCCCAGAGTAGGCTGACATTTGGATGTTGTATTTCAGTTTCAGAAAAGATGGCTATTATGTGAAAGCTATGAAATGTGACATTTTTTACCGACTAGTGCTAGGCTGCTTGTTATATCTGTTACATGTTTTCTCTGCATGCATCTATGCCCGTGTGTGAGCACAAGAGAACGTAGTTTTACATTACAACTTTGCACCCCTTGAAGCAATCATAGTGCCGAAGGTCTAAAATTATCTCATATACTTTCACTTTAGATTGTTTTTTTGTCCTAGGGATTGGGCTGGCTTTCCAAAGACACCTGGAGAATACAGATGAATCTCAGCATTGACTCCTTCAGCCATTATCTTGATCTGAAATACAGAAGTCCAACAGGAGCTGTCTGAATATGGCATACATGTAGGATGTAAAAAAATCTACATTCAAGATACCCAAACTCACTCCATTGGCTACATCTGTACTTCTAAATTCAACAGTGCCGGGGCACAACCCTGGAGCCCAATTGTCTGTTGCATTAAACGGTTTGAACACTGTGTGGCATGCTTTTGCCCAAAGCTAACTAGCTTCCTCCTGAAAAAGATTTGCAGACACTGTTTAGGAGTTAGCATGGGCTATGGTCCCTTCCCAGTAGGCAGGTCAAATGCAGCTACCCTGTTTTAGAGAACCAGTACTACCTTGCCATATCCAGAGCCAAAGGCCTTAGCGCTGTTTAGTTTGCCATATAGATGTAGCCACTTCATCAAGTCACCGGGGCATGACTACAGGCTCCTCTAAAACTTTTTAACACATCACACACTACAGATACTCCAAGCAAAAGAACCAGTAAAACTCAGTGAAAAAACAATAATCAATTATGCATACTTCTGACAACAGCTGGGAGCAATTGGAATTCAGCACTTATCTATTTGCATTTAAAAAAAAAAACAAAACACAGTATTGGGAGGATAGTCTTGTGCCTGACCACAGATCTGGCATGGCAGTGGATTCAGGTCCTAGCTGTGCTGAGTCTTGCTGTGTGACCTTGGGAGTTCGGCTTCATATTCCTGAATCTCAGTCATCAATAAAACTGCGATGACAAAACATCCTCAGCTCTCAGCTAATATATTCAGCTCATCAGGGCAGTGTGTGTACATCTCTTAATATCATTTTGGACAGCATGAAGCTCAACAGGCTCTCACTCTCAATTTGGGCCTCTAGGCTTCTGGAATGCCCCAAACCATAAAGTTGTATATTTTGAATAGCTTTAGTAAATCATCTACTAAAAGCAGAGTTTTCACAGAGCTCACAGTGTGCCTCATCATGGGATGTACTGCCAAAATTGTAACAATTAGCTGTCTATCTTAGGTACTTCTGTGGCTCCCAGAACCACAGTATATCAGCATATCACAAACTTTAATGGATTTTTCCTCCCCATACAGCTGTGAGACTGAGAAAGCAGTGTTAGCATCCCCCTTTTACAGCAGTCAGTGAGACCTGCATCTGAACTGGGGGAGCCTGGCAGCTTGGGAAGTGTACTGCACGGTCCCGCTGCCAGTGCCCCTCCCCCCCTGCATCCTCCCCGTAAAGAAAATCCCAGCCTGGAGGCTGGAAGGGGCTCTGGCATACCCCCACCTAGATCCTGAATGCCGCAGGGTAGAGGACCAGGATCACGGGGTGCACTGCAGAGCACTTTTCTCCGACTGCCTGGAGCTAGCCAGAGAGACTAAGTCATTTGGAAGTCTAAATGCCACTGATTTCAATAAGGTTGATTTTAAATGCACCTATGAATCCAGGCTGAGAGACAGATCTGTGCTCTTAAATTACAGCCAGATCTGATCCTAATATAAGATAGCTTACTCACAATAGCTACAGATTGTGCCAGTTCAAGCATTGTCTGCACGAGCTGTGGGGTTGAAAAAGCCCAAGGGGCTGACCATGGCTACAGAGGACATTACTGACAGTGAATGCCATTTCTCCTCTGAAAAGGCCAAGGTAGACCCTGAAATCTTGCAGTTATTTTTTTCTCTTAGATATAATTTCTCTCCTGGGTGGGAGAATCAGGGAACCAGAATTTTGTTTTCCAAATACCCTCTTCCCATCTTGAAGACAATTGACCAGACAAGTTGTCTTGCAGCTTCTGGAAATAAAGTGGTTACCAGAGATAAAGTGGTTTCTCATTTCAGGAATAGATTTTACTCAACTAACTGTCAAACTGAGTCCACATTTTGGAATGAGTACCCTGTAACTGTTGCCTGGGTTGCAGAGAGGCCAGGAGTTGGAAGGGGACTACTTCTGGGTCCTTAGTGGATCTCACAGGGACAAGGAAATATGGTCATTGATTTCTTCCCACTACATCTTGAAACTCTAGGCAAGGTCCCTGAACAGTCACCACTGGTGGAGAGGGTGAGAAGGAACTAATGTTTTAAATCCTATTTTGGAGCTAAATGAAGCTGCAAAAATAAACGGCATTTTGAAAGAGAATTAAAGATCAATTAAAAGCTAGGTGTGTTATTTTCATGTGATTTTCCCAAATAAAATATCTGTAAATTTGCTGCCTGGCAAAGAACTGTAGCTTTCCTGGTTCTTCTGCGACATATGTCAGCACCGTCATTATTTTTCTAAGGAGACGCACTTGGTGAACAAGACAGAGGCAGAAGCTGAGAAAATGGTTGGTTGAACAAAGCCATCCTTTCTTTTCCTGCTGTTAGGCAGAACTTGAAAGAAACTGAGGTGGAAGCTAGTTTTCTTTTCAGCATGAGGTTGGAGAACACCCAAGATCTTTAAATGCAGGTCAGCACCTTAGCCAGTGAGGAAGAAGTAATTAAATTACATTTGTCCAGGCCGGTTGTTAAGTTGTCCTGGGTGGCTGAACAATAGGCTTTTCTGAGCCTGGAGAAAATACATGTTTTTCCAATTAGATGAAGCAACAAGAAGACAAAGAGATACAGGAAGGATGCTCTAAATGACAAGAGCTACAAAACCAGAAAATCTCATGTTTGTATTGCTAAGACAGCATGAAAGGAGTTTAAGAAGCCTGTGAAGAAAGAAAGAGGACACAAGTAAGGCAGAAGAAGAAATTCAGAGGCGTGCACACAGATAATGTATAAAAGAGACCACAATTTTGTTATTCTCTTTGTACTATATTTTCTTAATCTGTGATGGAGTTACACAAATCTAATACCAATAGCTGCAATATCAGCTAGAGGATGGAGAATCTGCAAACAACTCCTACTCCACCTGCCTCTGCTCCAGGCATTCTCCAACTTCAGCCTCTCAGGCTCCAGTACATGCAGGGCTCAGTGTAATAATCTGGAGGAACATTGCTTTGAGTGTCAGTAATTAGAGATTTATGTTCCTCACCAAAGAATATAGTCTCCCAGGACACATATCTGCTGTACCTTTGTGGGAATACAAACACACTTCACTGTGTGTAATATTTTCAGCAAATCTGAAAAACAAGTTACGTCCATATTCCTAAAAACAGATTTATGTGATCATTTCAGGCAGCGAGATATGAACATTTTTTCAATAAGTTCCTGGTTTTTAACTTCTATCACCACCGTCTTTTACTTAAGATGTTCAAAACTTCTATTGCACTGATTTAAAAATTAACATTTCCTTTGACTTTGGGGCATGCAGACTTACAATTTACTTTACCGCAAAACAGTTTTCACAATATGTTGTTCTGCAAACCTTATGTTGTTTTTTGTGATGTGACTAATTTTTGGTGGTGTCTTTTGCAGCATCCCATTGCTGGTAGCCTATGACACTGTGAGTGATCATTTGTGTGTTTGCATGTCTGTGCAAGTCAAAGTTTGTGTAAAAGGGAGCAATAATCCCCTGGCACACACACTTCACACAGAAGGTTTTCTATTTTTATATAATCTTTTGTCCCACTATTTTACTTCAAGTCTTCTCTCTTCAAAATAGGAACAACTGTTGCTTCAGTAGCATTTAGGATACAATATGACAAGTAAGTGTTTTTGTAATAGATGTTCTTCTTCATACAAGATGATCCACTCTTGTCAGAGAGGCTCTTCTCAGACATGTGAGAGTGGCCTTTGGACTGAAAACAGCATAATTTGTGTCAAAAAAAGTCATCAAGGAAACAAAACAAAACTCCAAGGAAATAAACACGATGTGGCAAATCTAAAACGCAGCTGTATCTTCCTTCCAGTGGCTAGGTCTGCTGGGGAAAGTCACAATTACCTAGTTTACTGTGGCCATAGGACCACCAGAGAGTTGGGGTGTTCTGCAGTTTTCCATTAGTAGCAAATTGACAGAATTCCAGAATATATTTTAAGTTGGGCACGGACTTAGCACTCCTACATATGGTAAGAGAAATCCAAGAAGAATGTGATATATTTCGATCCTTATGCTTCTGATTTATTTCCTGTCTTCTTCTGTATTTTTTTATTACTATTAATTTCAATTTAATTGGAAGGGCCTGGCCTCCTTTGCTCTAGGCACCATATACATTAATTAAAACACAGAAAGAAAGATTAAAAAGTAATTCAACAAAAATTTTTTTTAATTAGACCAAATATCTGAGTCCAGTAGGCCATCTTAAAACATTCCTCAGAAATACCATTCACAGCAACTACAAATTTAGCTCTTTGGCCTCTCCAGGACAAAGACCAAAGGAGAAGGCCAAACAGATTAAGAAATCCGAGCCAAACAGGAGATCAGAGCATTTCTGACAAAAACCAGGTAGCAGGATGCTCCCTCGCATCTCAGATGGTGAAGTCCAGATGGAACTTCCTTGCTAACCTCGGTTGCCCCGGTTCAGGGAAGGCGAGGGGAAAATAGTCTCCCAAGAAAAGAGGTTCGTGGTCTGCTGTTACCACCAGCATTCCAAATTCTCTGCAGAGGACAGTAGGCAGAGTTGGCAGCCTGCAGGGCAGCGATGTATGTGCTCTCAGCTCAAGGCATTGGTTGCTAAGTGGACTTGTGCATTTTGCACGAGCTCTCACTCCCAGGTGCTCCCACAGGAGCTGCTACAATTGCGGTTTCTTAAGGTGGCTGATGCACAGGATGTATCATAGAAATGATCACATTTACCTCATCGGGAATAGATTTTATTCTCTTGAGCTCTGCTCAAGGCCTCAGCTTTATTGTAGCTCGCGTTTTCTTTTTGGGAACCAGTGTTGTAAACTCCTTCTCGTACTGATTCTCTCTTTGCACTGATTGACTTTCTGGACAAAAGAGCATATAGTTCAAGTCTTCAAAGGGTTTTAAGAATAAAATCGCTGAGCTGATAGCAAAATATACAATCTCTCTTCCAGGCAGCTACTCTGTTACAGTTTTGTTGGATTGCAGACACTGCCCCTATGCTTTAGAAAAGGCTTGGTTTATACACTGGGGAGTGTTATATCTTTAACTGATAATTTGTTTTTTAAGTAATCTTTACATATAGAATAAGAGGCTACCTGATAAATCATGATAAGACTATGTCTAATTAGCATAACTTATGCAAAGAGAAACCATGCCTCACTAGTCTATTAATATTCTTTGAACGTGTCAATAAATTAGCAGGTAAAGGAGAAAAGGTTCCTCTGATTAGACAAAGTTTTTGACAGAATTGCTACCAACATGTTACTACTGAACTTAGAAAGTCACACAGAGGCAAAGTATCAGTGTGAACTAAGAAGTGGCTAAGAGACAGAAAACAAAGTCAGAATTAATAGCAGAGTTAAAAATTTAACAGCAGATGCCTTGAGATTTTACACTGTCACCAGCATTATTTAACATACCTATTAACACCTGGAACAGGAAGATGAATAGTGAAGCATCTCAATTCGCAGATGACAATACATTATTTACATAACTGAGGACCGGGAACCATTTCAAGGATTCTCAAAGAAGCTTAACCTATATAGATCTCAGCTTAATGAACACAACAGTAAATAAAGTTCACCTCTAAAAAATGCAAAGTAATATGCATCAAACTGAAAGAAACGTAATTACACATACAACACACACTGCTTTAAACCATGTTAGGAAAGAGGTCAGTCACAATTGTGGCCATGTAACAAAGACTGCAATGGCAATTAAACAAGCAAATGCAATTTAATAACAAGAAAAATCAGAATGCCAGTATATGAGATAATGATGTGCCATTATAGTATTGTATCCAAATCAGACTCTGTCATCTCAAAAAAGTTATTAAAAATTACATGTTCAGAGACAGCTTGAAAATCAGTAAGAGCACAGAGGTCTCTTACGTAAAATCAGAATGAAAAGACTGGGATTGTTGATTTTGCAAATCAGAAGACCTAGAAAGCCTACATTAAACTGTATAAAATAATGAATTGCTCAAAAAGGTAGATTGCTGGCTCTGTTCTCCTTTGCCAAGGAGACATTCAATGAAAATGAAAGATAATCAATTTAAAGCTGATAGAAAGTAATAATTTTTCATCCAGTACATGATAAGACTGTGGAACTCACCGCAGCAAAGCAGTCTTGAGATCAATAGTCTAGTAAAACCCAAAGAGGAACTTGCTTTCTCATTGACAACAAAAATATCTCTCCTTTTAACAACAACATAAGAAAGTATGCTGGAAGGAATAAATATTCCAAGGTTTAAGTCAAACTCTGGTGATTATGGATTTCCTTGGGCACAGCTACAACTTTCCCGCATGTGTATTGACTCAGCTGGCTTTGGCCCTTGCCAAAGACAAGGACTGCCTGAATGGACCATAAGTCTGATCCAGTATGGCACTTCCTTATATTCCTATCTTTTAATAAATAAGCTTCAAGGACATGCCTGTAGATACATCCCTCAGTAGCGCTCTGTCAAATGTGCACTGTGGTTACAGGTCTACTAGCAGTTCCGTTTTTTGGGCGGCGGTTTCCATGGTGTGGCCTCCTAAATAGCTTTTTCTATAAAGCTTCTTTCTTTACACATCAGGCCGCAGTACCTAATGAAGGCAGAAGCCTATTGTCAAATAGTTCAGAGTGGATTTTCTATCTATTCTTTTTTGCGTTGTGATAGATAGCACAACTCTCCTTCCTCTCATTTACAAAGATTTTTCTCAAATGAACTATGAATAATTAAAATCTAACTCCATTTGTTCTTTTTTTTCTTAATCGAAGAAATTAAAGATGTATGTAGTGTGACTTCAAGGACTGCATATGAAAAGATATACATTATTTTATTCAAGTATAGCACTTTAAATGATACAGCACATATTTTTTACTAATTCATGCCTAATTCAAGTTAAATATTTGTGCTATATGTGGCAAATTAAGCTAATAAAAGCAATTTTATTAGACACTGGTGTTTTTGTCACATCTGCAAACTCCAATTTTTCCATCGTTGTGCTCACTGAGCAGTAACAGTTTCTTTCATACACATTCTTCTCCTTTTCTTTTTTTTAACCCCAACATTGAGTTATTACATTTATATTATTAATAAGACTGTCCATAGCTAAATGACTGAAAAATAGATTCATTATGGACATAAGCCCTCTCGCTGCAGGGCACAAGCATATCACTGACTGTTTGGGGTTAAGAAGAAATCTCCCCAAAGGTCTAATTGTTACAGTTATTCATTAGGAGATTAGTTGCACCCTCCCTAGATGTATCTCATTATGATGACTTCTGGAGACTGGATACTGGAACAGACTAATAATTTAACAGACTCTGTGCTGCTGTTGCTCTGATCCTAACATGTCACTGTTAGAAAATTTATTGAAGATCATTACTGGAGGCTAAAGAATAAGCAAAACCTAATAGGAAATATTTTCCATATGGATCATTTTCTAATTAATTCCATCTAGGGGTAAAGAAAAGATGATAGACCAGTAGATCATTGTATCATTGTATGAATTTATTTGCAGTGCACTCTTTAACACTTTTTTTCTTGTTTTACAAACACAGAGGTGTGTTTGCTTCTCATTCTATTTCAGTGGTTGTCCTTCCTAGCCCCATTTTTAAGCCAGGAGGATATGTGTTATATCTTCAGTTAATTACAGAAAACAAAACACATAAAGAGAAGAAGTTGTCTGGTGAATAAAGAATTTCATTGTGTCTCGTTTCCAAAATCCCTCCCATCAGAATATTTGCAGTTCCTCCCTGTCTTCTGAAATGTACCACTACCACTATTACAACTCCTCACCATTCCCGACGGCACAAAATCCCTCTCAACTTCCCAAAGCCAATTCCAGACCCTCATTCTCCACTTTGCTTGCTAAACGGGTGAAAGTTGACATGGGCTGCGGTTTGCTCAGCATTACTTGATGCTGACCGACCGCTGCACGGGGACTGGCTAGGTGGCCATTGCCAGCCAGAATAAATAAGGGTTGAACTGTCCTTGACATGACTTCAGCTGGAGCAATGATATGTTCTCTCATCTACCTAGTTGTTGATTTTCACAAAACTTGTGGAAAAGTAATATTTTTGAAACCTTTACTCCTCTGTCAAATAGAGCTGAAATTGGCATCCAGGTTCAGAAGTTATAAAGAGGGAGCTCACAGAGAGCACGATGGTGTAAGCCTTGTTTCCTTAAGAAACTGGGCTAAAAATATGAAATCTTAAAAGCAAGAAAATGAAGAGTAAAAGACATCATAAATTCTGTAATGCTCCCATGATAAACAAAAATACATTATCCTTGCCAAGCGCAATGGAATGAGATTTCACCACCATGTAACAGCCTGTGAAGTGCTGACTGCTTGTTGAAGTCAATGGTGCAAAAAGGAAGGGACACGCTGCAGTTAGCAACACACTTAACTCTATTCACTACTCTCAATTACATGTTGAAGATAATACATCATAAATTAGCGTCTGCGTGATCTGACAGGGATTACTGTTCTGTGATCCAGTGGCTGTCATTACAAATGAGAAACGTGGGTTTGTAGCTCCTCTTTAAGCTTGGCCTTAAACACTTGGAGTCTTTGGTGATATTCATCTGATATGAAGTCAGACACTTTGCTGGAGGTGCCCAAGCTAGAAGGCTGGTCATCCGAGCCTCTCACTATTAATGCTGGAGAAAGACTGGCTCTTCTGAAGAACATCTCAAACCAGCTGCTGTGTTGATTCACTATTTGACTGAGTTTCTAACTCTCTACTGACCAGCAAGCGAGGCTTATGATACTCATCTCCTAACCTAAACTGCAAAAATTGGTGTCTAAAGTTAGGTAGAAACACCACCACCCTTTAAAATGCTTGCAAAAAGACTGTGTTTTGTCAACATTTTTCCTTTTCCTTTCTTCTTCTCTTTAATGGCACATAAAGCAAAATGTCCTCATTTGTTTATTTTCTTCTTTGAACATGAGCATCACATATTCCCTTGCACTAGTCTATGGAGCAGGTATACTAGTTGGCCACAGTTCCCTTTGCTGGCGCTGCGAAAATGGAGCTCAAGCAATGCTGATTCATGCTCCATGAAAGGTGAGGTCTCACATTCATCACTCGGGCTCAGCCTGTATTTGTTGCAGTTTTGATGAAAAAACTACATGTTGGGCAACTAAGAGCCCAGGTTAGAGCTATTAATTTTCACTAATTATTTCTGGGTCTTCCTGCACTGAAGTGTTTAGAGCCTAACGTTGTTCCTGTGAAAGCAATAGTCAAAATAAAATGTTTAGACCCAGAACATATCTTACCAGCCTAAAACAACTGAAAGGCACAGAAATTTAAACATATTTTGAGTCTGAACTAGCAGAGTCTATTAACTAAAGGGGAAAGAAGAAGAAGACTAATTTGTCGTGGCCTGCCTTCCAGAGTGATTATTGATGTATACGGAGGCGGGTGTGCTAGCTGGGCTTCTAGGTGCTATACAATTTCAGTTCCCTCAGCCAAGTCAAGACACTCTCCAATATCAGATGTGTGCATACTTCCATAACAATATCCCATATATGCTAAAAACCTGGACAAAAATTTATTCATTTTCAGACAAGCTCCCCTGACCGACATGAGTGCAATAAAGTGAGTAATTCTATTCATAGACTCACAAAGGGCTAAACTGTGGCTTCGCCAGGAGCTCAGAGGAGGGGACAGCAGGATGATTCACTGCCCAGGAGCAGAATGAGAAACGAACTGTGCTTCAAAGGCCACAATCTTTTCCCTGTTTCCTTCCAGCACAACCATCTCAGCTCCATTATTTTGAACAGTTTGTTTCCCCTCAGGCACTTGCAATACCCAAGCCCACTGGAGATGCAGAACCCTGACCTAATCCATCACCTCCACTTGCCCATTGGGAGGTCGCTCCTCCAACAAAGTTGCTCTCTACAATGCATGGGTCACCCCACACAGGAAAATGGGAGGAATGCTGCACATGTTGCACTAGATGCTATGAATCAGTATGATTTATGACAGTGGAAATAAAGACAAATGCCCCCTTTTTGCCTCCATACTATTAAACAGTCTCGTTTAGGACAAACCAGGTTGATAGCCCTTATTGATGAAAATCCATAGCCATCTCTGTGCCTTTAGACCAGAAGCTTTCGTAGAAATCATGCATTCAGATCTAGTCAAAGCTTTTCAAAAGCCCAGCAGGTATCACTAGGATGCAAGCAAATTTTCAAATCTCCACCTCCCCTTAAATTCCTTACTTGGAAATGAAAAATAATTGAGATCTTCATTTATAGAAAGGTCCCTTTACATTACCAAGTGGTATGAATAGGAATCAAACATATTGTGTGCATATATATATAGCTAATACATCCGCATGTGTGCAGAGTATCTTGTGTGAAAGGCAACGCTTCAATATTTGTCAGTATTTCATCTCTCAATACAATTTCAACCTGTAAAACAAATGTTACTTATAAAGCACACTATTGTAAGTCATACAGATGTGGTTTGTTCCACCAGGCAGAATTTATTAGTCACAAACCCTAGCCAACTTGTTTCTTGTTCTTGTGTGTTGTAGTGTTCGTAAGACAATCTAGTCTAGGGACTGGAAAACATCCTCATATGCAAATCTGCATATAAAGCACACCTTTTAATTTATTGTTTGGATATTAGGTGCTGTGACAAGATAAGTCATATGATGTGCAATAGGCCCAGTGAGGATTTATTGGTGTGTATAACGTATACACTTTTATTAAAGTACAAGAAGAAAATTACTTTGTCAATCATTTCTGAGGGAAAAGGCCTGGAGAAAGCATTAATTCCTCTGCTGTCACTTTCGGCATTGTAGTCCTTTCTATGCGCAACAACACTTTAAAAAATATTGCTACTGTACGTTAATCATAAGTAATACAATCGTTTTCTGATTTCTGGTTTGATGCAAAAGATAGATGCGTTCACACATGCATACGCATGCGCACACACACCAAGCAGCCAATATCTGAGTTAATAATTTAAAACTGAAAATCAAATCCAAATAGATAAAACAACAGATGGGAATGACATTGTTGCCCCTGCTTTGTCAGAGGAGAGGTAAGCCCCACCTGTAGGTATGTTCAACCCAAGGCAACACTAGCACTTCTAGCACACATGTACTAATAATACACAAACCTTTCTCTATCTATTTTGACGTTCTTCTATTTTGTTGGAAATAAGAAGACCTATACAATCATCATAGGAAATCAAAGCATTTCCTTTGCTTTGCTTATATTTTGCCCTTATCCACAACAATGTTAGCTTGCTCACAAACACTTAAGGAAAGCATAGGAAAGATCAGGTCTTTCTTCTTGGAGCGTAGACCTGCTATGCAAACCATTTCAGTTCCACCCATCACTGCAAGCAACGAGGTCAAGACTCTCTGCTCCTGCCTCCTTGTTTCATCTCCTGTGTCAGCTTTCATTGGATTTTACTCTGTTTTTGGGGACCATAACAAATTTTGTCATAAACCATCTGCATAGACCTACACAGCGAAGCGGAAAAGGCTCTGTCTTTGGGCATACCAGGAACAGGTTATCCCTGGACTGGACTGGAATATGTGCCAGGATTTTTATAAAGGAAAAGAAACAGCTAATTTGCCCTTAAGCAAAGCTAAAGTCCTTCTCTGGCTTCACAAGCTTCTATGTGCAAGCACCTTGTAGTTACAAAGGTTTACAAAGTACTGATTCACACCACCCTATCCACCCTGGGCCACCACCTCTTTGGAACTTAAAGCTAGTTCCCCTTAAACTAGCTGAACAACCATTTGGACTGCTCAAAGAATTTTAAACATAGTATCTCTCCTCAGACTTGGAAATTCAACAATACAGTGAGCCAAGAGACTCCTAGGGCAGCG
>Ga0181612_176883_pt1 | contig 23440 bp, 19 predicted proteins | sample HoacroProtozoa21_FD_119630 | JGI IMG/M metagenome (GOLD analysis project Ga0181612, IMG submission 119630) | Hoatzin crop microbial communities from Cojedes, Venezuel. Combined Assembly of Gp0051906, Gp0051904, Gp0051908
GAGGCTCTCAAAGAGGCCATGAATATCGCCAGAATCGGTAATAAGTACATCTCCGATACCGAGCCATGGAAGGTCGCCAAGACTGATATGGACAGGACTGCCAGCATTCTGAATGTCTCTTTGCAGATTTGCGCTGATTTAGCGGTGGCATTTGAACCATTTTTGCCTTTCTCCGCTGAAAAACTGAGACATATTCTCAATGTTGCTTTCAAGGCCGGTTCTGATTATCGTGCCGGTGACGAAGCCGGTTTCGGTGATACCGTTAATTGCTTCAAACCTGAGTCTGGTGCTGCTCTCCATACCCTTTCTCTTGGTGCGTCTGCAAATGCTTCTGAGTCTTTAGTCCTGGATTGGGAGAAACTTGGTGACAAGGTGATTCTTCCCGCTGGACATCAACTCGGTGAGGCTGAACTATTGTTCGCTAAGATTGAGGATAGCGTGGTAGATGATCAGATAGCTAAACTTAAGGCTACCAAGTCTGCCAATGAGGCTGCGGCAAAGGCTGCCGAGGCCGCTTCAAAGAAAGCCGAGCCTCTTAAACCTGAGGTTTCCTTCGATGATTTCGCTAAGTTGGATATTCGTACAGCCACTGTTCTTGCTGCTGAGCATGTGCCTAAGACCGACAAACTTCTCAAACTTTCCATTGACACCGGCATTGACCAGAGAGTCATAGTTTCCGGTATTGCAGAGTATTATTCGCCCGAAGATATGGTCGGCAAGCAGATTTGCATCCTAGCCAACCTTCAGCCTCGCGCCATTCGCGGCATCACCTCTCAGGGCATGATTCTGATGGCTAAGCAGCCCGACGGCAAGATGCGTTTCATCACCCCCGCCGAGGTCCTCGCCAATGGATCACAGATAAGCTAAGTATATTTCTACATAACGAAAGAGGGTGACTAAATAAGTATTAGTTCACCCTCTTTTTCTTATTTCCGTGAGAGTTACCTCTGGAATGTATTCAAATATATAGTCATTTAAAATCTTAAAATATAATCTTCGTCATCTTTAAACCCATTACAAGATTCAATATAATCTTTCATCTCATTAAAAGTCCCTTGAATATTAGCACTGAATTCTCGAACTCGCATTAATGCTTTAATTAGAACTTCTGGATTACTATATCGAGAGATTTGACGTAAAGCACCAAGATAATCCGGACGGAACACAGTGGGAATTATAATTTTTGCTTGTTCGCTATGGACCATCTCCGAATTCATCATTATTCTAGATATTCTACCATTTCCATCTTCGAATGGATGTACCTCACTTATAAGGAATAACATAAATATTGCTTTTGCAAAAGGATGTCTAACTGCTCCATATACCTCAAACCCCTTTTTTAATGTTCCTCTTACAAGAGTATATTCAACAAAATGAGTTTGCCCAGCTCTATTGTTACGTGTTTTAAATTCACCTGGATGTGCATTAGGTCGTGCGGAAAGCATGATGGAATGTCGTCTTTGTAGAATTTTAATAAAATCATCAAAAGATGACGGGATTATCTCCATTTCTTGTTTATTGGAACAAATATCAAATGTGCCAAGAATATCATGACTATCCGCATTTCTAGCAGGGAGGGGTGTCTTTGAATCTACAATTTGCTTAGCATCGTCCAACTCGAATTCCGTTCCTTCTATATAGTTGGAAAAATAACTCTCGAAAAAAGCAAAGTTAGAGAATTCGGTATGACTCTTATTTGGCTCTAATATATCATTGAATGTTTTATCATTAAGCGCCTTCATTAAAGTCAAAAATAAGTCCAAACGATTATTATCGTATGGCTCTCCCAGAATACGTGCTTCGACTATTGGAGAAGTTATAATGTCTTTAGAATTTGTATTAAGTAGAGCTCCTATTAATTTGTTGAGTTTATCATATTCTGCCTTCATCCCCAATTTAGGCGCAATTACTTTTGCCTCATCTCTCAATTTGTTCAATGCGGTTTCACCACCGGTACGAAGCATTATTTCAAGCTTTTCCTCGATAACATTCTGCTGAAGGGTTTTAGAAATTATAGAATGCCCATTAGATCTTTGCAAATTTTCCAAATAGGAACGAGCAGTCCCTGACACATACATGCCATCCAAAAAAGGATAATCACCCTCTATTGGGCCAGAACCTTTAATTAAATGAACTTTAACACCTGGCAGAGTGATATTTTTACTATACTTGTATGTTAGGAAGATATCCCCCGAATCCGTAGGGCGACATTCAAACGCAGATCTATGACTCAAAATAGAGTTCGGAAATAAGAACCCAAGAATGCGGAATAAATTTCTACGGATAATATTTTCAGCACTATCATTAGGATTAGTCGTATATATGCGAGGTGCTATTTTTATCAAGTTTCCTTCTTTCTTCTCTTTGGAAAGCATATAATTCTCCTTATCATTTGTAGAGGCGAATACGATTTCGTGGTTATTAAAAATATCTTTCATCGCGAAATTTTTCTATTGTTTCGGACAAAATTACGGAAATTTTCCATTGTTTCGGTTATTTTTACGGAAATTTTCCATTGTTTCGGTTATTTTTACGGAAATTTTCCATTGTTTCGGTTATTTTTACGGAAATTTTCCATTACTCGAAAATACTATATAAAAAAACGAGGATGACAACTGCCATCCTCGTTTTGTATAGAGATTAGGAATTATTTCTTTTTAGGCTCCGGCTTGGGTTTCTCAACGTAAGGTTTAACCTGATCAAGGTCTACGTCGAATACGAGAATTGAGTTAGCGGGGATGGAACCCACCTGTCTTGCACCATAACCAAGCTCTGAAGGGATAAAGAGTTTGATCTTACCACCCTCACCTACGAGGCCGAGACCCTCTTTGAAACCTTTGACAACTGACCTCATAAGCATCTGAACGGACTCATCACCATTAGAAGCATCGAACTCAGTACCATCGGTAAGAGTACCTTTATACTTAACCATAACTGTATCCTTGTCGCCAGGATGAACCTCGCTACCAGGTTCAAGAATTATGTACTGAAGACCTGAAGGAGTGGTCTGAACACCCTCTTTCTTAGCATTGTCATCGAAGAACTTAGCTTCAGCCTTCTTGGTCTGAGCAGCGGTGTAAGCAATTCTCTTCTTAAGATAATTGTTGATACCATCGTTCATCTTCATGAGGTCATACTTGAACTGGCTCAAGAATGAAGAATCACGGGGATCGCCTTCAGCTTTGAGGAAATCCTTGATACCTCTGTCAATAAGGCTATAGTTGAGCTCTCCGAAATCGTAACCTTTCAGCTGCTGGCCGAAAGAAACTCCGAGATAATAACTTGCTGAGTCACGCTCCGCTTTGGTAGGAAGCTGTGCTTCCTCCTCCTGTCCGTTAGCCTCACCATTAGCAGGCTTCTGGGCACCTTTCTGCGAGCAAGCAGCGATCGTAAGAACTACGAGAGCAGCTGCGAAAAATGATTTTGTCTTCATAATATAAAAAATTGTTTTTAGTTCCTTGTTTTGAGGATAATAATTACCTGAATCGCATAGGTCATCCGATTCAGCCTGCAAATATCGCAATTTTTTTTGATTGAGTTTGGTTTTTAGAAAAAAAAGCACTATTTTTATGGAAACCTCTTTCCCCGAGGCAATTTAATAATAACACTATATGCCTATAGATTCCATCACACTAAGGTCAAAACTAAAAGAATTCTTCGGTTACGACAACTTCAAAAGCGACCAAGAGGAAATAATCCAGCACCTTATCGCTGGCAATAACGCCTTCGTTCTTATGCCGACGGGAGGTGGCAAATCCTTGTGCTATCAGTTGCCGGCCCTTGTGATGGAGGGTACGGCAATAGTGATTTCTCCCCTCATCGCCTTGATGAAAAATCAGGTTGATGCAATCAGGGGATTTGTGTCTGGGAATGAAGGCATAGCTCATTTCTTGAATTCTTCGCTCAACAAGGCCCAAATCAGCGCCGTGCGGGAAGATTTGCTCTCCGGCGTCACCAAGTTGCTATATGTAGCGCCCGAATCCCTCACTAAAGAGGACAACATCGCCCTGCTAAAGGAAATCAAAATCTCATTCTATGCGGTTGACGAGGCCCATTGTATATCGGAATGGGGCCATGACTTCAGACCAGAGTACCGCAGAATCAAGGCCATCACGGACGAAATCGGCAAAGCCCCTATTATCGCCCTCACCGCCACCGCAACACCAAAGGTGCAGAGCGACATTCTGAAAAACCTCGGCATGCCGGACGCAAAAATCTTCAAATCATCCTTCAACCGTCCCAACCTATATTATGAAATAAGGGATAAGGTCGAGCCTGAAAAAGACATAATCCGATTCATTCGCCAAAACGCCGGCAAATCCGGCATCATATATTGTTTGAGCCGCAAAAAGGTGGAAGACCTTGCCAGACTTTTGGAAATAAACGGCATCAAGGCTCTCCCCTACCACGCCGGCCTAGACGCCAAGACTCGCACGGAAAATCAAGACAAGTTCTTGATGGAAGAAGTGGATGTCATTGTGGCGACCATAGCCTTCGGCATGGGAATCGACAAGCCGGACGTGCGATTCGTAATCCATTACGACATACCCAAGAGCATCGAGGGCTATTACCAAGAAACCGGACGTGCGGGACGAGACGGCATGGAAGGCCAATGCATAACATACTATAGCTACAAAGACATCCAGAAGCTCGAAAAGTTCATGCAAGGCAAACACATAGCCGAGCAGGAAATCGGAAAGCAACTTCTCATGGAGACCGTAGCATATGCCGAGTCGGGCGAATGTCGTAGAAAACTGCTTTTGGACTACTTCGGAGAGGACTACCCCGAGGATAATTGCGGCAACTGCGACAACTGCTTGCACCCGAGGCCACGTTTCGACGGAAGAGAGGAGATGAAGATGGTCATCGAGCTCATCAAGTCTCTGCCGGAGCATTTCAAACTCGAACATCTCGCCAATATCTTGACCGGCAACACCAACGCCCTCATCAAGTCATACAACCATGACAAGAATAAATTCTTCGGCGCAGGATCGGCCCATGATGACAAATTCTGGTGCACGGTCATCCATCAAGGCCTAATCCACCACCTTCTGGACAAGGAAATCGAGAGCTACGGCCTTATATTCGTGACTCCGAAAGGCGAAGAATTCTTGGAGAAACCATATCCCATAATGCTCACCGAGGAGAGGAAATTCTCCGAGGGAGTTGACGACGACGATGAAGACGATGCAGCAGCCGTTAAAGGCGGTGGTGGAGGCGACACCATGCTTCTGGCCATGCTGAAAGACCTCCGTAAGTCCATGTCCAAGCGCCTTAAATTGCAGCCATGGGTTATTTTCAACGATCCTTCGCTTGAGGACATGTCCATCATGTATCCTCTGACGGTGGATGAACTCAAAAACTGCCATGGCGTGGGAGAAGGCAAGGCTCAAAAATATGGCAAAGAATTCTTGGACCTTATCAAGAAATATGTCGAGGAAAACGAAATCACCAGACCAGAAGACTTCGTATTCAAGACCAACGATAGCAAATCCATAAAGGCGCCGATTATCCGCGGAATCGACCGCAGAATAGACCTTGAGGACATTGCCAGCGCCCAGGGAATGGATATGGACGACCTCTTGAGCAATATCGAGAAAATCGTGGACTCCGGCATGAAACTCAATCTGGACTACTATATCTCCGAACATATCGACGAAGAAGTAGTGAATGAAATCTACGATTGGTTCCGTGATGAGGCTGAATCGGATTCCTTGGAATATGCCATAAACGAGTTGCAAGGCGATTATGAGGAAATGGAAATCCGTCTTGTGCGCATCAAATTCCTTAGCGAAGTGGCCAATTAGACCATTTCGGGCCCAAATCTACAAAAAACCGATTTTGTGGACTTAAAAAAAGTCCATATCTTTGCATTCTCTATGCGCTATAACGCACAGGGGCAAAGTGATGAAGAATCTTCTCAAAAAAATATGGTTTCCATTGGCAGTGGTCTTAGCGGTCACCGCCCAGTCATTTGCCATGGGATTGCAAAGAGGAGACTTCGCCGCGCCAAAGATAGTGCCTCTCGATAAGGCCGACACCGTTATCTATGACAATTCCAAAATCTGGACAAAGTTCCGTGGCGCCGGCGAAAAGGCCGCCGGAGACTCTCTGGAAGGCACAGGACTGGTTTACGATGGTCCTGAATTGACTGCCAGAGACACCATCCATGCTCCCGATTCTTTGAGGTATACCGATCCATTTAGATATAAATATTATGTAGCTTTGGTCGATTCTCTCACCCACAAGCAGGTCAGGGATTCCTTGATTGCCGCGGGCGATTCGCTTGATTGGCCGAAACTGGATTCTATTTATTATGCCGATTCCGCGGCTCTCGCCAAGAGAAAATTCGAGGAATGGTACAATAGCTTGGACAAAGATGCTCGCAAGAGATACGACTACGAGCAGAAGATGAAGCGCAAAATCCATGAAATGGATAGCATCTACAACATCAAGGATAGCCTCCAAGCCATCAAAGACAGTATCCGCGAAAATAAGCCTCGTATTCTAGAGACCTATGCATTCAAGGATGACCAGGTATATAGCCGTATCTTCCTCTGGAACTCGGACAAATACTTCAATGACCCGCAACTTGTGGACTACGATACCACTTACAACTACTGGTTCAACGACTACAAGTTCATGCGAAATGACATAAACGCGTCATACTTGGGTATAGCCGGTTCGCCAGTCCAGACCTATGATTTCTTCAAACGAGAATCGGGCGAGGGCGTATCCTTCTATGCTCCATATGAGGTATATTCATTCTCGCCTTCGACTCTGCCGATGTACAACACCAAGATGCCGTACACGGAGCTATCATATTGGGGCACTCTCTTCGCCAATACCGAAAGGGAAGAGTCTGATATTCACCTACTTACCACCCAGAATCTATGGCCTTCCCTCAATGTAGCCTTAGGCTATGATAGGACTGGAGCCAATGGTATGTTGGAAAGCGAGGACACCGACAACAGGACCATGTTCGCTGCAGCTAACTGGCTGGGTAAGAAATATATAGCTCACGGAGGATATATCTACAACAAGATACGCAAGAGCGAAAATGGTGGTATCATGGATAGCTTCTGGATAAGGGATACCACAGTGGGATCCCGAGAGATTGATGTCTACCTGACCGATGCTGATAATGTGGTCAAGAAAAACACCTTCTTCTTGAATCAGACCTATCGTATACCATTCACCTTCATAAAGACATTCGGAGACAGAAAAGAACTTCGTGCGGCTAATAATCGCAGAAAGACCATTTTGGCAACCGGCGATTCAGCGGCCCTTGCGGAGGTGGATTCATTGATAGCCAAGAAGAAAGAGATAATTGCTGCAGCAGACACTCTCGATACAGATGTCACCACGGCATTCATAGGCCACAATTCCGAATATTCGGTATATAGCAAGGTCTACACGGACAACATCACAAGCTCCGCAGGACAGGAATTCTACAACAACGCCTTCTACATCAATCCTACAACATCAAGGGATTCTCTGAGGGTGATGAAGTTGGAGAACAGGGTATTCATTAAACTCCAGCCATGGTCCGACGATGCTATAGTTTCAAGCGTAAACGCAGGTATAGGTAACCGCACGCTTAATCATTATCTATTCTCCGAGGATGGATATTTGACCGGTGGAACCAATACAGTTTGGAGTTCATTCTATATCTATGGAGGCGCCAAGGGTACATTTAGAGACATATTTAAATGGAATGCAGACGGCTACTATACCTTCATGGGCAAGCAGGTAAATGACTTCGGCGTTAATGCCAATGCATCCGTAAGTTTCTACCCCTTCAGAAGAGCCAGAAAGAGTCCTTTGAGCATCAAAGCACACTTCGAGACTTCTCTCAAGGAGCCTGATTTCTATGCACAGAACTACTACTCCAACCACTTGAAATGGAGCAATGACTTCGGCAAGATTTCCACCACCAAGGTCGAAGGATCTGTGGATATACCATATTGGAAATTCTCCGTCAATGCCGGATATGCTTTGCTAGGCAATAGCATTTACTATGACACTCTATCCATCGCAAGGCAACATTCTTCGGTAATCAGTGTCGCCAAGGTAGGTGTGCGCAAAGACTTCCAGCTATGGAAATTCCATTTCGACAATAAGGCACTCTTCCAGGTTTCTTCCAATAGCGAGGTGATGCCTTTGCCTACATTGGCCCTCAATATGAAATGGTATCTGCAGTTCGACGTTGTGAAGAACGTCATGCAGATGCAGCTAGGTGCCAATATGCTTTACACATCAGCATGGTATGCTCCCGCATACAACCCCGAATTAGGCCAATTCCATAATCAAAATAAGGAGAAATTCGGAGATTGCCCCTACATTGACGCATTTATCAATATACAATGGAAGAGGGCTTGTATCTTCGTCAAACTTGTAAATGCCAACATGGGATGGCCTATGAAATCCGCCGATTACTTCAGCGCAGCTGGCTTCATCAGACCTCAGAGGGCATTCAAATTCGGAATATGGTGGCCATTCTACCTGCAGAGCAAAGCTAACTCAAGCGTTTCCGGTAAGGCTGGTTCAAGTCTCGGCGGTAGCTCATCTTCCGGCAGCTCTTCGTCAAGAAGCGGATCGGCAAATGGTAGGTCAACCAACAGAACAAATTAGCATGACTACTCTACGCAAAGCATTAAGATACCTTGTGGTGATAGCCGTGCTCCTAGTTATCAATCCATTCCGCATTCAAGACTTGCATAAGGGAGGAGATGTGGTCGATATGGAAGACCTCTCCATGAAAAACAAATCACTCTCCTGCAAACTTTGTTTGAAAGGCTATAGTAGCCCCTCCATGACATATAGCGCCGGCTACAATTATGAGATGCTCCGTCGTTTCGCGGAAGATATGGGTTGCAACATTTCCATAGTCCTTGGCAACGTCACGGAAAAGGCGGAAAGGCTATTCGCGGATAGCGTGGACATTGTGGTTCTCCCCTATCGCGACTCACTTCCAGCAAATTGCGGCTATACTTCCACCCCCAAGTTGGACGACGGCACTGCATGGTTCATCAACGGCAAAAGTGGCGCCTACGACCATCAAATCAATGAATGGATGGAGGAATTCAGGGCATCTTCGGCATATGCAGCATTCAAAGAAAGATTCACCCCATCATACAATCCATACACCAGAGTTGTTAGCGGAAAATCCTACACAAACGCTAGCCCCTACGACGCTCTTTTCAAGAAATACGCGAAAAATATAGGCTGGGATTGGCGAATGTTGGCGGTCATAGTATGGATGGAATCCAAATTCCACATAGAACTTCGGTCATCCATGGGAGCCGAAGGCCTTATGCAGATGATTCCTTCGACGGCAAGACATTTCGGCACGGACGACATGCTGGACCCCGAGAAAAACGTGGCGGCAGGCTGCAATTACCTCAACGCCCTCCAAAAGATTTTCGAGCCATATGCCTATGGAAGCGAGCTGACGAGATTCACTCTTGCGGCATACAACGCAGGCGAAGGTCGAATCTTGGATTGCATAAAATTCGCCAAATCAAGAAGCCTCCCCTACCACACCTGGAGAGACATAGAAAACGTCATCCCAATGATGCGAGATTCGACTTTGATGGCCACCGACACCACGACTCGATTGGGAGTTTTCAAGGGATATGAGACAATCGCTTATATAGAAAGAATGGAGGCTCTTTATTATGCCTTCTGCTCTATTGCGCCCGAACAGTCTTCGCTGGATCTACGCGAGCAACAAACGTACTCGGAATTAGAAGCAATATCATTATCACAAGATACGCCAGCAGATCCGCAGCCAGAATCAGCACAGGATTAACGTGCACGGGCACATAAGACAAGAAATAATTGTCGGGATTGAGTTTCAGAAAATGAGTCGTGCCCTGAATCAAACAAAATAAAAGAGCCACCGCATTGCCAATCAGCATGCCCTTCAAAACCAGCCTCGAAGACATACGGATAAACACTTCAGATATGCTCTTGTCGGTCATCCCCATGGACTTGAGGGTACCGATGGTGGAAGTATTTCGGAAAAGCAGAATCAGCAGACCGGAAATCATATTAAAACCCGCCACGATAGACATCAGAATCAATATCGTCAGCACATTGAAGTCTATCAAATCCAGCCACGAGAATATTTGCGGGAAGCGGTTTTGGGCGGAAAGGGCGCGAGGCACATTCTCATCTTCTGGAGTCACGGCCAGCATTTCAAGGGATAAATCCTCAACCGCCGGAGCCAGATAAGAAGCATCTTTATGCTTGTTATCCATGATAAGTTCCAAGGCGGAAACTTGGTTGTCCTGCCAGCCATTAATGCGCCTGACATCGTCCAGACCGGCAAAAACAATCATATTGCCATTGCCGCTAAGCACGCTGGGATAAATCTCATCAACCCTGAACTTTCTGGCCTTCACCTTCTCTCCCACGAAATAAGCGGGCAGAGGGTCTCCCACCTTAAGATTCAGCATATCAGCAAGTCTAGAAGGGATATTTACGCCCAAGCTATCCCCACCCTCTGGTATGCCCTTAAATAAAACTCCAGCTATGTCAGTGCCATTTTTAACTATACCTGCACGATAGACCGCAGGAACGACTTTGCTTGTACCAGCGACTTTTGAGGCGGCCTGCAGCGCAGGAGAATCCACCTCCAGAGGTTCATCCTCTGATGTGTAATCAAGGTCTGGCTGGACTATGGAAATATCGCCGGAGATTTCGGAAATAGCATCGCTCAATCCCCTTCTGAAACCGGACGAAATAGCGACCGCTATTATAATAACAAAGAAGGAGATGGCCGTAGCGATTACGGCCATCTTCCCCTCAAATTTGAGTCTGTCAGCTATGAAACGGCTGGCGTTCACAACTACCAGATATGAACTCTTTCACTCTCAGGAAGGAACATTGGATCTCCCTCCTTAACGCCGAATGCGTCGTAGAATGACTGGAAGTTCTTTACCGAGACATTGACTCTGTTCTCGGCGAGAGAATGCTCGTCGATGTTGGTCAATCTAGCTTTTTCCTCATCGGTGATATTCTGAGCCCAGATAGCACCGTATGAAAGATAGAAGCGCTGCTCGGGAGTGAAACCGTCAATATTCTTAACTGGCTTGCCTGCGATGGCATTCTGCATTGCGGTGAAAGCGATGCTGATTCCGCCGTGGTCGCCGATATTCTCACCCAAGGTGTGATGACCGTCAGCCATGAGGCCAGGGAGAATCTCAACCTTGTCGAACTGAGAAGCAAGAATCTCAGCTTTCTCGGTAAATCTCTTGGCATCTTCCTCAGTCCACCAATCTTCCATGTTACCCTTTGCGTCGAAAAGACGGCCCTGGTCGTCGAAACCATGAGACATTTCATGTCCGATTACAACACCGATACCGCCATAATTAACGGGATCGTCGGCATCAGGATTGAAGAACGGAGGTTGGAGAATAGCCGCAGGGAAGCAAATCTCATTGGTTGTAGGATTGTAATATGCGTTTACGGTCTGAGGAGACATGCCCCATTCAGCCCTATCGGTAGGTTTTCCGAGTTTGGACATATTATCAGCTACATACCACTTGTAAGCGGCACGAAGATTCTCGTAATAGCTATTCTGAGGATCAATTTCGAGAGTGCTATAGTCCTTCCATTTATCAGGATAACCGATTTTAACGGTGAAGGAATTGAGTTTCTCATGAGCCTTAACCTTTGTGGTGTCACCCATCCAATCGAGTTCATCGATATGCTGACCGAGAGCGGTCTGAAGGTTCTTAACAAGATCTACCATCATCTTCTTGGATGACTCAGGGAAGTATTTCTCAACATACATCTTGCCCACAGCCTCGCCGAGAATGCTATTCGGAACTGACATAGCCCTCTTCCAACGAGGACGATGCTCCTGAATACCGGAAAGCTGCTTGCTATAGAAATCGAAGTTAGCTGAATAGAAATCATCGCTGAGCGAACCGCAAGCGCCACTGATAAGACTTCCAGCGAGATAATCCTGAAGAGTCTTGAGGTCGGTCTTAGCAAATATATCGGAAAGGCCTTTGAAGAATGACTGCTCACCTACGATAATCTTTTCCTGATTAGGAATGTTTCTGGTGCTGAAGTATTTTGCGAAATCAAATCCAGGATAAGCCTTGACGATTTGTTCCGTTGACATGGGATTGTACTGTTTAACGATATCCCTTTCTTCAACTACGCTCCATGAAACCTTTGCCAATTCATCCTCAACGCTAAGAGCATTCTTTGCTGCAACTTCAGGAGAAGCCACACCTGCCAAGGTGAAGATGTTCTGCAAATATTTCAAATAACCTGCTTTAATTTCGGCATTCTTGGGGTCGGTGTAGTAATCTTTGTTGCGTCCGATACCCAGACCGCCCTGGCCCAGATATAGAATCTGCATATCGCTATCCTTAAGGTCAGCGCTTACACCGCAACCGAAGAAAGCATCGTCGCCGCCATCATGCATATGGCCGATAAGTTCGGCAAGACCATCCTTGGTCTTAACTGCGTAAATAGCGTCTACATATTGCTTCAAAGGCTCAGCACCCTCGGAATTGAGGCGAACTGAATCAAGTCCCATCTTGTAAAGGTCAGCGATTTTCTGATCTGAAGAACCAGCGGTGAACTGCTTTTGAGCCATCTCGGCGAAGAGGTCGTTCAAACGAGTCACATTGTTTTCCCTCAACTGATCGAATGATCCGAATCTGGCATATTCGGCTGTCAAAGGGTGATTTTTCTGCCATCCACCGGTTGAATACTGATAGAAGTCCACTGCCGGTGAGGTAGACTGGTCAAGATTAGCCATATCTATGGCCGGCACTTTAGCTGTCTTGTCACCGCAAGATGACAATGTGATTGCTACTGCCATAATAGTTAGTACACGTTTCATTTTATGATAATTTGGTTTATTGTATTCATTTTCACCTTGCAAAGGTACATATTTTTTATTTCTTACCATTCAGATAGTCTAGACGCATCTGAGCCGAGGTCTTATCTGCATCCGTTTGACCATATTTCACCATGAGCGGAAGATATTTCTTCTCAAGTTTGGTATCCTTGGAGGTCCTCGCCATGATAATGCAATTCTTTATGGCCGTGATGTCATCCGGTTTGAGTTTCAGCACCTTCTCGTAGTACTTGAGAGCCTTTTTATTATCTCTCTTTGCGACCATGTAATATGATCCCATGTTGTCCATGAAAAGGGTGTTGTTTTTGTCATATTTAAGCATTCTCTCCGAAACTAGGCGGAAGGCTTCGTAGGACACTGGCGATGCTGTTCTGAAAAGGTTGTAGGCATATTCCTGAACTGCCGCATCCCAAAAATCTTTATTCACGGTGACTCCTGGATAATTCCATGTAGGATGCTTTGTAGCATTATAGTCGATGAGATTCAAAAGATCCGTTGTAGCCATGTCAGGGCTCTCTTTTTCGTATGCAAGAAGGGCCGAAATTCTTGAAACGCGGAAATCCAAGCGGTCAGGATAGGTCGCAATGATTTTGTCAATCACTTGGATGGACTGCGAGAACTGATCGTCATCGAAAATTATGTCCTCGAAATAATTGACATCGGTGCCAAGGCTATCTTTAAGGGTAAGCGCCGGCTTTCGACCAAGATAGGTGGTTCGGCCTTGCTTGGCGATCATTTGGATCGACTGCGCTTTGTTGTAATGGTACAAAAAGCGATTCACTTTCGCATCCACATCATTGGGAAAAGCCTCCTCCCATCGATCCAGAAGAGTTTCTATGCCGACTCCCGATGGGCCCAATTTGGAAACCATCAGATTGTATTTCTCTACGAACTCCTCTCTGGTCGTCTGGGCCATTGATGGAAGAGCGATGGCCATTATGACCAAAATTGTAAATAATTTTCGTTTCATATTTTATATATTTTTGGGGATATCCTTTCTTATCCGCCAATTCTGGGGATAAAGGTTATTGCAACGGGGGCCTAGATTTTTGATGAACCCCAATGGGTATCCCATATATGATACTACGCTTATTCCAAGCGGAATTTCGTCTATTTTCAACACGTCTCGGTGCAAATACAAGAGAGCATCTAGTTTGGACACGTCTTGCCATGGGAAGGCATCCTCTCTTGTGTCCGAACACATGGCGAGGGAATGGTCTGGGGTGTGGTCTTTTAATTTCAATGATCCGATTGACACTCCGGCACTCGCCCCTTGCAGAGACCTCATAAGCATCACCTCATTTATTATACATTCCGGCATCGCCACCAATTTTTCACCCATGATGAAATATTTCATAGGGAAGCTAAAGCGATCCTCCTCTTCCGGCTTGAATATGGCATCTTTGCGCCCCTTTTTAGGGAATTTAAATGTTCTGCCGCCCTCTTTTCGGAGTGCCGCGCAATATTGTCCTTCCCCTTCCACGATGCCTGGGAGAAGCAAATTGCCGTATTTTGTCCTTATCACTTCGTCGAATTCGTGGTCAATGGTGAGGATTTCCGCCCCCAATTCATCCGCTGCCCAACGAATATTGCCGTCGTTCTCCTTGTTGTTGAAGGTGCAGGTCGAATAAATCAGCACTCCGCCGTCCGCGAGAGAGGGCCAAACATCCGCAAGGATGCGTTTTTGCCTCGCTTGGCATAGATCAACATTGGCGGGAGACCACTGCTTCAGAGCCTCGGAATCTTTCCGGAACATGCCTTCTCCCGAGCATGGCACATCCGCCAAAATAATATCGAAGAAGCCCTCAAAGTCAGAGAAAACCTTTGGATCGCAGCATGTCGAAAGCACATTGGCATCACCCCACTTAATTACATTCTCCTCCAAAATGGATTTTCTGGACTTAACCACTTCATTTGCCACAAGGATGTAATTCCTGCCGCAAATTTTTCTCAATGAACTCGACAAATCGGTGGTCTTGCCTCCAGGAGCACCGCAAAGGTCCAAAACTCTTAACGGGCGACCTTCCACATTTTGGGCAAACTGGCGAAACGCGTAGCCAGGGAACATGGCGGAAGAATCCTGCACATAGTAGGCTCCCGCATGAAAAAGCGGGTCAAAAATGAATTCGGGGCGCTGAGGAAGCAAAAAAGCATTCTCATTCCACTTAACTCGACGAGGAATAACACCGAAATTTTCTTTCACAAAATCACTACTCGACAGTCCTTTAGGAAGTTTAGCGGTATTCACCCTGACTGACACCGATGGGTCCTCACCCATGGCGTCAAGCACCCTGAGAGCAACTTCATTTCCTACAACCTCGCGTAGTGAATCTATGAATCTTTCATCCATTATTCTTCTTTCTTGCCGAAGAATTGGTTTTCAAAGGGATTATTCTGACCTTGGAACATGGAAGGGTCCACACCTTCGGGCATCTTTCCTTCCGAAAGGTCGGCTAGAGAATCCACAATCTTATCCAAACCCTGCTGTATCTTAGATCCAAGCATCATTTTCATCATGAAATTAAGATCTGCTTGGGCCGTAATCGAAAAATCGGTCTCACCGGTTGCGCCATTATTAGAATCGAAGTGGAGATCTATTTTGAAAGCGAATGGCGAATTGCCATAATCCACGAGCGATAATCTTGAATATGGCACTCTTTCATCCACTTTAACGCCTATATTGAAGCCCTGCACTGTTGCCAAAAGGCTATCATAGTCTGCCGAAATGTCAGCCTGCTTGTCAGGAGGAAGATATTGGGTAAAATTCCTCATGTCAGTAAAGGCCATGAACAGTTCATAAGGTGAACGTTTGACGGTTGCATGTTTGCTTTTATATTCTGTCATAATTTTGCTACTTTTGCATGATAATTCAAAGATAGCAATAATTTGCAAAAAATGTACTCGAACGCACAATGCACAAGATATATTTTGAAAAACGCTGCATAGTGATATGCTCGCCCGACGAAACCACGCTGGCAGACCCCAACTCGGTAGAATTTTATTTGGGAGACAAATTGGACATTCATGCTTTGGTGGGAATGTTCGAGGCTTCGGCTACTCTCAGCCGCATTTACATACCCACGGATGACACCGAGGCGACCTACAAGAGGGTTTGCTCCGAATTCAAGGAGGTCAATGCCGCCGGTGGATTGGTTTCAAATAGGCGTGGAGACTATCTGCTGATTCGTCGAGATGGGCTCTGGGACCTCCCTAAAGGCCATCAAGAGGCAGGCGAAGACATTAGCGTAACCGCTCTCAGAGAGGTGCAGGAGGAAACCGGAGTGGACAAATTAATGCTCCGAAATCTCATCTGCATCACCGACCATTGTTATCGCCGCAATGACATTTGGCACCTTAAGCACACTTGGTGGTTCGATATGCTCTATACCGACCCCGTGGACTTGACGCCTCAGAGGGAAGAAGATATCACCAAAGCGGCATGGGTTGCGAAATCCAGTTTGCCGCCATTCCTGAAGAACACTTTTCCTTCAATAGTGGAGGTCTTCAGAGAGGCAAAAGTGTAATTTTCTTGCCCTAAAGTGAAACAAATTTCCAATTTTGCCGTATATATAATAGTTGTTTTGTTGAAAACGGTATAGAATGAAACTATCGCAATTTAATTTCGAACTTCCGCAGGAAAAAATCGCTGCGAACCCTCCTAGATGGAGAGACGAATGTAAGCTCATGGTTCTTCACAAAGATTCCGGAGAAATCGAGCACAAACTCTTCAAGAACATAATTGATTATTTCAGAAAAGGAGATATTTTCGTTTTGAATGACACTAAAGTATTTCCTGCCGCCCTTAGAGGAAACAAGGAGAAGACCGGTGCTGACATTCAGGTTTTCCTTTTGAGAGAGCTCAATAAAGAGCAGCGTCTCTGGGATGTAATCGTGGATCCCGCGAGGAAAATCCGTATAGGTAATAAGCTTTATTTCGGTGATGACGAGAGTCTAGTTGCCGAAGTTATCGACAATACCACATCCAGAGGAAGGACCTTGCGTTTTCTCTACGATGGCGAATACGAGGATTTCAAAAAGACACTCTATAGCCTTGGTAAAACCCCCGTTCCTAATTGGGTAAAGCCCGAACCGGAACCTCAGGATGCCGAGAATTATCAGACCATTTTCGCTGATAAAGAGGGTGCCGTAGCCGCTCCCGCCGCCGGTCTTCACTTCAGCCGCGAGCTTTTCAACAGAATGATCCTCAAGGACATTGATAAGACTTTTATCACCGTCCACATGGGCATTGGTCACTTCCGCGGTGTGGATGTTGAGGACTTGTCCAAACATAAAATGGATTCCGAGCGTCTTATTATCACCCCTGAATCAGCGGATAAGATTAACGCCACCAAGCATAGCGGACACCAAGTTCTTGCAGTCGGCGCTACCGTAATGCGTGGACTTGAGACCTACGTCACCACCAATGACGAAGTCAATCCTTACGACGGATGGACCAACAAGTTCATTTTTCCGCCCTACCGCTTCGCCATTCCAACCGCTATTGTTTCCAACTTCCACCTTCCCCAGTCTACCATGCTGATGTCAGTTGCGGCCTTCGGAGGTTTCGAAAAAGTGATGGAAGCATACAAGATAGCTCTCAAGGAAGACTATAAATTTGGTCCATACGGAGACGCTCTTCTTATTATTTAGTGGAAAACTTTATTTTATCTAGGAAAGATTTACGACAAAAACAGTAAAGATTCATATAAAAGCGAAGGTTGTCATGCAACTTTCGCTTTTTTATTGGCATAAATGACATAACTTGTCGGGAAAACTTGATGGGTTATGGATAATGAAAAAATAGCGGTTTGCGCCTTGAATAGGATTTTTGGTTTCGAGCCGAAAATCGGTAACGCTTTGATTGATCACTTTGGAAGCGCTGATAGAGTTTTCCATGAGAATAGAGATTCGCTTCGAGCCGCCATGGGACCATATTCAAAATATTTGAGCCAAATCACGGATTATTCTCTCAAAGAAGAAGCACGAGAACTGGAGGCATTGGCGGACGAAGGCAAAGATTTCATCACATACAAAGACGAGGGCTATCCACCGCTGCTTTTGGAATGTCCTGACCCTCCACTCGGACTATACATTCACTCATCAAATCAGGCGCAGGATGTATTCGGAAGCAATAATAGTCGAAGACCGGCGATTGCCATTGTCGGTACCAGAGACATGTCGCAATATGGCAGGGATTGGTGCAAAAGGATAGTCGGCGCCTTGGCCGCCGCTCCGATAAAACCTCTAATAGTCAGCGGTTTAGCCATAGGAATAGACGGCACCGCCCATATGTCGGCCCTTGAATACGGTCTTCCCACGGTGGCCGTTATGCCCACAGGCATTGATGAGATTTATCCTTTCCGCCATGGCGCTTTAGCGGATAAGATTCGTCTTGCCCAAGGTTCGGCTTTAATTACCGATTATCCCCCTAAGACATCGCCCAAGGCCATAAATTTCTTGCGAAGGAACAGAATAATCGCAGGTATTTGCGATGCGACCATACTTATTGAGTCAAAAGATAAAGGAGGTGGAATGATGACGGCTAGGCTTGCTTACTCATACGACAGAGATGTGTATACTCTTCCTGGGAGGGCGGAAGATATTAGGTCTCGTGGCTGCAATATTTTAGTTAGAGACAAGGTCGCTGAGCCCTTGGTGGACGATGTGGATTTAGTCGCCAGACTGGGCTTGGGAAAGTTAGGTCGAAGGATTCAATTATCGCCCACCGATTGGGTTAGATCCGTGTTTGGCGACTCTCCCGACACTCGAAATCTAATAAAAATCGCCAGCGCCATACGCAAAAATAGAGGCATATCTTTGGAGGAATTGAGCGGCCAGATAGGTAAGCCCTATTCCGAGACCGCTACATTGGCGGGACTTCTAGAAAGCGAAGGCATAATCACCATGGACGTACTTCAGCGATGCTCCTACAACTTTAAGTTCGTTTAGGCTCCATTTATCCACAAAAATGAGTATCTTTGTGGAGTTATGCCTCAGTTTATAGACACACACGTCCATTTCTACGACGAAGCCTTTAAGACGGATGCGGAATTAGCCGTAGCCAGAGCAATCCAGGCCGGAGTCTACAAGATGATTCAAGCAGATGTGGATAGCCGCGAGCGAAAAGACCTTTTCGCCCTCAACGATAGTGTGAATTCCGACCTTCCTGGCACCATGTATCCGATGATTGGCCTTTATCCTGGTTCCGTTGATGAGAATTGGGAAAAGGAAATCGAGGCTATGATGCAGTACAAGGATAGAGGCATAGTGGCTATCGGTGAGATTGGTTTGGACTATCATTATTCGGCTGACACCGCCGATTTGCAAAAGATAGCTTTAAGGGAGCAATTTCGAATAGCCGCCGAGTTGGACCTTCCAGTAAATATCCATCTCAGAGATGCCACAGAGGACTTTTTCAAGGTTCTGGACGAATGTCGCCATCTCAATCTCAGGGGCAATTTGCATGCGTTTAGCGGCAGCTACGAAACTTTCGATCGCATTCGACGCTATGGTGATTGGTCTGTCGGCATTGGCGGAGTTATAACTTTCAAAAACTCCAAGCTAGCCGAAGCCGTGAAAAAGATTCCTCTGGAGTCCATTTTGCTCGAAACCGACGCACCATATCTCACCCCTACTCCCCATCGCGGGGAACGAAACGAGAGTATGTATATCCCCATCATCGCTGCGAAAATCGCCGAGGCGAAGGGCATAGACTTGGACGAGGTCGCGGAAGTAACCACAAGTAACGCTATAACATTATTCAATCTCAAATGAAAGATAAGTCATCATTGCTGCTGATTTATACAGGCGGCACAATAGGCATGAAGCAAGACGCCGAGGGTGGAGGTCTCAAGCCCTTCGATTTCAGCCAAATCCAGGAAGAGGTTCCGGAGCTTGGCAAATTCGAGGTGAATATTGACCATTACACCTTCGATCCGTTAATTGATTCTTCCGATGTAGAGCCGTCTCTATGGCAAGATTTGGCGAATTTGATTAAGGATAAATACGAAGAATATGATGGTTTCGTGGTTCTGCATGGCACCGATACAATGTCATATTCCGCCTCCGCTCTGAGTTTCATGCTGGATGGTTTGACCAAGCCGGTGATTTTCACCGGAAGCCAGCTTCCCATCGGAGTGCCGAGGACTGATGGTCGCGAAAATATCATTTCTTCGGTGGAGATTGCATGTGCGAAAGATGATGAGGGCCATGCTCTGGTGCCGGAAGTCTGCATTTGCTTTGGTAGCCAACTGATGCGAGGCAATAGGACAACTAAAGTGAGCGCGGATGCTTTCAACGCCTTCAGATCGCCGAATTATCACGTTCTGGCCGAGGCTGGGATAGGCATAAAATATTTTAAGGAATACATCCGCAAGCCTTTGGATTGGTATCAGACGCTTGCCGTAAATACCAAGCTGGACACTAGAGTTGCTATCATGAAAATACATCCAGGCATTACCGCCGGTTCCGTGAAGCATTTTTTGGACGATCCCGATTCCAGAGCCGTAATCATGGAGACTTATGGTTCCGGCAATGCGCCTTCTTCCAAATGGTTTTTGGACATTCTGAAGGATGCTACCGCTAGCGGAAAAGTGGTTGTAAATGTGACTCAGTGCCTTGAGGGATCGGTCAATATGGGCATTTACTCCAACGGAAGGGCTTTGGAAGAAGCAGGAGTGGTGAATGGTCTGGACAGCACCACCGAAAGTGCTCTCGCCAAACTTTTCTTCCTCCTCGGCAAGAGCTCCGACAATGATTGGGTAAAACTCATGATGACCAAAAATCTCAAGGGAGAGATTTCGAAATAAGGGCGGAAGTTGTCCGAATTTCGACTTTGATTATGCGATTTTTCGCTTGTTGTTGAAACTCTTGTTTATAAGTTTTAACGTGCGAAATTGCATAAAAACATTGTACTTTGAAAATATTTTGCTAAATTGCACCGAATTTGGAATTTGTCCATAAAGGATAAACCCCATTGATAATAATTTATTAAACACTAATACAATTAATTACATCAAATCAACAAAAACAGTTATGAAAAAGTTTTTCATGTTTTTGGCAGTAGCCGGTATTATGGCCGTGTCTGCAAATTACGCAATCGCACAGGACGGTGACGAAGCCGCTGCTCCTGCCGCAACTGAGGAAGTAACTCCCGCTCCCGAAGCAGCAGCTCCCGCTAGTGGTGCTGACCTTCTCAAAGGTACTGGTGAGGAAGTTCCTCTACATCAGGCTCTCAAGACTAAGTTCATTGAGGGTGGTGCGGGCTTCATGGCCCTTATCATTCTCTGCTTGATCATCGGTCTTGCACTTGCTATTGAGAGAATCCTTTATTTGTCTTTCGCTAAGACCAACACCAAGAAGCTCCTCAACAAAGTTGAGCAGGCTCTCCAGGAAGGTGGCATAGAGAAAGCTAAAGAGGTTTGCCGCAACACTCGCGGTCCTGTAGCCAGCATCTTCTATCAGGGTCTTCTCCGTTACGACCAGGGTCTTGACGTTGTTGAGAAATCAATCGTTAGCTATGGTGGTGTACAGATGAGCCTTATGGAGAACGGTCTTTCTTGGATCTCCCTCTTCATCGCCCTTGCTCCTTCACTCGGATTCCTTGGAACCGTTATCGGTATGGTACAGGCATTCGACGCTATCCAGAAAGCTGGTGATATCTCCCCTAACATCGTTGCAGGAGGTATGAAGGTCGCCCTTATCACTACTATCGCAGGTCTTATCGTTGCTATGATCCTTCAGGTGTTCTACAACTACATTCTTAGCAAGATCGACGGTCTCTCAATTGACCTTGAGGACTCTTCTATCTCGCTCATAGACATCCTGACCAAATACGGGAAGAAATAATATCAACGTTTAAGGACTACTTGTAATGAAAAATCTCAATCGCATATTTAAAGTACTGTCTTGGGCGCTTGCGATTGTCGGTGTTGTTATCGTAGCTATCGGTCTTTTGGGAAACAAATTCCCTAAGAGCGTTGCTGATGGCAATGACGGACTCGTAAACACTCTTCTGATGTGGGCATATATCATGCTCGGCATCGCCGTTGCATGCATCATTATCTTCGGCATCGGAATCAAGGCAGCGAGCGAGCCTAAGAGCCTTATTAAGCTTCTTATCGGGCTTGTAGCGGCGGTTGCGATCGTAGCAATAGTCTATGCTCTCGCACCCGCATCTCCTGCGGTCGGACTTCAAACACCCGCTACCCATGGGGAACTCAAACTTACTGATACAATACTCACCCTTACCTACATCTTCGGTGGCGCAGCTATCTTGGCCATCATCGTGGGTGAGATCATGAGTGCAGTTCGTAACAAATAATCTCAAGAGATATGGCTAAAAGGAAAACTCCATCACTGAACACTAGTTCTACCGCGGATATCGCCTTCCTGCTGCTGTGCTACTTCCTCATGGTATCTACTATGGGAAGCCAGAATGGTTTGCAGCGCCGTCTCCCTCCTATGCCTGATAAGAATCAGGAAGTGAAGGATACTAAGGTTAACCGCCGTAACATCATTATCGTGAGGATTAACGCGGCCGACAGGATCCTTGCCGGTTCAGAGGCCATTGATATTAGCCAGCTCAAAGACAAAGTCAAAGAATTCCTCAGCAACCCCGCTGATGATCCTAACCTTCCTGAGAAGGAGATGAAGAACATCGAGGGTTACGGACAGTATCCTGTTTCTAAGGGGGTTATTTCTCTTCAGAACGACCGTGGTACAAGCTACAGGGGATATATCGCCGTACAGAACGAACTCGTAAAAGCTGTTAATGAGCTTCGTGACGAGTTCTCAATGAGGACTTATGGTAAAAAATTCGACAACCTTACAGAGGAGCAGCAGGATATCGTGAAGGAATGTATCCCTCAGAACATATCCGAGGCCGAGCCTAAGGATGTTTCAAAAAGAAGATAAAGGAGGATAAGATTATGCCAAGATTTTCAAGAGGCGGAAATAAAGAGTTGCCGGAACTCAATACCGGTTCAACTTCCGATATCGTATTCATGTTCCTTTTCTTCTTCATGGTAACAACCCAGCTCAGAAGCAACGAAGATAAGGTAATGGTTAAATTGCCACAAGCTTCAGAAGTTGTCAAACTTGAGAGAAAGGACTTGTCTTCATACATCAACGTAGGACCTCCTACCAGAGCTCTTCAGCAGCAGTATGGTACCGAGTCTCGTATTCAGCTCAACGATTCCTTTAAGACTACTAAGGATATTCGTGACTTCATCGCTGCAGAGCGTGAGGCTATGAGCGAGGCTGACCGTCAGTTCATGACTACGGTTATCAAGGCCGACCAGGATACCAGAATGGGTATTATTACTGACATCAAGCAGGAGCTTCGTCGTTGCTCTGCATTGAAGATTATGTATCAGGCTAATAAAGGCGAGTAATCGCTCACAGCTTTATAAAAGGGTGACCCGAACAAGGTCACCCTTTTTGTTTTAAAATAGCCGCAAATAGGTTTTTCGGGGAATTATAATTATATTTGCGAATGTTGTAATTCGTTTGCCAGATTATGAAGTACCCGATTGGAATACAGACGTTTGA
>Ga0181612_131108_pt1 | contig 23438 bp, 13 predicted proteins | sample HoacroProtozoa21_FD_119630 | JGI IMG/M metagenome (GOLD analysis project Ga0181612, IMG submission 119630) | Hoatzin crop microbial communities from Cojedes, Venezuel. Combined Assembly of Gp0051906, Gp0051904, Gp0051908
TACCGTTGTTGTTACTGTTCCCTCTGTTTGCTGTTCTGTTAAACTGCCCTTATCCCGACCCACCAGTTTCTGCCTCTTTCTTTTCATTCTCCTCCGCACCGCTGCGGGGGGAGGGGCGGCCGCGTGGCGCTTTTGTTGCCGGCGTCAGCCGAAACCAAAACAACCGGACATAATAGTCTGCTGCTTACAGCCATGTCAAAGGAGCAAAGGGCCAAGCCATACAGGAAGGGAATACAATTCTCTTTTTCATTCGTAGGGATACTGATCCACAAGGCTGCACTGGAAGAATGCTGGAAGGGGATTTTATAGGAGCTTGTACTGCCCTGCTTGGGTTTACCAAGCTTTCAATTTCCAGGGGTATCAATCCAATATACGGAGAAAGCATTTCAGTAATTTTCAGTTTCTGAGCAGCAAAACTGATGTGATCTTTTGGGGTATTTAACGAAAATAAAGTAAGGCAGTCACACTTCATGAATTCTGCTTCACAATTTCCAGAGTTCCAGTACTTCTCCACAGATTTTTAACTGCAAACATCCAGTGCACTTCCATCTTTAATTATACAACAGACTGCAATGCATGTTACCAACCTAACCATGTACTGCAATTACCCAGTGATGCTGACACACTGTGTTCTTTCAGTTACCCTTTCCACTGAATAATAATGTGAATATTTTTTCAGTGAAGGCTTCTACCATACAAAATTTCCTCCTCTTTACTTTTGAAGTTAAAGGAAGCAATCTGTTGATCCCCTATTCAAAGACACAGCAAAGAAACAACTACAATGAAGCTGAGCTTTGCCGATGCTGAAGTCTGTAGCAAATTCTTATTTAGATTTTCCTTATTAATGGGGCAATTATCTATGCCTGCTAACTTTATTGACAAAAGTTGTTTTTTTCAATACAAATTCAATGCGATTGTTTTTACACAGAAAAAACAAGATAAAGTTCCAAAAGGACGGCTTAGGTTGACTGGGAATCACCACTTATTTGAATGACATCGTTGACTTCAGGGGATCACTTTTGTGAATACGCACCAGAACAAAATAATCCGTGAAGCCGTTAAGACCTCTCAGAGGGCATATTGATTTTGTTCACCAGTTCTATCCCCCAAAACTCCAATCATAATGATTAAATTCACCAATTTTAATCACAGTCTAATCAGCTAGCAGGAAGCTTTGATTTAAGTAATGAGCTTTAATGTTATTTTCGATTTGCATTTTTCTAGAGAAAGGTTGGTTGCCTCTTATTGGTCGGCAGATCTGAAACGTGTTTATTTACAGCTATATTTTATGCTCTTCTGCCAGTCAAGATGGTACACTACGTCTTCATGCCATCATTTCAGCCTAGCGTGCATTTATTTAAATTTAGTAATTGAACATTTTTATGTAAGATAATAATGAATGAAAAATTTATTATTTACTAGATGATACTTAACACTATATGTGTGATCATTGCTGCATTTGAATAGAAATTAGAACTTAAAATGTATGAAATGTAGAAATTGACTTCAGTATTTAAAACCCTTTAAATATGCTTGATACATAAGGGAAAAGCACATTTTCAAACCATATTTTGAACTAAGTGATTTATTAAGTAATGAAAATACTATTTGTAGGTAATGAATTTAGTTGACTATAATTTCCTTTGGAATTTCTGAACAAGAAAAACCTACAGTTTAACTCTTTATGAATAGTTTGGCAAAAAAAAAGGAAGAGCAAACATTCCTGATCTTTAAGTTCCAGATGGTTTCTCAAATTTGCATATGCTGAACAAGTTGAATAAATAAAATGAAAATGTATTCCCTCTCCAGTTTGAAGAGGCCACAGATGTTAAATTTTGTGTTATATTTTCAGCAAATTCTGGTAGCCTGTTACTTCTTCTAGTTCAACAGCTTGAATCTTTAATTTAGGCAGTAAACAGCAAAGTACCACATTTATTTCATTTAAAAGAGTTCAATAAATACATTAACAATATATCATAACTATCATGATTTTGAGTTTAATGTTAAATAGATTTTTTTTGAACCAGAGATGCTTTAGAACCAGAGATGATGTGAAGGTGTTTTTAAATTTTTTTCCTTGCCCCATTTTCATGTGATGCAAGTAGGAGTTGAAAGGGTTATTACGGCCTGATACTTCTAGCTGGCTGTGCTTGGGGAGACCCTAGAGCTAATGCAGAGCTGAAGAGCCACACTGGAGTTTAAATCTGTACAAGTGCATGAAGTCCAGAACTCCACCAGGAGCCAGCTGAGAAAAGAGCATGAGAGAGAGGACCTTATACTGTGATTTTCAGCTCAGGGATTTCTAGTGCCAAAAGTAGTGTCTTCATTATTTACTGAGTCTTCGGGAACTTTTCTTCAGTCCAGTTGCTTTCTGAATTTATGCATTTTTTTAGCACAGGATTCCAGAACTGGTAGAAGCTTATTTGAACCTGACAAGGAATAAGCCTGCTGTGTGATTCTTAAGGATCTGATTCAAGGGAGAGAGATGCAGAGGAGGTTAAAAAATCAAGTGAACCCTCCTCTCCCATCCTGTTTGTGAATATCAAACCCTTGGCGTGTGAGAGGCACACAAGTTTGTCATTCAAGTAATTCCATGGGCTGAAATTTGGCATGAGAATTGTGGTTTGTCAAAACGTATAGTTGAAATCAAAATACACTATGTCCTCACAGATTAAAATGAGCGAAGAGGGAGAAAAGCCCAGAGTAACAGCTTTTTGTCATCCAAATAAGTGATTTGGATGTTTATTATAGTAACAGCTAAGAAGATTTTTATGGACGTGAGCTATGTAAGTAGATGGTACCTTTGTGGGCACCGATTTTTCAGTAAATTTTTAGATACTGGTGGCACTTATGTGACCAAAACCTCATAGAGTGAGATTTGATAATGTTCAGATCCATGTGTTAAAGAAAATGTACTAGAGCTTTTGTGGTATAAAATTGACATAGCCTGAATGACTCAAAATGTTTGCTGTGCCCTTGTTCAAAAGAAAAGACAACTGGTGAAGAAAACTGTTGTAAATCTAAGCATGAAAATGCATAAAAATCTATTTTCTTAATTAACCAAAATGCAAGGGAATTAATTTTTAATTTGTTGTTCATTTTCAACCCAATTTAATTTATGTAATTATTTTCCCATTTGTTCCTAGGAGATTGAAAAGGCCTGGAAAATGGTGGATGCAGCCTATGAAAAGGAACAGAATATGAAGAAAACGATTAATTCACTGCAAGAGGAAATTGCGCGCCAAACTAATTTACTGGAGCGAGGACCTGGAATATCCCCGGGACAGGAGTACAAGTAAGTTTTCCCCGGGTAGAGGGAAAGCCTGATCTGATTTTCTGTCATTCTACACCTTGTTTAGCTGTGTAGACACTACAAAGACACTGGAAAACAGAGAGAGGTTTTTTCTGCCTTTTACTTTTCTAATGAGTGCACATTTATTGGTCTACGTGTTTACATGGTGAGCAAGTACAGAATCAGGCTTGGAGTGAGTTCATTCAGCACTGGATTAAGATGAGAGATCGAATAAAAGTCAATATTATGCACTTTCTCAGTATCTGTCGTATTGGTTTATCTGACTAGCAACATACTCTGTGAGAATAGGATCCTGTCAATATTTTTACATATGATGGAAGCAGGGTCAAGTAGATAAGTCATGGAAGCAGAAAAGTCATGGAAGCAGAAGACTTGATTTATCTTCTGTTCTCAGCTTTGTTATAAGGCATTATCACTGTCTATATTGTTTGTATTTTATATTCATACATTTTCAAAAGTATGGGGTATTTTTACTGAACACTTATGCAGCCACTAGCATAGAGGGACCTAGTCTCAGGTGGAGCCTCTAGCTGCTACAGTGTGCAAGTAATAATGATCCTCACAAGCTCCTGAAAAGCCCTCCAAAAGCTAGTGTTGGTAGTATCAGGTCCTCAGGCTGTGCTTATGCAATAAGATGAAGTGTAAACTCAAAGATGAGATTAAGTATATAGACCCTATGACATATGCACTTCCTATTGACATTACTGAAGGTTGGCCCACCTGGTTCTGGCTTGAAATTTTCACACTGTATAAGATATTTCTTTATAGTATTCATTCAGGATGTGTATGGGACATGCACATCTCCCATTGCACTGTGTATCCAGGCTGCATAAACAAGACTTGTGTCTGTAAGCAAGGCTTTTAGTGTGCTCAGACATTTCCTTTCCGAGGAATGTGCCATCATGTAAACCTCCTGGATGCATGAGAAATCCACTTCTTCACCCTTTGGCCCTGAAATGTTCTTGACCTGTGTAACAGGTTTCTTTCGATCTGAAAGCTTGGTCATTAAGCCCTCCCCTAGTATAGCTCACCCTAAAGGCAGCTCACTGTGGCTGCTTTTTTGCATTTTCCTGCAAGAGCCAGGAGCTGTTTCTTTGCTAACACCTTACTGCTGCAGTTCCCAGCTGCTGCCAGGTTGCTAAGACCTGTCTACTAACAACTTTTTCTTAATGGTCCTTCTGTATTGCCCTCCGGTTCCATGCTTAAATACTCTGTCCCGTAACAAGGCCATGGGACTAGACAACTCTTTTGCAGGTTTTGAGCCCTACAAGGCTGAAAACCTTATGATCTTTTAAAAATATAAGACTGGTTTTTAAGGTTGAGCTTGAACCTACACTACCTGGACTTCCTTTCAGATTGTAAATGTGTCCAAACAGGGAGTTTGTTTTGTTCTTACATTAGATTGACTGTAAGACATAACCCAGATTGGTGCCCAGTCAGCTAAGCTGCAGAGAGACTGGTTACATTTTTGGTCCCAGAGTAATTTTGCAATGGGTGGAGAAGGGAATTTGTTCCCGGTTACACTTTTGGGAAACTGAAGGTTTCTTCAGAACCATGAGGATGTGGTATAACGAGAAAGAGTGGTTTATTGGACTAGGTTAGAAAGCTGCCTATGTTGATGGTGACTACGATGACAGTAGATAGAGCATATAATTCAACTGACCAGCAGAGCGTCAACCCAAAAGGAGCTGAAAATGAAACAAATTACTTCTAAACTCCTGTTTCTCACAGAAGATCTTGCTCTGGCATAAAAGAAAGAAGAGAAAGGGCCTGTGACACTGCTTGACTATTATTTCCTTGCTTTCAGTATCCTGGATTTGTTAAAACGTAAAGAAGAGGTAACAAAGGAGCGAGACCAACTCTTTTCAGAGGTTGTGAAGTTACGCCAAAGTGTAACTCAAGTCACAGAGCAGCAGCAGGATACAGAGAAGGCAAAAAACAAGGCAGATCAATCCATTATGCAGGTCTGTACAGATCACCAGTGGTGATTTTAGGCTTTGTCCTGAACCATTCTCCAATCTTGCAATTGATCTCCATTGACTAGTATGCTACTACCTGTTCTTTCACCTCTCAGACATTTTCAGCAGTGCTCAGGAAGGAGTCTGTTGTAATTTTTAAATTTTTCTCTATTTCTAGGCTATGTCCTTTGCAAAGTGTATTGTCACGTACCAGCTGCTGCCATAGCTTCCCAATACCATGAATGAGGCCAAGGTTCCTTTGCCTGAGTAGTAGTTATATTTCATATCGGAGATGCGGGGTTATTTCTGCATTGTAAATCCTTATGCCTCCAAAGAACCACTTAGAACATAGACTTGGAATGGAGATTCTAGGTCCCTTGCTGTTGGCAGTGATCGTCATATGATGCCATACCATCATTTTTAAGAATGTTTTAAAGTCTGACTTTAAAGCTAATTAGGCCATTTTCTCCCCTGCTGCTTATGGGAAGCTTTTCCAGAACCTCACGTTTCTAATGGTTAGAGACTTCCTACTTTCTTAACACTGATTCCTGCCTACGGTTTTTCAGCTTGAATAATTTTTCACCTCATAGTGTCTGTAGTGAACAGTAATATTTCATCTCAGCTTTAGATTTTTTGTCTCCTCTTTAAGTTAGGTTCGCTGTTTTTCTGACCATCGAATAGACAGTTCTTCTTTATTGGTCAATATGTACAGCTTCCTTTAAATGTGTATAGCAGCTAGAGATACAGAAGACTGAGGACCAATAGGATACCCGCTGAGTGGAGAGAAAGTAGAAATGGATGGAAGATGGGACACAGAACTCTTATACATCAAAATATAAAAAAAATAATGATGAGAAATAAAAGAATTTAAGCCAGAATGTAAATAGGGGCTGGAGCAAGACAAAAGGAGAAAGGAAAAGTAGAAAAGAACACTTAAGCAAAGAACAGAGAAGAGATGGAAGCATCATTTAGCTTAAAGTTTTTTATTAATCACAAATAGGAAAGTAATGATAAGCCCAGGTTTCATGCATAGAACTCATTTCTGTTTCTAAAGCAGGTGGTTGGGAATGTATTACAAGAGAATATAAATCTCTGCTTTTCTGACAGCATTGTGGGCATGGGAGAAAAGAGATAGGATTGAAACTTCCATCTCTCATTGAATCCAAAACTCACTGAATGTTGCCGGCCTTAATGTTCTGATACTCACTTCATCAGCCCTTAAATTTATGGGATTGTTACAGCATTTGTAACCAACTCCCATTCTCCCAGTATGAAATTATTCTCCATTTCAGATTGCTTAAATGACAATGTGTTTATGAAGATCCTATTGAAGACCCTGTCAGTTCTGGTGACTTTGCATCTGTGGGCTCAGAGGGAGAGGAATCTTTAAGCAAAGAACATCTTTGAATTGCTGGTCACTGGCTGAACTAAATATTTCCGTGTGGGTCAACCCCTTGTGTCTCCTCTCTGCTGATTCTACTCCATCACATTTTTGGGGAGCGAGAGGCCAGAAGTTGTAAGACAGTCGACTAAATAGGAGAGAAAGCTCCTTTTTCAAAGTTCCTGCAGAGGAACTTTGAGAGCAGAAAGATTGAGAGCAGTTGTAAAAATGAACACTGGTCTGACATCTCTCTCTTTTCTTTACTATCGTCTGTGTAATAAGTGTTTCTGCTGGTGAGACAGAAAAGTCAAAATAAAAATCCTTGCAATACAATGTGAAGCCCGAATTAGTTTTAATACTTCACTCAGGAAGTACCACTTTACAAGTAATTTACAACGGAAAATACGTTTGTACCACTGCATCTCCAGAGGAATGTTTTTATGTCTGAACGGTACCAGACCCTTCTGTATGTAGTGTGCGGGTGAACCGACTGGTGCTTAACAAATTCTTGTCATCAATAAATCAGTTCCCTCATGCAGGATTTTTTGTTCAGCCACAAGAGAACTTATTTGCTTCTGAGAAGATCTGGCATATTCCTTGTAGTAGTGGGCACAGTAGCTGTTGTTTTCAAAATCAAGCATAGCAGAAGGAGAGGTGAGAGGCCTTGTTGTCCTGAAAAAAAGGCAGCAGAACTTAAACTTTTGTCTTCTCTGTTGTTGTAGCTTCAGCAAGAAATCCAGCTCTGTCAGAATGAGTCATCACGAGAGGCTCGAAAGAAGGAAAAAATGGAGAAGGAGCTGAAAAATATTCTAGCTGAAATGGATAACAAGCAAGATGAGATCAAGAATTTACAGCAACATATACAGAGGGGCAAAGAGGAACAGCTGAAAATGGAACAGCGTCTAAAAGAGCAGAAGGTAGGGTACATGGCACACTATTCATCAGGTCTAAGATTAGGATCAGTTGTCAGAATAAGAAGAAAATGATTTTTCCTGAAGAGAGAGGGAGGGAGATTATTTTAAGTCAATAAATTTTAATAAATATTTATTTTTATAGAAATATTACTTTATTAATACATAAATATGTAAAGCTTGCTGACAGATTTCAGATAGAATTCCTCACAGAAACCAGTAGTGGATTGCAATGATATTGTTAGAGATCATCTTGAAAAGATCACAGCAAAGCAGATTAAGTCTGTGAAGAGCATGGATGATCTAATGATAGTAACAGGAGACTGCCAGTTTGGACTTCTGATGTGTATTGCCAGTTTTGCCACTGATGGACTATAGTGGCATTGGTAAAGTCATTTTACCTTCCACCTCTTCTTTCTTCTCTGTCACAATAATTTTTAAATACCTCTCAAGCCAGTGGAAGTATTCTGTGAAAGAGCAGAGAACTGTCTTCGTAAACCTTTTTGATTGATTTTCCCCACTCTGTTTCTGAAAACTTTATCTGGAAGTGTCCTAACATAGTGTTCTGCAAGCGTTTGAATTTTCAGGTTTTCAGTCCATTTCCCCCGACTTTGAGAAACTCTCAGAGAAGCAATTTCAGTAAATGGCAGGGGAGATCTCATCACTGTAAAACAGTCCTACCTCAAGGGAAACTTCTTTGGGAATTGTGTGTGTCTTGTAAATTTATTACTTTTATGGTATTTTCTTCCTTTCAGGTCTCTGAATTTGTGAAGGTAGAGGTCTGTGACAATTTTTTGTCAACATGGAGTCTTAGTGAAATACTTCACATAAAGAGATACAGAGAAGACTTGGTTATTTCTCTGAATATCACTGATTATATGCAGCTTTTGAGGGCAGCTCTGTGATCTGCTAGGAGAACCACATTGTTTTTAAATAGGGTATCTACAGTTCCTGGTTCTGTTCCATTCTTCCTTGCTCCTTTCTATAGTCCATTTCAACCTTTCTAAGTGCAGGTTTTAGGGACATTCAATTGTCCAAACTATCCTGGAAACCAGTAGTTTGCATAGAGTGCAGTGCCTCGGTTAATTAACCAGACCTTTGCCCTTTCTTTGTTTCCTGTGCTGGCTTGAAGGTGTCTGTGGAGGTCCTGCACTGTCTTTTGCAAAAGGCTGTCCAAAACACAGGCTATCCTACTGTACAAGAGTCAGAGTAGAGATCTGCAAGAGAAGGTGACTCAGCTATTACAATGTCATTGGGTTATTGTTTCCCAACTGAATTGTAGTTGGCTATGATGCCTGCTCTTATTCCACTGAAATTTCTAGTAAAATATTCTTGCTTGCATGACGGTCAAGATGGTTTGATACAGCTACTATAGGCTTCATCCCACCCATGTCTGAGTCTCAGTAAAGAGTTGCCTGAAACACAGTGCTATCCTGACATGTGCAAAGCAAGAAACAGTATTCCTTGTTTTTACATTGTCTTTGCTTCTGAGTGCATTCAGGAGAGGCAGGTTCCACTTCTCTTCCTTTAATGTTTGTTAAGGGCATACTACGTATTGACTTCATCAGTTTATCACACATTGATGCCTGAAGTGAAAAATATGATGATTGCCGTTTCCTCACTGACAGAGTAATATCTGTTAGAGGAAGTCCCATCAAGCAGAAGAAAAAACTGGCAGCTCCAGTATTGAAGTATTTGAATATGTTCTCCATAGAAACCATGAAGCTGCTGTTCTGGGCGTTTGACTGAAGACAAATTAGAGTGGAAAATGGTTGTGTCCTGGTCTCAGCAAACTGTATACCCAGAGAAATATTATCAGCATATTAGTGTAGAATTTGCTTGCTAAGAAACAGAGGTCCTCTGCCCTCTGCTGATTGAAGTAATTTGAATCTCATATTAATTTTCAGTAATTATGTGTAGCAAGTTGTTGTGTTATGTGATGCTTGCCAAATGCCTAACAAGAAGTAAAATATTTATCTACCACTTGCAAAAGAGACCTGCCAAGCTCCTAGAAAAAAATCACACTGGCTGTGTTATTCATAAGAAATTATCATTTCCCCTAGTCAGTATGAACGTGTATCGTATTTCACATTGGTAATTTCATCAGCAATGAAGAGAGGGTTTTAAGCAGACAACAATCTGTAGCAGCTTTTATCTCCTGGGGAGATGGAAGGTTCTGTCTTCAAGTATATGTAGATATTGTAATGAGATTAAAAAGAATTAATAGGATTGTTCTTTAATCTAACAGATCATGAATGAAAGAGCTGGTAAGGAACTTGAGCAATTGCAGATGAGAAATAATAAGCTCATGCAAGAGAATGAGCAACAGAATGTGGTGTTAGAAGAGTTGATGCAGAACATCCAACAGAAGACAACAGAACTGAAAGTAAGTACCAGAAGGGGCATGCGTCCTATCAGCCATATCACTCTGGCAGCAGTCTTACCACTTGGGACATGGATGACCTCAGTTCTTGGACTGGTATTTCCCTATGAGTAGTTTTGGGGGAAATCTGAGGAGTCTTCAATTTGGCTGTCTCTGGATGCCATTCTTTCTGTGGCAGTACCATGGTGCAGTCTCCAGCCTGATCACCTGGCAGTGTAGCACCTGTCCTGTGGGAAGAGCTGTGTTTCAGAAAACACATAAACCAAAATGCTCAACACAGTGTGTTCATAAAGGGTGCATGGTACTTTTGACAAGCATAAGGTCTTTTTATGATTGTGAGATCTTCAGATAAGAGCAACGACTTTCTTACAGTGATTAACATAATCTGAATGTTGCCAAAATTCATTGAACAACGTTAATAAATTATAACGACAGTGTTCTGGATGGCTTCCACTGAAGAGAGTTGCTTCCAACACTAAAATTTTCCCCTCATGGTATCAGTTGGGGAAGTTACACATAAGTAGCCGAGATGGTGTTTACTTTCTGATATAAACGTTTTTTTTTCTGGACTTTACTTTGTTTAACAGTTGTTTTATACCACTCAGAAGCAGGTGAGTTTCAGCTGGAGAAGGATTAATTTGTTCCTGTATGTGCTTTTTAGGGTAGTTTGAGAGCATTTGTGATAAAGGGTAATGTATAAGTGTTAGATGTTATTATTCTACCATATCTTGCATTTTGTATCATCCTATGGGTTAAACCACAAAACATTAGAAAATTCAGGTAGAAAATCATCTTATCAAGGTTTAGTCAAGTATAACCAATTCACCTAAACAAAAAGGTTGTTTGCTGCTAGACAGCCTTTTTTTTTTTTTTAATGGGAATTGTTAGAATGATAAAAACTAACCACTGACAGATTAAAAGCTCAGTTCATAACTAGTATAAAACAGATTATTCTGATTTGGATCCTTAATGGGCTGTATAATAGGAGCTTGTTTTCTGCTGTGTTTTGTTAGGCAGACTGGAAGATATTTTTCTTACCTATTTGAAAAACAAATTACTGTCTTTTATCATTACTTCTAGCAGTACCATCATTGTTCAAAACTTTACAAACATTGTGTTCAAACGTGACTTACATTTGGGGCTCTAGAGTGTCAAAAGGAGGATTTTGATTCTATGATCTTATCCTAACTTCAAAAAGAGTTGATGGAACTTGTAAAGTCATGCACACGGACTTCTGGGAACAAAAAATAGAAGATACTGCCCAGGTAGCAACTAAGCCAATTGCTAAAGCCTCTAAGCGCCCCAGTCATGATCTGAGATGCCCTTTTGGTAGACACTGTGCTTTGCAGTTTCATCCTGCAGTGTGCTGAGTGCCTCCACTGTGGTGTTGGGCAACACCAACTGTGAAAGTGTTCATAAATCTCTCAAAGGTTATTGTCAATAAGAAACGAGGAGATTCACTTCCTCCCAGAGCATACTCACATAGCAGGATTCACCTTATAGGTTCAATATCTGAGGCTGTAAGCAGAACACCAGTCTGCGGTGGCTGTAAAACTTAAGAGTGGTACTGAATTATACAAAAGAGTTATATTTACTTCTTAAAAGGAAAGAGACATATTTATATTGTGGTGATTGGTTGTGTTTCCTGGTAACCAGTTCCTTAATTTCTGTGCAGTGTTTTGATTGATTATTTTCTCCTCTGGTTGTACAGCAAATGAGATGAACTCTACATTTTGCTTTTTCTTTAAAGCCATAGGTTATAAAAGAGATGGGGATAACAAATACCTGCTATTAGGGACATGCAACCAGATCACACTACAGATATCTTTCTCATCACAGTCACGGTCCCTAATACTTCAAAGGAAATTAGAGTTGCCTGTGTTTAATCTGCAGGACTAATTGGGTAGTGCTGTGTGAGGTTTGCAGCTGGGGATTCTTTATTGATCATCTTCAGCCCTAAAGTATAAGATCTGATTATCATTTTTCTTGCCCTAGCTGGCTTTGTTTAAATTATTTTTAATATTGTTCAATTAGCTAATTATCTTCCCTCAGACAACCCACAGCACTTACACCTTTGCTTCCTGAACTTCATGGAATAAGTATGTCCCAAGCACAGAAGCATTTTCCTTCTGTGGATACTTTCTCTCCCCTTTCCTTGTTGCTGTTCTGCAGGCCAGAGATGATGAAGTGACTCAGATGCGCCTTGAAATTTCAAAGCTGAACAAAGCAAGAGATGTTCTCCAGAATAAACTGCATGTTACAGAGGAGCAAAAAGTTGATGCATGTCATGAGAGAAACACCCTAAAAAATCAAATATCTGGACTGGAGAGAGGTAGGTGCCTAACTGATGGATGGGTCTGTCTTCTGATTTGTAATTTTTTCATTCAGGGTGCATTCTCCTGTTGGATCATTCTCCCTTAGTGACTAGTATGAGACTGTATAAATGACAGTTGGATTCTACAGCAGCATTTTAAAAAACTTGTAGGGTTACAGAATTTTCATAATGTAGCATATGCGGGGTGAAAATATGACAGACACAAGTGAACTTTGTGGTGTGCCAATTTGTGCCATGTCATATAGAGAGTCATCTCCAATGCAACTTCATTGCTCCTGCACTGACCTGTGAGAGAGGAGCAATGTCAGAGCTTACTGAAATCAGTCATATTTGGGACACACTTTTTTCGCCTGCTTTGATTCTGTTGAACAGTTACAGCCTGGAAATGAATATGTGCAAGCGAGCTGATAAACTTAGTTCTGGTATGTTCAGGACTTCAGTGGTCAGTGTGGGTACTAGAGCTGCCCGAGTATTGACTTTGACTTGCTAGCAGATCTGGAAAACTTTAAGAGGGAACTTTCAACATTTTTGCCAAATGGAAGTTTTGGAAGAAAATGCCTTGAGTCTAACAAAATATTTTGTTCAACTTTAAAAAATAAGTTTTAGAATATTTTTGAGTATTTAAAACACCTTTCTGGTTTTTTTTAACTTTAAAATGCAAATAGATTTCAAAATAAAATATGCTTTGAAATAAAAATAGATACACTTTCAAAGTGATTTCCAGAAAAAAAACAGTTTTATGATTTTTTTTTTCCTGCTAAAATAACATTATGAAATTGGCAAAACATTAGAGTTGATGAGACTTCACTTTTTGGGGCAGAAAAACCCCCTTTGCTAGAAACTTAATCTAGTTCAGGTTGATATATACTGGTGTAAATGCCTCTCGCGTTCTCCCTTGTTTCTAGCTTGTGTCCTGAAGAGCCTGCATGTATGAGATATGAATCCTTCCTTATAACTGTATTTATGGAAAGTTGTGTCTGTTTTTCGTGTATCTCTGTGAGGGTGGAAGAGCTTTCGCACAAGACTTTTGCTAGTACTGCTTAAGGTCGTGCTCTGTATTAGAAAGGAGAGAGGAACTTAGGAAACTCAGATTTGTACTGGAATGCCTGAGAATGGCTACGAATAACATGTCATTTTGCAATATTTGACATATCTTAGCACTCCAATATACTGCATTTCTTGAGTTGCAGTGTTAGTGTAGCCTATTTTAACTAGTTTTAAAACATATTGAAAACATATGTCTCTTCAATTTTTATTATCTTTTTAATAGTATATGTCCAGTGTGAATCTTGACCCATAGTAAGTAGTTTTAACTTCACTGATGCTGGTAGAATCTCACTGCTTCAAAGGAGCACTGAATTTCACATATAGAGATTAGAAGAATTCTGGAAGTCCCTGTTTTTGGAAGTACCTCAGTTTGTAGATGCTGGTATTGAAGCTTCTTAAAAGGCTCTGGTTTTCAGTGTGCTCCATGATTTCTGAAAATACAACTTCTTTGTGATGTCTTGGTTTGAACATCCAAATACAGTAAGTCCTCATGCCATTAATTACTGTGCCTGAGTTCTAAGTTCTTCTAAGTACCCAAATAAGTATTAACATCATTAGCTGATACCTGAGGTTGCAAAACCTGGTCAAAGCTAATTGAAATATTCATGTAATGTCAAGGCTTTTTTAAATGTCTCCTAGGTTGTTTCTGCAGTTTTAACAGCTGTACAATTTAAACCTAGTATTTATTCTCTTTCCTCCTTTTCTCTAGAGTTGGAGGCTGTCAAAAAGCAGGCAGAGATTGACAAGAAAGCTATAGATGAGCTTGTGAGGGAAAGGGATATGCTAAACAAGGTGAGTTCGCATTGGTAATACTGATAGACAAGTCTCATGGCTTGAGAATGCAATGTCTGTAGTCTAAAAACTCACAGTGACACAGAAATGTTGTGGAAGTAACGTTAACTCACTCATTCAGATTTCCTTAAACAGATGCTTACACTGCTTCTTTTCCATGCATTGAAATAGCGTTAGTACCCATAAAGACAGAAAAGATTTCTAAGTTTTAACATATAAACCATCACGGAGTTCAGAAATGCTACACGTGTTCACCTTTATGTGATTTGTTCGCCCATTATTTGATATCCAAAGGGTTCATTACATCTGTGCTTTTAAACTTTGTAGCATATGAAGTTTAATATTAACCTAGGCAAACTAAGTCTTTGCTTATGAACAAATGAAAATGTTGATGCACTACATAGCAGCTTGGCAGGCTGTGTTAATACTAATCCTTGCTTTTAGGTGCATTTCTCATACTGATCATTTTCCATCAGCCCAAGGTTCTTGTACCGCAGGATAGCATCTCATGTTTATGGGCATTCCTGAAGTCTAATCTAGTAAATTCAATGCTAAAAGATGATTTCTGATGTGCTTTACTTCGTGTAGATTCACTGTCTTGTGTCTTGACTCTAGCAGAGGCTTAGATTTGGCAGGTAACAAATACCTGTTTTGTATAGGGAAAGAAATTTCGAAGTGTGACTAGAAAGCTGATTTTATAAAGATGATATCTTGGTATTCTCTGTTTAATCCTTATGCATAAATTTAAACGAAGCTCGATTAATTTACAGTTTGAACTTGTTATTTAAGACACGAGAGGGAAGGGTATTCGGCTTTGCTATTTATTTTACTGGCTATTGGCATGCTTCACAATCTAAATGTCTTAAAGCTGGTAAGATTTTTCCAGTCATTAGTTATATCCACTTGTAAATAATCCTATCTATTTTTTTTGAAATGCAGGCTCTAGTGTTTTAACTTCAAATCAGAAAAAGCACTGTTTAGCAGATCTGTTAGAGATTTTTTTTTTTTTAAGCCATTTTTGAGGCTCAAGCATTTCAACAGAACAATTAGCTAAGGGGTAGTAACATTGGGAAGTCCATAATCTACTTAGACAATGGCATGTTTTTGTCATAGTGGTGGCAGTGTTGTCTTTTAAGATCAAGAGTCATTATTTTGTATTCCCTGTAGAATCTGTTCAAGGCTACCAGTGCCACTCAGAAACAGATAAATTTGGTGAAGCTCCATGCACAGTTGAAGAAGAACTTGGAAGAAGAAATCCAAAATTATAAGAATGAAGCTCAGAAACAAAGGAAGATTATTTGCCAATTGGAGAAGGAGAGAGATTGCTTCATCAGTGAAACCAGTAACCTCAGAGAGAAGGTAGGAATAGCTTTTTGTGGAAGTGATTCTTTCATGTCTTACTCTCAAAACTGTAAAGATGATATATTCATTTCCTAATGTGTCAGTGGGAGGAAGCTTAGATCAGTGATCTTCACACATTTTGCAAAGATTTCTTCTTGTCAGTGCATATTGCCTGCCACTGTTTGAGGTCTCTCTGGGGGAACCTCATCAATGGGTGTGTATTTGATGAGAAACTTGGAGTATAGCCATGTATTTATCTTATTCAGCGATCATTCAGGAAATGAATCTAGGGCTGGAGTTCAAATCAAGGCCTCTGACTTCTTATTTCTGAATCACACAACTGAAATTCTCTAATGCAGTTGGAAATTACTCTTTGATTTTTATGTCTTATCTGAAAAGGACCTTATCTTGCATTCTGCTGTGTCCTTGAATTGAGGCCAGTGAGAGCTGACAGTTCTTGGCAGCTTTGTAAGAGACTTAGCATTTTGAAGGACTACTCCTGATATGTGAAAGCATCAGAACATGTTCAAAGTAGTCTGGAAAACAGAAGTTTTCCAGGAATAGCTGCAGAGAAACACTGCATAAAATTTGTGTTGTCTTCTGCCTATTATTATATACAACTTTATTCCTGAAGGTATATGCAGGAACATGGTTGTAACATCTTCCATTAATTGCTGAAGATCACATTCAAGGGTCCTCCAAGAATCTCACTGATTTACTGGGATTAGGTTTCAAGCTGTTTCAAGTCACTGGTTATTTGCCATCTTTTCACTTTAAAATTATCCTTCCCAACTTCATGTGACAGGGACCTTTTAAATCATTTTTGAATGGTATGTGCTCCCCTGTCTGGAATACCTTTTGTCATTTTGTGGAAGAATATTCCATGAAAGTGAGATTTGTCTTTGTTGCAAAGTCATATTTTGCATCTTTCCCGCATAGTGCATTTCTAACATTAGAGATACGAGTTAAGAACATTGTAAACTAGGGCCAGGGAGTAATTTGTAACACTCAGAACTACAAGGCTCTTGCTTTCAGTTCTGATTAGGGCTGCTTACAATGTTTTGAGGGTGAAAATGACAAATATTTGCTTGTTTACTTTTTCTTTTTTTCCCCTGACACTCTGGGTGCACATTTTATGTCACTTCTTACAAGGCAGAGCCTCAGTAAATGAGTTATGACACTTGAGCTGTTTGTATAATGATGTATGCATCATGATTGCAAGTTTCCTTAGGACTTGCATGGTTCTGTGGTTCACTAAAGGGGCAATTCCTCACTCAGCTTGCAGGTGAAGAGCAGCAGGAGCAGTTTGGAGCATGGGACTACGTGAGAGAATAGTCTTGTCCTTGCAGAGGTTCCCGACATGAAGCTACTCACTGATTTGAAGGATAAGACAGGGCAAAACACAGGGTAGAAGGAGGACATAGGATCAGGGTTATTATATCCACTACGTAACATTTAGATTCACTGTTTGACATATGCAGACTTGAGAAACTGTGGCAAAGCTACAGCAGCCACTTCACAGCTGGTGGGGAATGAGTTGCTGATGGGCAGAAATCACATGGCTAGTCAGTGCTCTTCTGCCACCTTTTACCATCAAGCCGGCTCTAAAGGAGCTTGTTGCACACCTTCTGAATTGTGTAAGAACTGGTAAAGAGCCAAACCCCTCTAAGTCCAAAGGCTTCTTGGAACTCCAGCGAGGCGGAGAGCACCATCCTGGCTCTGAAAGCTGTTTGATTATTTACAGCAGGACAGAATCTATACAGCTGCAGAGTTACTACACAGTAACTGATGAACAGAGTCAGCAAAGTTATATCCACCACAGTAAAAGATTTTAGTGGTGAGAATTCATGCTAGACTTACTCTTCTAATTAGTGGCCTGGCTGACTGCTCATCTGTACCATTTTTAAGCCAGTGTTGCTTGTTGAATAGTCTTACTTCTAGGTTAGCCAGCATAAACACGAAAAAAATCTGGCTTATTGCTCTTTGTTGTATAGTCTGTACAACTAAGCTACAAAGATAGTAGATAGTAGATAGTTAGTAGAAGATTTATGTTTTGAATTGAAATTCTTAGATTGTGAAATCTTAGTTTCCCTGTGGAAGGTTTAGGCTGCTGAAAAGGAAGCAGTGAAGTATACCCTTCAGTCTCCCCTGAAGTGTTCCCTGACTGTGCCTTGTGAGAGGTCACAAAAACAGTCTCTAATATGTTGTCTTTTCAAAAAAAGCCATTTGCAATGTTATGTTTGCAGTTTAACCACATATCCGGGAAAATTAAAAAACATATTTCCTTTTTTAAATTTGCATGATCTTTTGGAAAACCTAGTGCTCAACAGGCATATCACTAACAGCATGGCAGCACTTATCAGAGTGCTTAAATAATGGCGCGCAAATAAGGACCGCACCATTATTGAGATCTAGAGTAGGTTCATGGACTTAAACAGGTAACCAACAGTAGATGACAGTTCACCATACAGATGAAAAAACCTCTGAGGGTGCAGAAGAAAACTATGAATATCTCATACTTCCTACTTAGCTTTGGCCCCTCATTGCCAAATCTGAGAGGTGTAATGTGCTATCAGCTGAATCGGAATTGGGGATGCTCAGCCTCCCACAGGGCCCTGTTGGGAAACATTGCGTGTATCATTTCTGCATTTATAAGGGAGAATTCTTTGGGTTTAATCATTCCTGAAAAAGCAGAGTCGGTATCCAGACTGTGAGCACGACTCAGAAAACTTGGTCCACAAGCTTATTGCACTTACATGGTATCAAAACCATGTAAAAGACCTATAAATGCAGTGACCTACTTTCAAATATTGCTCCAGCCTATGAGAACCATTGCGCAGATAGAAAACATGCCTTATTGATTTCTTCTGTCTGCTATTACTGTTGGCAGGTTGTTTTAACAGAAAAGGAAAAGACAGGAGTAGGCTATAAACTGGGACTGTGTTTTTGTATTGCATTGTAAGCAGATCCTGGGATCCTCTGCAGTCAGCTACAAATGTACTAGAATTGTATTCCTGCTGCTGTAATAAAATTTTCTGTATTTAGCGATCCCCTGTCTTCAAAGTTGTCTGAAGGTACCTGGTAGAATGATTAATTAATTAAGCTCCCTCCCTGTAGTTAGAACTCACAAGCTTTGCTGCTAAGCAAGGGACGACATAGTTGACTGAAAACACTGCAGTTATTGACTATTTGGTGTAAACTTTTTTTTTTTTTATTCTTCTGCTTTGATATATGAACATAAATCTTAGCTCAAACTGGTACCTTCAATAACAGCATAAGGAGAACTGGTTACGAAATGCACTTGTAAATTGACTTCTCTCCTGGATTTTGTCCATGTGGTTCATCAGCCTTTTCTTTAGTGCTTGATCATTTCCCCAGCTTAAGGGTGGCATTGTTTTCTCCCCCGGGCAGTGAACCTGAAGATTTATGTTCTTGATGTGTGCACTCCTTAGTTCTCTTTTTATTTGTTTAAATTTTTTTTTCTTTATAATGCTGGATTCCATTTGAATACTGCTTGTTTGTGCTCCTCGCTTTTCAACTTTGTATAGCAAGAGGAGGGTTCTTACATTTTAAAAAAACAATTAGGAAGCCCATCGTAATGATTAGCAGCTGTTTGTATTTTTGCTCCTTTAACGTAGTAATTCTTATATATTGTTATGGTGGTAACTGTTTAACAAAGGTGTCTGTAACATTTTGTATTTTCATTTTCTGGTACTGCATGTGATCATCTTCTTTCTACAGTCTGCAATACTCCATTCTCTTTAGGTAATCTTCATATCATTATTTTTAATCCTTCATAGAAGCAACTAATGGTGATGACCTGCTTATTTAGATGAAGTGTAAATTACGTTAACTGACTTTCTTATTATTGTAATTAGATATCAACAGTTTGTGACAATCAGCAGTTTGTTATCATGTTTTCATTAAGGAAAAGTTGTGTTGTTAGGAGATAGGAGTACATGCAGGGCTTCTTGGAAAAACGTAGTTTTATTCATCTTACCGTACAACTGACATCCAAAACAACACACAAAGTCTAGCTGTGCTCTACAAAGAACCTAAGGCTACTCTTGGTGAAAGCTGTTTATGTTAATTATTGAACCTGTTCAGTGGCAGTATATTTATCTAGTTTTTAAATTAAATATGTACACATCTATCTATTAAAACCTAGGTATCAGTTTGAAACAAAATGTTCTCCCACATAAGCAATCCATAAAGGTTAAGCTTGTACTTAGTCTGAAGTGATTTTTAGCGGTAGCTAAAACTTCTTATCACAGGGATTTGAACTGGTCATCTTAGAAGAAAATCACAAACTCTGCCCCATCCTTATAATCTTGTGATGATGATTTAATTGTGTTCACTTCCTTCTTTCCTCCCCAGGTCCTCCAGCACATGAAAGATATTGAAATACGGGAAGTGCAGATCTGTGACTATAAGAAGAAAATAGAAGAGTCTGAAAGTAAATTAAAACAGCAACAAAACAACTGTGAAGCTGTGATAGCAGAGAAGAACCTGTACAGTAAAAATCTCACTGAAGCTAAGGTAGGATATGTTTTTCCTTGTGCTTCTCTCTCTGCTCTTGCTATTTTTTCTGATCTAATTTTAGTTGTTAAAAGGAAGGCTCGCTGGGTAGATGGCAGAAGTGGGTTCTTAATTCCTGTGTGTTTTGGGGAAATTAATGTTTTAGGTCCCTGGCTGTTTGTCTGGAGAGTTTGTATTTGGACTGGAAATAAGAATTCGCAGTCACCACGTGGCAATATCTCTCCTTCAAACCATGCATAAAATTGTGGTATACTGGACCTATGAAATCATAAAACCCTACCAGAGAAGAAACTTTTTGCTTTCCATGCTGGCTCCACTCTGTTCTGTCCCTTTAGGAGTTGTCTGCGTGTACGGGAAATAGGGTATGAGAGGATTGAGATTGCCTCCTTAGCCTTGAATGGGTATGCACATTACTGGGAATCATGATTTAGAAAGCAGAGGGAACACTTTCCCAGCTGAAGTGGAACTTTCTGACAGAACTTAACAATTCCACCTCACTTGTTCCTTTCAGGGACTGTCATTTTCCTCAGATAATTATTCTCTCCATTCATATATCTTCCTGGGGATCTCACTAACAATATTAGAGGAAGAGAACAGATCATTTAAGGATACACTGTGTTATTCTGATGTAAAGATCTAAACTACTGCACAAATCCTGTTGCAATTGGCAGAGATTGGGACCTTGGATAGCTGTGATTTACAGTCTTGGATCATTTCAGAATAATCATTTATGACATAAACATATATAGTAGATTATAAATTTATGCTCTGGTTTGAATAGGTAGGTGTTTTGCTTGAGGAGCAGATGGGAATTAACTGTCCAAGTTCCTATCCGACTGTGTGCTGAATTTGATTAGCAATGAACCATTTTGCCGTTTAGGTGGAACACTTTATTTGACCTTTGTCTGCCTCTCATCAGTGGGGGTGGTGTTGGGATTCTCAGTGCTCCCAAACAATCTTTCCGCAGAAATAAGGGTGCAAAATTGCAGCCCTGGTGGCTTTTGGTTTTTTTTTGTTTTGTTTTGTTTTTGTTTAAACACACCATAAATTTGCTTGCTTATGAAAAGCTGGCAGCTATGTGCTGAGTTACAAAATGAAGCAATGAACTCATCAGCCTTTTCAGGTTTTGAATGTTATATGGTGGTATACACAAAGCTGTTCACTGTTCGAGTTGTTAGAGGCTGGTATTTAGACTGTAATATCTTGCTTGGCTTACCATAAAACTCTTTTAGCAAGTCTTGTGTGAGAAGATAGCTGACCCCAAGAGATCTTCTGGCCAAGGTAATATTATGCATAGCAGTAAAAAAATAGCTGTTCATAGCTCAGGGACAGGTCAAGCAGCCATGAAAAAAAAAAAAAAGAGTTGTGTTAAAAAATTATGGTAAATTCCTTTGCCTTTTGGGAAGTAAAACAAATTTGCACAAACTTGTTTAGGTAAAGCTAGATGTACGTGGTTTTGGATTGCTTAATGTGGAAGGATCCCTTGTTGCCCACCTTGCTAGTGGTCTCCAGAGTACCATAGTCTTCAGCTCAGTAAAATCTCTTGGAGAGATGCTGGCCATCTGTTAATATGACATAAATATCTGATGCTTTCATCCTTGGGGTTTCTTTTGATGTTAGGAGCTCATTTGTTTAAGCAAGTTGATTAGGAGATCTGTTTCCAAAAATTGTGTGTTCTTACTGTTCTTTGTTAAATACAGGATTAGGCGCGTATTTGGGTATACATCTGGGCATCAGATTTTAAGTCTTTCTCATATTCTACAATATTGAAGAGATTTATAGGCTATTTATCAAGGATAGCTTTTAATATGACTTCTACATTCACAGGAGTGACTGAACATGCAAACCGGTAGGCCTATTGGCATATTGCTACATTTATTTCTGGTTCATTTAGTTTGCTCTATACAGGCCAAATAGGTGTAGAATCTACAGATTTTGTTTTTGCGGGCTGTCAGATGACTAATCTGTGCTTTCTCAGTGCTGTTTGTGAAGACTGCCATAACTCAAGGTCTTTCTTAACTGTGTTAAGTATTTCATGCAAGAAAACATCATTCGTCAATTAATCCACACCTATGGTGGACAGTGCTGGAAGAGCTCTAAGCTACCCTGGTTTCATTCAAAAACAATCTGTTATGATACAAAAGGTTATGATGTCTTCTCTGTGAGGTGGCAGCCTCTGGCAGAGGAGTAATACCTTCTAAAGCTCCTTTCATTAGAGCCAGAAGAGCATGTCTGTCTAATCACTGAATTTATTAGCTCCCATGTCATATCGCGACATGTGCCATTACTGCAATGAGTTGAAACAGTTTCTAAATTTTGTATGGGCAGGCACCTCTGTGCTGTGAGTAGAAGTAGTCCTAGTGACCTGATCTCTCTGCAGTGCTACCAGGCTTTTTGCTCTGAGCTTAAAATTTATGCTAAATATTTTTATACCAGGGACTTCTCAATCTCTGAGAACACTTTTTTCCTCCCTTGCACCTATGTGCAAGCTACCACATAGCAAATGCTTCTCTCCATTTTTGCCTATACTTCCTTGCAGGCATGTAGGTATCTTACTCATGGGTATGTTCAGTTGCACAAAATCAGCCACTCTATAAACATTTGTGCCCAACTGCATACAGCCTTATTGAAAAACACATTACTAGAAGCATGAAGACAGATGAGTAGGATCAGAATCTTACTAATTTGGATTCACTGCTAGTTCTTACCCTGTGTCCAGCACTTTAAATGGTGGCTTATGCTCACAATTGGTGATCATTATTTATGTCAATGTATCTTTTAAAGGCTATTTTAACTGCAGTGTCATGCTAGCATAAACAAAAAAATAGTCATTTAATGAAATTGTTTTGTTCTTTTGGATTAGAAAATAATGTCTTGTGGTACGTAGAACAGATCTCCTCTCAAGCACTGTGGTTACTTTTGCCAACATCAAAATAGCCCGAACTCCCAAGCACAAACTTGCTCTTTTTTGATCCTTCTTTGTGATCACACTTCCGGTCCTATTAGGATGAGATAGCAGAAATGAAGAAGAAACTGAAAACTCTGACGCATCAGGTGGATCTGCTGAAAGAGGAGATGACAGACAAAGAAGCAGCCCATGCGAAAGCACATCTGGAACATCAGCGAACCGAGAACGAGAAGGAATCACTTAAAGTAAGAGCCTTTACATGTACACCTTCTTACAAAGGATGGTTCCCATGTTGCTATCATGTTCCTGGTCTGTGGTAGTTGTTTTGCTGTATTTTAATAAAAAGTGCTGTAGCTGAAGCACAAGACCTCAGTACCCTTTAGAGGTATTAGTTACATAAATCTTCTGTGTATCTGACAAATGTAATGTCTGCTTATCATTATAATCAGAAAGGTACTGGATTGTCTGTTGTAAGCTTTAAATCTCTTGGTGACAGAACAGTTTTACTAAAAAGTTCCATTTTGCTTGCA
>Ga0181612_137101_pt1 | contig 23438 bp, 13 predicted proteins | sample HoacroProtozoa21_FD_119630 | JGI IMG/M metagenome (GOLD analysis project Ga0181612, IMG submission 119630) | Hoatzin crop microbial communities from Cojedes, Venezuel. Combined Assembly of Gp0051906, Gp0051904, Gp0051908
GATTTGGCATTTAGAATTTCTACTACACTGTACATTTAAATCACAATTATTTCTATATGGAAAGACTTACCTTGCTATTAACTATTTCTCTTTTTCCTCTCCCTTTTTCTAAGGACAGATGTATCTAATTTCCTGTTAAAGATCCCAAAAGGAAGTAATGTAGTAACGTGGCAATTTCCTACGTTAACAAATAGTGTAACTGGAACTACCACTAGAGGGCTTTAATAAGGACCTAAATCTTACCTCTGCTACACCCTTTCCAATCCGGAGTAATTTAATGGGAAATCTAGTTGCCCATTTTTCTTTAAATTTGAAAGGCAGACTGGCAGTTTCTTTTTCTTGTTTAATTATATCAAAGTTTGTCTTAATAAATACAGTAGATGATTTGCTTCTTAAAAGTTCAGTTAAAAAGGAGACAATTTTCAGAGATAGGGCCTGGAAAATGAAAAGCTTTTCTTAATTGTGAAGAACAACAAGTACACTTTAAAGCCAGTTTTCAGACTGGTCCTTTAAATGCCTTTAAGGTGACTCTGTTTAAGGGCAGAAACCCACAGTCTGGCACTTAGCAGTGCTGAGCGGAGGGGCACCCCAGGGGCCGGGATGCTGAAGTGGACCAGCAGCTAAGGCTTTGCATGGCTCAAGCGCTGACAAAAAGCAGCAAAATTTCTGTAGGGTGTAATGACTAAAATTCATCTAATAATACTTAGCACTTACTACTTTGGGTACGTCTTCAAAGAGCTGAACTAATAGCAGCTAATTTAATCTTCACACAATCTGAGGGAGGAGCATTATCATTGCTGTTTAACTGAGGGCCAGAGCAAAGAAACAGCACTGCAGAGAAACGGAAATGTATGCCTCTACCTAGCTACTTTGTGCCTGACTAATAGGAAATATTTTTAGTGAATTTAATCCTGATAGGTACTTAGGGGGGCTGCTGACTCTTCCTAAATCCTAAATAGCTCTTATTTTAAAATGTAAAGGAGAATTCAAAGTTATAACTAGGAATAAAAAACCCCAGCAAACAGACTATTCTTCCTATGGGCCTGAAAACACATTTCCTGTTATAGGAGGTGTGTCAACCATCAGAGAGAAGAGACATTTGAATTCCTTCTCCCAGCAGCTGTGATTCTCAAGGGCCCCATTTGCCCCAAATCCCCTATATTATTTTAAAATAGGAACTCAGCATGTCCAGCTGGGCACCTTGCAGGGTCCTTGGAAGACTGCCGTTGCTGTGCTACCCCACAAGTGCTGCAGCTCCTGGGTGAGCGGAGGCGGGGGATGTACTGCAGCCCCCACTTCCCTTTATGGTCATATCATGGGGGTGCTTTTGGGTGGAAGAGCCACCATGGCGCAAGTACCTGGGCATGATGGAGGCAGAAGACCATGTCTCCGTGGCAACGTAACCTGCAGTGGCACTCCTCATGACAGCATGGAGGAAAGTGGTGGCCAGCTCCACTGAAGATCCATGGACCCTGTGCAGAGCCCATCTGCCATGATCCCCTTCCTGAGCAAACATTACTGCTATTTCTGGTGTGGCCCAGTCCAACCTTAGCACCTCCCCAAGCCACAGATACCCAAAGGGGGCACAAAGTGACAGTTTTCTCGTCACTCCACATGGTATAGGGAGATCCTGAGGGGCCTTAGGGAGGCAACAGTGAGTACTGTAAAGTGGAAAAAATGCCAGAAACAGAGAATAGATATATATGAGGAGTAAACAGGGACATAGGAGGACAATGTCAAACCTATAAAGGAACAATGTGTTCACTCCTAAATAGAAGATGAGTCCTGACTGGAGGCTTATTTGATTTAATGAAGCCATTGGCAGGTCTTTCTGAAACAACCATAAGAATTCTAGAGATCTGGGTTCAAAGGGGAGGATGTCTGATGGATTTTCTAAAGTCTGTATTCAGCCTTCTCTGAAGCCTGCAGTAGGTACGAATTTATAGTCAGATGCAAAATTAGAAAACTAAAGACATTTGCTTAGGTTTAACTCAAAAAAACCAAAAAAATCCCCCATGTTTCTTGCAGTCTCTCTCCTGTTGTCTACAGAAGGCCACTGGCATTCCCTAATGACTGGGTAGATCTGAAAATTAAGTTTGAGATACATGCTTCATAGGATGTCCCAGACCCACACTCTTGAGTTGTCCCTATATTCTGGTCACTTCTGGAGCTGATAAAATCACATACGTACCTTAAAACCTTGCACATCCACTAGCATTACATTCAGAAAAAGAGTTAGTGAATAGCTGGGGTTTGGTTTTCTGCCACAGAAAATCCAAAACCAAGCATGGGAGCACACATGCTTTAAGTACATATGTGCATACATATATTTATTTATATGCATAAAATTAACACTTGGTTTTAAGAAAATAACCTATTTTAAAAGCAATAACACCAAGTTTTAAATACACACCTCTACATATTGATATGTTTAAGTGTTAATTTTTGCAGAAACTGCAAAAATGCTTAGGTCAAGTGAGATGGATTCTAACATCTTTAAGTATTTTATTTTTCAGTAAAACTGAAGGGCATTTGAAAGAAAAACTATTTTGAATGAAAGAATCAAAACTTGCTCTAAGAGAGTAAAAAAAATTGATTTAGATTTTAATATTAGTATTTTTATTATTAATTTAATGCTAGTAGTCAAAGTTTTTAAAAAATGAATAGCTTATTGCCTAGATTTCTGTCCTGAAGAGAGCAACTATATTTCATTACAGTGCTGGGCAATTTGCCATGTTGTTCATACTCCAAAACCTTGGCTCCAGCCCCTAGTTCTCCCCGACAATGACTGGGGTGTGATGCTTCCCTTTGTCAGCTGAGTCTGTATTGCTACAACATGTGTTGGTTGTCTCCATTGCTCCGCTCCTGTCACCGTTTCCTTGTGATTGCACTTAAAGCATCAGGAGATTGAGATGCCAGAGCGGGTTTGGGACTTCACAGCTTAGGGGACATGATAATGAAAAGTACAAATTTTCTCCATCTCTTCCCCTTGCATTCCTATTTTGTGGTGAGACCATTTCACAAACACTCTCTGCATTACACAAAATGGTGCACATCAGAGTAACAACAATATTTTTTTTAAAGTTGGCTCATTTTCATGGCCTTGCTTGTGTCATGGATCCGATTCAGATGAAAAAGAAAAAGGATATATTACACTGCTAGCCATTGCTTTGGAAGGAAAGTGCAAGGCAGAAATTTTGAGTGCCTTAGGCAGGTAAGCAATAATAGGTTGCCTGCCTAAGGCATTAACTCAGAGATCAGTGATAGCCCCTTCTATGTCTGCAAAAAAATCTTTGAAGAGGAAGAGGTGTAATGTGATCACAGAGCACTCAGAAACATATTCATTGCTCTGCTTTGTCTTTGTAAATCTTTTCAGTGTTCAGCAAGACAGCGGTGCTGCGGCTGCTAGCTATTAGGGCTGCACACTGCTTTTCAGATTTACAGCTGTGTGCTTGTCATTTCCAGATGCAGTTTTACTAAGACAGTCACTCAGGAAACATTGTGAGAAGCAGCAGGTTTCCAGTAAAACATGCCCATAAACACCACGGTTGCTGGCAAAATAAGGCTTACACCCAGATGCTTTAGGAGAAAAACAGTCTATTCTTTGTTCACTTTTACCCTGAGGGTTCAACTCAGATCCATAAATATGTGCAATGGAGCAGACCATCCAGCTCGGCCAGCTGACGGGATGTGTAATTCCCCATCTCAGATGCTTCTGCTCTTTCTGTTGCTTGGATCTGTACAAGGATTCTAACTGATGAAAATAATTCAGAAAGCTGTTTCAATCAAAACGCAAATCACAGGCTATGTGGGGTTTTTGTTCTCAGTTCAGCTATGGCTAACTGAGAACTGGACTTTAGCAGAGAAACGCAAGAATCCAGAGGCTGAAATACACGAAATTCCTGTCGTTCCTGAGCTATCCCAACAACACTCATTCCAGTTCCCCCAGATTCTGGGAACAGCAGAGTGCAGCACGAAAATTGCAGAGGTTTAACTGGCACCTGATACAGCATGAGCAAGCTGGGGACCACTGGCTGCTGAGGCACTGCTGTCCCTCCTGCTGTTGGATGGAATCACCCACTGGAATTGGGGATTTCTGGGAGCAGTAGCTCTTCCTTACAGCGGTGGGCTTGGCATGCTTACTGGTCTTCGCAGGGACAGGGCCAAACTTTTGTTTGCCACAGTGGGCCAGTGAAATGAACAGTCCGGAACACGTACGGAGAAGTTGGGAAGCATCATATATGACATATTTCTCAGCATGCACATTGACCATATCAGTAAAGCTCTAAATACTAGAGCCAGCCACACTTTGGGAACCTTTTTTTTCTTTTCTCTCTTCCTTTTTTTTCTTACTGGGTCTCATCTGTTCAATTCTTTATGTATTAGGAAATAAGAAAATGAAGAGCCATTCCCAGGTGAGAGTTCCTATAATACCCTTCATTATTGTATGCTATTTTTTGCAAGTTAAAATTATAACTGTGACTGGTAACAACATATCACAACAGTTGTTTTCTCTTTTATTTCTCCTAGATTTTCTTCTTCAGTGAAAGAACTTTCTGAATGAGTTTCTGCTTGCATGATGAGTTGCATTGCATGGAAGACTAGAAACTGTATGTACCTGTGTTGATGTTTGCCCCCCATGTCAGAAGGGAAAGGGTGTATAGTCTGCCTAAATTCAGATGGCATAGCATTAACAGAGCACTTAATCTTTCTCCCTCATCTCTCTGATGGAGCAGGACAAGTGTTGTGTTTTCTTTTTAGCCTGTGTACCCCCTCTGTAGCATAGAAATCATTTCCTTATAGCTGTTTTTACAGAGCAGGGTAAAAGCTGATGTATTCACTACCAAGGCTCCCCAGGCGTTTTTAGTGCAATTTATAGAGATGTACTGAATGAAAGATATCTACTGCCAAGTTGTCAGCCTGAGCATGGGACTGTGCAGTCCTCAGCAAGTGTCTTGTCTCGTGACTCCTGCCTGCTCTCCAGTGGCTTTGAAAAAAAGGAAAGGGGACTTGGAAGCCAAAACAATAGTGACAAATTGAAATCTAGAAGTGATACTTCAAAACATCTCCTGCCCCCATTCACATGGTGTAGAATGGACTTTACCCCTTGAGATGCTAGCTCATTTTGTGAAATGTTTATTTCAAAAAATAAAAGAGGAAAAAAAGTGGCTCTTTCTATTTCCCGTAAAGTTAATTAAAATGTAGGAGACAGTACTAGCAACATATCAATAATTCTGTAATGTACAAATTTTGCACCTACTGCATGTTGACCAGAGCTGACCGTTCTTGTAGGAGAAAAGATTTATTTCCCTAAGGATAAAAAGAAAAAATAATGTTGACATAAACGGTTTAGGATTGTGAGCTATTCCCAGCTAGTGTCAGATTTTCTTCCTAAAGGATGGTGAGCTTCATCGCAAAAGAAAATCTTTATTATCTTAGTAATTTCATTCATGATCTGGCTTCTTTTGCTCTTTCTGCATAGAAATGCTCCCCCAGTAAATGTTTTCCCTTCTTTCACACTTTACTTTTTCAGGTGTGCCATAAGTTTGGTGAGACAGCACATAAAATACAAAAATCCTTGGAAATCTCTAAGATTTCTTTGCAGTCTATAATGGAAAAAATATTTTTTGCTTCATTTTAATAAAAATATTGTTGGGTTTTAGGTTTTCCTTCCTCCTGTGTCTTTCCATTTTTTTGCCACTGGACACAACAGTCTCATACTGGGTTTTGTCATGTCTTTTCCTCCATCTTGCTGTTCAGTCAGTACCACAGCAAATAACATTCCTTGACACGTTAACACTTCTTGCTTTTTGTACCCAGTTTTACTTTTCTTGAAGGCGGTGTGATCTAGCATAGCTTTCGAAATGACATCCTTCACAGCTGTCCAAAGAAGCATTTGTGAACTGAGCTTCAAATGTGTTCCTACGTGTTAATGCAGGTTCAAATTCCCTATGTTTTTCTTACCTAGCATGTATAGCTTCAGTACAAACAAACTATACAATAAGACACGTGCAACAGAGAAAAAGATAAAGAAATGAAATGAATTGAAATAAGTACTGCAAATAAGAGGAAGGATTGCTTGCTTGCAGCGAGCAAGATGTTTCATTAGCATCTTATTCCATTAGCAGAGGGTGCAACTTCAGGTCTGTTCCAAAAATAGCAAGATAAATATTTGAGTGAGTGTGAATAACAAGCAAAAGGTATTAATGAAGATTCTCTGGAAGCACCTTTCCATTTAGAACTAGTTCTGAACTTCTCCATGTACTCTAGAGTTATACCTACACTTTGACAAATGGTACAGTGTCAACAGCTTGCCTATTGAATCATTTATTGAAGTATATGCTTAAAAATGATTATGTGTCTAGAAAGATAGGCGGTTATAGCTCAGAGAAAGAGCATGATTCTTTTCCTCGTGTTCTGTTTTCATGGGTTGTGTTGATTACATCATTGAGGCAGGGAAGGGTGAAGCACAGTGGTTAGGTCACCTTAATGAGGGCAAATAAACTGTGTTTCTTCCAAAGATGTGGAGAACCTTTTTAATTAGACATATGTGGAGCATTATTTATTTTATTTAATACTTTATTTTTATTGTGGTTGTTTTCCCAGGAATCTGCACTTAACAGAGGGATGTTTTATGTGGTGTGTTCTTGTTTTGTGTATGGAGGCAGAAGTTTTAATTTTGTTTTGTTTTGTTTTAGGAGGAAGGAATATATATAACATATATACTATTTATACCTGCTTTTTAGACAGACTGTCCTAGTTTTTATCACCTAGAAGTAATAGAAATAGTGAGCTTTTTCTATACACCGTTTCCCACAAAGTGTATGCAACGTGACTTCTGGGGGATCTGTTTGGTTATTTTTTGTAGTTTCTTACATCTACCACTGTGGAGTAAAAAGCTCTATAAAAATATCTTTATCATTATCTTAATAGATGAACCTTTTTCATAGAAAAAAGTCTGTCTAAAACAAAAAGTTTCCAAGATAGTGACAGCATACTGACTCCATGCGTCCACTGTATTTTGAAAGTAAATTACAAAATTTGGGAATTTTGTAACGGTTTTGAATATCTTTCATGTTCTTGAGTTTTCTGTCTCAAACAACCTTGGGACTACAGCAGCAAAGGAACCTAAACGGCCTGTGTGAGACCAAAAGCTAGGCCCCTAAAACTGTAGATATCTGGCCACCTTCTGGAAGAAACAACTTCCAGAACAGGCTCCCTGAGGGGTGCACGTGACTATTTGAAAGCAGAGGAGTAAGAACCAAAAAAAAATTCAACTGCCTCTGTTTTTGACATGAAACACTAACAACAAGATTTTGTCTTAAATGTGGTCCCTCATCAGGATTGAGATGCTAGGAGGATGTTTGGGTGCAACTCTTGGAATTCCTATTCCAGCTTCTGGAGTTGGATTTCTAAACCTTTCCTTTCAAAGCACAACTGCCACTGAGGAGCTAATGCCCTTATTTAATATAACAGCTTCGTGATTAATATATCCTGTCAGTGTGTGGGAAACCTGAATTCAATTTCCTCCTCTGCCTGAGGGATTTGAACTCCAGACCACACAAAGTGACCTGATCAGCAAGCTATAGTATTTTGTGGGTGAAGAAGACTCTCATTCAAACTTGCTAAGATGTCCAAGCAACACAAAAAACTGAATATTAAAGGAGGCTAATTGCTCTATTTTCTGGCAGATAGTGTTCAGAAGACACAGGACACTGAACGCATAATTTCATATTCTGAGTAGTAACTTCATTAGGGTGCTGGATATCGAAGGTGCCTGTTCTAGCCACATGCGTATGGACTGTGAGCCAGTGGGTATTTCCTAAGAATATGCATCTAACTGAGAGCTCTGCGGATCCAGCATATGAATGTGTACCCAGTCACTGAATTCCATAGGACTGTACAAGCAAGTGTAGGTGCCAAGCTTCTCCATGCTGTCTGAAAATGGCCAGAAGCACCGCTTAGGGAGTAGGACATCTTGAGCACCCAAAAGGGTGATGCAACTGTGCGTGGCAGTCAAGGAAGTCTTTTGAGGACTGCAATTCTGGCATGGGCACAGGAGTCCACCCACAGCTTTTTATAGGTTCAAGGCAAGAACAACACTCCCTTCAAGAGCTGAAGAAAAGGAAGAAAGTTTTTGATCACTTTAGTGTGTTTGCAAGGCAATACCATGCTTGGCTGATTGCACTGTGTATGGTTGCCTACTATTCCAACTTGATGTTATACTGTTACATTTTATTTGTCACTCAGTTATTTTCATTCCCAGTGCCACTATAGCTCTGAAACTGATTGTGGACGCGGGTAGGTCAAGGGGAAGGAGAATTAAGGGTCATCTTAAGTTTATATAGTGGTGCTTTTTCATTTTCTATAAAGCTAACTACATTTAGGCTCCCTGTCGGGTAAGCTTTTTTTCACTTGTCTATTATTTTCAAAGAAGAGAGTGCATATGACAGTCTGAGAATAGCACCAGCCTGAACACAGATGGTAGGGATTACACCGCACTGAGCCTTGACCTTCAAAAGCCTGCCATTTCTTTTCAAGGTTTCTCTTCTTTGACAGGTAGACTGGCTTTTGTCAATTACTTTCATTAATGCATTTTTTTCATTACAATCAGTTACCCGTGCTTTAGACCATGTCTCAAAATTACAGCAAAGCAGGTTCCAAATTGAAAAGCTGAAACTCTTTGCCGTATTTTTCCCTTTTCTGTTGCCCCAAAGTACGCTGAAGTGCTGGAAGATTTAGCTCATAATGGAGAAATATCACCCAATTTCTACTCTTTTCTATTAGCCACTTGGCCTAAGAGATTCTGGCCAGCACATGAGGTAAAGGATAACCCATCTAATCACAGATCAGGTTTGCAGGGAACTGTATTTAGAAGGTGTTATTTTCTGAGGTGTTAAAAATGATACAAAATTTAAATATGGGAACAGAAGTGAAACACTGTTTTTATAATCTGGAAGTAAACTTTTCATAGGCCAGATACAGCCATTCCTGTAATGCAATGGTACTGTAATGTAAACAGCAAATGAAAATCACCTATTGCAGGCCAAGATCATAGAACTCCATGGAATGCACTGGTACAGATGAAAGCAGGATTTAGCCTTTTTGTCACTGAGATACTGACAAGCAGGTCAGAAACTCAAACGCTTATTGGAAACCTCATGACTGGAACAGCCAGGTCACAGTAGTCTGCAGAACTGGGCTGCTGATGTAAGAGTAGATTTTTCTTGGGAGCTTGGTTTTTCTCTGCTGTGTTGGTGATAGCTGAAAATACTCTAGATGGTTCTCCTCAACCTCCTAGAGTGGTTTCTGTGACTCTAAGAAATGTGGGAACCAGTGACCACTCAATAGGATACTTCATCTTTCTCCCACAGCTCAGCATCTCACGAAAATTCTGGTTTGAATTTATTTCCAACATTCAGATCTCTCTGGTAACAATATAGATCTCCTTAACCTGTGACTATCTTTGTAGGATATCTGATGATGAACGTACTGAGGCACAGGAAGTTCCATCTGAACATGAGGAAGAACTTCTTCACTCTGAGGGTGACGGAGCACTGGAACAGGCTGCCCAGGGAGGTTGTGGAGTCTCCTTCTCTGGAGATATTCAAGACCCGCCTGGACACGGTCCTGTGCAGCCTGCTGTAGGAGACCCTGCTTCGGCAGGGGGGTTGGACTAGATGACCCACAGAGGTCCCTTCCAACCCCGAACATTCTGTGATTCTGTGAAAAACACCGATGCCAGTTGCAACCACAGAATATAAGCAGGAGTGGGAGAGATTTCGGTTTTTTATTTGTAACACTCTAAAATGACAATCATTAATGTTGTTCTCAATTTGTCTTCTAATTGTTGATAATTAATATGTAAACCTGCCATAAATACATTCTAGTTCAACAAATAAATGAAAAAATAAGGTCTGCAAATACTCAAAGTTAGCATGATAAATTAGAAAAACATCTTATTTTGAAAACTTTTTTCAAATGACACATTCAGAGTTACAAAAAAGTAAATGTATAAATTCATAATATTTTTAAAAAAATTGTTCTTAATTAATGCTCTTTTATTAGAGAAATACGTCATGAGAGAAAAATAGTTTTTAGAAGAAGCAGTAAAAAACCCCACCCCAAATGAAAGCCAGGATATTACTTTAAGGAAATAGCAGAAGTCTTCCTTATCAGCAGAAATGAATCAAACTTGAAGGAAACCTATGGATTCTAATTCATTTTCTGTCTCTGCACAGCATTGTCTGGAAGGTTTATGCAGCTGCACAACTGGGTAATGGGTTCAAATCTGCACCACAAAGAGACTTCTAAATCAAATTCTAAATCAATACTTTTCTTTTGCTTCTATGGTAGAGTCTATGGTAGCTCAAAACCAGCTTGTTTATGCTTGACAGATTTCCCATAAGAGCTATTAGCATAATATTTATCAGCAGTATTTCAATGCGTGAGGTCCCATTTCAACAAAACCCAGCAAAACAGGTTAGCTTCAAGCCAGAGAACTGAAGAGAACTATTTCTCTTCTTTAAGTGATTCACTTAGATTAGGACCTAAAATCTAAATCCCAGTCCCTGGCTTCAAAATCTACTCAAAACTCAGCTAGACTTTCCTTTAACTCTATGCACCATGCATATCGCACACAGATGCCTTTCCAACTTTTATTTTGGCTGAAAGCAAACGATTAAAAATATTCCATAAAAACAGACTGCGCAATATTGCTATTGTGGACAAGATAGGATGAAGTGTGTATCTCAACACAGAAACCTTGTTTCATGCAACATTGTCCATTTTAAAAAATTTGTTTAAGATTCAGAAAAATTCTAATTATCTACTCCCCAAATCAAAACTATTTAGAGCCACATTCATCATTCAAGCAAGTCTGTCTGTCAGAAGACGATCGCACTGTGAGTCACCATTACTCTTCTTGTTTTTCTCAGCACAGACGAGCTATATCCCAAACAGATTTATGTTCTGCTGACCAAGAAAATCGTCAACGGAAAGACATGCAAAACGTGAGGGCTCCTACACTTCAGTTCCCCTCTAAACAATTAAATGAGTTCTTTAGAAAGAATCCTAGGCTGACTGGATGTGCTTGGCAAAAAGCCGGCGATAAGAGATAAAATGTTTCATAACACTAAAGCAAGTTTATAGCCCTCTCTCATTCAGGAGCGCTCCTGCTCTGCCCTGCAAGCTGGGGAGGCAGGGGCAGAGGCATGCTGGACTGTCACATTGATCTGCTGTCAGATACGATAATATCTGGTGAAACACCAAGAAGAAAACGTCAGTCGTGGTTCTGTTTCACAAACCCTACAACTGCAGAGATAATTTCTTTCTCTCGCACAACTCCGACCCACCGACTGCTTCCCAGGCAGAGCTTCTGGCTGCCACCGCCCCCCCGGCTGGCCCAGTGCTCTGCAACTCGACAGTGGCCCCTGGCGGCTGCTCCTGTCCCAGCCGCGCGGCTCTGCTGGGGCCGGGGCTGCGGCACCTCCTTCCTCACCAGCTGGGCATCACGAGAGCAGCCCTGCTCTGCTCTGCGCAACGACAACAGCAGCTGCTGATTCAGCCTGCCCTCCTCTTGAAGAGTGTTTGAGATTGGTGTTTTGACTAGAGGAATTTAAACAGAGCGCTAAAAGCAAATTCTACTTCTTTTTTAATTAAATAGTAACGTAAAAGCTAGGAAACACAGAGACTGCATGATTAGCTAAAGTAAAAAAACCAAACACACACAACGGAGAGCTGATAAGAACTTCTTGTATTAAATCATGTGCTAGAGCTTTTCTGGGATGCAAAGTCGAACTCCTGTCCAAGGAGTTCACAGGCAGGGCAGCAAAAGTATGGATGCTAAAAAGATATGACAAAAATACATAAAACTGCACAAAGATAATGTACACATCACCAGTTTGAGCTTATTAGGTTGCATTTGTATGTACATTTGTTCTAGGGTTTAAAACTTTACCATCTTCTCTGAGGTAGATCAAGCTTTAAGCTCAGAACCGCACGTCAGATGTTTAACGCATGAAGGAAAATCTCTTCTGACAGCCTCAGCGCTATGTTTACTTTACAAATTTGTATTTGTTACCTCCATATGAAGATGTCAGGCATACTTTTGCTTATTTTATTTATCTGATTCCCTGTAATATCTTGTTATTGTTTTCAAAAACCTCTTGCACTTAAGAGATGGCATAGTAAAATACCTCCTCCTTCTCCTCAATATTGTAACAGAACCCTGGGGAAGGGCCGTGCAAGGCTGCCCAGGAGCTAAGCTGGCAGGTGTGTGTGTGAGAGCACCCTTTCTTCACCAAATTTTACAGACCGTAATCAGCTGCCCACATTTGGAGCTGCACATAGCCGTACAGTTCGCTGAGCACCAGAAATGGCCTGCTTGCAAAAAGCAGGCAATTCACCTGGCTGTTCTTCAGGAGGTCGAGTGGCCAAAGCCTCTTCCCCCAGAACCTGTACTTCACCAGTACCCACACAGGAAAATACAAATTGACAAAAGTTTCCATGGACACTGGCTGAAATTAAACAGTGCACTGGTGACAGCATCAGTGCTTTACTAGTGAAGATGGCAATTTTTGCTGAGCTGAGAGTCATTGCAGGTATTGGCTCAGGTAAGCACCACACTATCTACGCAATGAATTAATAACCTACCATCAGTATAAATATTCTTTTTTTCTCATTAAAGGTGCTTCTAATGTTTATATATAAGCAATACAAACAATAAGCAACTCAACATCAATCTGAATCATGTCTCATGCGAAAAGGTCTCTAGACTCACCATATTACTGCTTCATTAGACAAAAGCTAGAGTGAATAGACAAACCTCATGTTATGTCCTTAATGTCACTAAAACATAGCATAAATGGAGGAAAGAATTCCAGAGCTGCTGGCTCTCCATTGAGAAAATTGTACTTTTAGTCCTTACGCATTTATATTTACAGGATGCTATTGAAAGCAACTGATTTACTTCCAATATGCTAAGCACTGCAGAAGTAAGCTTTGCAGTTAAAGTTCATCACCTTGAATAGTACCCAGAAGCAATTAAAAAAGCAACACAGGCTCTAGCGAGCAGAGGGGAAGCACAGGATCCACCATGCGCACTGCCAGCACAGTGCGTGCCTCCCCACGTCACGGACTGCGACTGCACACCACGACCCTTCTCTGCATCATGGCATCCACAGGAGCATTCCCCACAAACACGGCCAGCAAGCAAGGTGCAGCAGGGAAGTGTTCTGAGCACACACCGTTGTGTTCAAAACATACGTAAGAATGCTGTAACAACTTATCATAATATTAGAAGTACACATCCATATATAGGACAGCAATCTAAGGAAACCCTGAACAAGTGTGATTTATATGACTGCCAAATGCTTTACTATGCGGTAAAATATTGGACAAATACCTATCTGTTTTAAAAATATTTTCCTGGAAGCAGTTGCCTCTAAATGCATTACAACCCCTTCAAACGAAACCTACTCTTAATGAGAACCATTGCACTGGATGGAAAACTCACAGAAAAAAGCCAGCCAAAAGAACGAGAAACAAACTGTGACCGAGAACCCGTGGAGCTGGGACCTAGAATTAGAGACTTTCTGGTATAACTTTGTGTAACAATACTACCCAGCCTGCCTGCCTGCAAAATCAGCACTCATATAATGGGCACAGCTGAGTAAAAATGATATTATTCCAAGAAGCCCTCAATACCCCAGTTTTACATATTAAACCCCCCAAAAAAAGACTAACTAACAAACAAACGATTAAGGCCCCAAAGCAAAAAATATTTAAATTCCTATTGAGAAGCTTAAATAAGAGTTACACGCTTAAATGCTTCATTTAATCTGAACCCTAGCATACAATGCTGGCACAGCTCTTACAAATGATCTGAGAACACGCTTCTTAGGGCAGGCAACCTCATCTCCAAATTTGGCACTGGTTTTAGGTTCCCTCCATACTTCAAATCATACTTCTTCGCAGTGAAATCCTGGTAATCAGGTATTCATGTCAGGAAAGGTGAAGAACTGCTTGTTATCCATCTTCTATTTCCACCACTCCCCCTCCTGCAGGCTGAGAACTAAGGCTTTCTTCCTCTCCAAAAACATCACCTTCCAAAAGGCTTCGTACGTCGCCTTTGGCAATAGACGCCACCCTTCCAAAAGCTAGGATATCAACTGGAACATATAAACTCATGTTGAAGTTCAGAAAGGAAAAATAATTTATTTTCAGAAGTAGTGAACACTACAGTGCTTTCTGTGTGTGGCACAGCTGAACCAAAGACTCCCTGTACTTGATACCACTTCTACAAGCTGTGGCTCCTTGTGCTGGAAATAGAATACTGCAGAGCCCCGAGGTCCGGCACCTATCAGCAATCTGTGTCCTAAGTACAGGGCTTGATTTTCACGGGAGTAACAAGGTTGGGCAGGTGAGGCAGTACAGAGAGATTCACTTATTCAAAGGATTTGAAAATTAAGAGAAATAAGTCATCTTCAGTGTTTCTTTACAGGCCACAGTAGCTCAGGAGAGCAACTGAAACCCAGTGGCGGAGGTACAGGCAGCTTAACCCACTGTCCCTCTGGCCCTCCGGTGACCTGGCAGCTGTTTTCCAAATGCAGTTATTTTGGAAAATTCAATGTATTTGGAATAATTATTCCAAATATCCATAGCAGTTCAATGCTATGATTATAATGAAAAACTGTGTATCTTTTATCTACTACTAGATGTTTTTCCTTGAACAAACTACATCATTATCACCTTTTCCAGCATGAAAACAACACTATATAAATATCACTCTAAAGTAAGCTTCCAGACTAGACTGCTAATCTAAAGGAATTTGCCACTCAGTTCCCACTGACAGGGGATTTTTCTAAAAAGCCTAGACCTAAACTAGCAGGACCCCATAAATACAACTGCATTTGTCAAGATGCACACAGATTCAGGATTTTCTGAAATAATACGAGTTGACTTGACAATCTCATTTAAATTATCAAATTTATTTTAGTTCTTGCTTTGCACCAAAGCATATATAAAGAAATCCTCCATCTGCTACTGCAGGAATGACTTCTTTCCCTAAAATACCTTACACGTCTATAGCAAACTAGGCCTAAATAACGATCCATTGCTATAGATTAACTGCACAAAAGGCTGTTTTTTGTATCCGCACATGTTTATTACAGAACAAGACACTGTGTAATTATTCAAAATACATTAAAAAAATACAGTCTGCATTTATAGGATTCCCAAAGGCATCCCACTGTAAATGGAATATGCCTTCCATTAAAGAATTCCCTTTTCCAACTAAGAATCAAATGCAAAATTCAGCAGGCTTCCAAAAAGTTACAGAGTACAAATAAAAGAGCTGCTTTCTATTATGCCGATCCGTAGATGGGTATGGCTTAGTCTGCTTGTTAGAAGAGAAATACCTTGCCAAAATTAACAGATCTAATACCTTAATCGGTTGTACCACACACGTTAGCCTATTAGTGAGCAAATTATGGAGAAATCCAGAGAACCACACACAATAACGTGCTTAGCAAAGGCATGCAGTGCTTTCCACCATCTGCAATTATCTATGAATTAGAGACCTCAAACACCAACAGCTTGCTCAGTTAAAGCCTCATTTTGTTTCTGTGCTGGTTTCATTGCATCTCAGAGCAACTTGAGCTCTCGAGAATACGATCCACCCCACTCTTTCATATGCACAGTGTGTGGTAGTACTTGTAATAGGTTCAATTCTACCAGACGAAAATATCATCGGTAGGGTGAGAAGAAAGTAATCCTAAAAATGCATGATGCTCTCACCCAGACTTCTGTATCCCCTGAGGAAGCTGCATCCAAAACTTAACAAAGATTTTTTTTTTGCTTGATTGTTATAAGTCTTATGCTGAAGAAAGCATGGAGAAGAACACACAATGTTGTGACAATCGCATGGATCTACTCATCCGGATTTCTTCCTGCGCTGTGTCCATCACTGGATAGCTGAGGACAGTGCCAGCAGCCTCAACGAGAGGCTAGAGAAGTGGCACAAGGCTCTGATCAGCTATTCCAGTTCATGCCCTGTTAGAAAAACTGCTATGACAAACAAGCTCCACACAGTAAGACCTGTCTTCAGAAATGTCAGCACGCCACTTTCACAAGTACTAAATTAACTCACAAAAGCGAAAGTCTTAATGGCTCCAGTGATGTAACTTCATCTGTTGAAGCTGTTGATTCAATATGATGGAAATGTTTCATACATTTGTATTCATATCATATCCATAATGGTTCCAATGGAGCTATTTAATGTCAATTAAATGCTATTACAGTGTCAAAGGGAGTTCATTTTCAATATATTTTATTCTTCCTTAATACTTTGTTGCAGTACTTCTACACTTTTATTTCAATAACGGTACAGCAAAGTTAACTGACTACCAATGAACTGAAATAATGAATAATTTCCTTTCGTTCCCAAAGCAAATTATAGTGGCACTTGCCTGTCCGCCTGTCCAGTCTAAAATATGGTCTCTGCCCTCCAACCCCAACCAAGCCAAGAGGGGCAATTGCATGAAATGCGTAATTACACATGAGGTAATGTCTGAGTAGGTCCCCTTCCTCCTTGATACATTTCTAATGATGTTTTGTCTGTTTTCTGGCTTCTGCACCTACCTACTGAGGATAAAATCTTTCCTTTTTGTCCTTTTCTTTATCAATGCTCCATTCTCCCACTCTTCAGCTGGTTTTATGCTCCCTCTCACTGTAACCATCTCTCTGGTATCTCCTCAGGAGTTACCTCCTTCCTGCTTTAATGAACGAATCACAACCATGGTTTTCCTCTTGTTCTTTTTTCCGCGTTAATTGGCAGACCATTCTTCTACCTGGCACTCAAACTCTGGTATTTGAGCTAATTCTGATGTAATACCTCTTTTGTCCACTCCTTACAATCAGACTCTCACACTCATCTATGCCCTGTATAGATTTATTTAGTTATTTTTATTTGAATAAATCTGTGCTTTTCATAATTCTTTTCTTAACAGCAGTACATGGTGTTCCAGACCAGTACTTGTTAACCAGTCCCCAATGTGATGGGAGTTTCCTTTATTATTTATTTAGAAATGCTCTCAGATTTGTCTCACATCTGTTCCATATGAACTGGCACAGAAATGACTGACCCCAAGGTGCAACAACTCTGACTGGAAAGCATGACGTTCTTTCCAGGTTATATCTGGTCTGACAGATGAAGGTTAGATTGATGGGGGTGAGAGAGAACGAGACAGTGACTATTTCTCTTCTCCTACAAGCCCTAGAAAAGACTGGTTAAGTGTGAATTTCACAATTTGCTGTCTGCTGCCACCAGACATGTTTCAAATGATGTTGTTGTTTTTTTCTCTAAACATATCCTCCTCTCTAATCTCACGTTTATATCCACCTACTTAACACAGAAAAGCACTGGTTAAGAGGACGATAGGAGAGCAGTTACTGAGACAGGGTAGGAAGGGTCAGTTTTGCAGCAGAGTACCTCCCTCCTGCAGCATCATCTTGTTTTTACAATAGAAACCACCCTGCTTGGCAGGAGGGGATACTGAAGACTAGGTCCCATCCTGACACACCAGAATACATTTAAGCTTTAGGTTAATTAGCCCCAAAGCTTGTAATTGCTCATCTCGCCTATGGCTTAGGTGCAGCTACTGTTACTCCCTTTGCTTCAAGAATGTCACATATTTGACGCTTCACAATGCGTGTGTTATAAGGAATTAAAGACAGGATCTATTCTTTTTAATTTACAAGCAATTACAAGAATAATTTTGTAAGCCTAGCACTTAAACAGGGCGATCACTTTGTTCACAGTTTCATATCTTTTTGCAGAAAACATCTTGTCCAAAAGCAGCTCATATTCCCAAGATCTTGCTCTCGGAAGAAGAATTTTGCTCGAGAGTTAGTGAAGGCTCCGTTGTCTTTGGCCAGCTTTGCTATCCAGAGATGCACATACTGCCAGAGTCTCTAACTGGGATTCCAAGACATTCCTTGTCTCTGGTCCTTGCCAGCTTTTCTTTTAGTCTAGTACCTTAACTTCTTCTTTTACTAATTTAGTTAACAAAGGGTTTTAACGATGTTTTATGTTGACAAAAGCATAATTGGTAAGTAGGTTGCTCAGTAGCTTCAAGATAACCTGTGTTTGCCCCAAAACATTCCAGCTTACAGCACCTTCAAACAGAAGAGTATATAATTTACTGAAATGACCCATTAAACTATAGCACGAACACATTTATAAACATTAAGTCACAGTAAAACAAAGGCACATTCCATTGAGAAAACAATGATACGAAATTACAATGATAGGGTTCTGTAAAGGCAACTGTGGATCTCAGTTCTGAATACAAAATTCTGATCAAAAGGAAGTAAATTGGGAGGTCACTGTTAAATATTTCTGCAGGCAGAAATGCCACAATAATTTTGTACCTGGGGCTGCAAACAGAAGGTGCCATTTTCCAAAGGTGATTAAGGATGGACGGATACAGAAAAACTGCTCACGCTAAAGGATGCAGCTAGAAAATTTTCAAAATCTGGAATATGCAAGATTAACACTGAATATTTCAACTATAATTTCACTATTCTAATAAACACCAGTATGCCTTACTCTCTCTTCTGTTCTCAAGGAGGCAAGGATATTCTAAGGTGATCTACAAGACCGCTTGCCTTTCAGCAATTACTCCTAAGTGTGACACTGAGTCTCTCAAATGTGTGCACAGGGTAACTTCGGCTCTGCTTCTCAGCAGAGGCTTACTCCAACATTCAAAGCATGCAGACTTGAACAACTTGGAAAGGCTGGCTGCTTCTTTATCGTAATACTTACAAAACTCATGGCAGATATTTTAAATAACAATAATTGTAATCTGCCTTACACCTTTCAGAGCCTTAGCATAAGCTTTTCTAAAACTCAGAAAAAATAGGGGTATTGCAAGTTCCTCAAGACAAATATGTAATTTCGAAAACCTCCATAAATACTCTTCAAAAAGTGTTTACTTTATGAAGTCTTTGAATACATACTTTGAACTTTCCTTTCAAGTGGCATGATGGATTCCAAAAGCTCTCATTTCAGAAACAGGCTATAGCATACTACAAAGGTGGCTACAGTAACCTTACCAAGGTTACTGGAGCTAAAGAAAGTTTTTCTCCTAACAAGTCAGATCCATTTCTCTACAAAGATGCAACGGACACAGTAAGGTTAAGCCATGGTAAAGAGGGATCTCTCATCGGCTCCAGCTTTAAAAGTAGCATTTTGTGGGGGTTTTTCTAGCTTGCTGTCAGTCATTAGCCAACCGAGCGCTCCTAATGCTTCCCTATTTTTCCCATGTCAGTGGCAAAAATGTTCTATTAATACAAAAATGAAACTGGGCAGCAGGCTCTAATGCAAGCTGCCTTTGCTCAGCTCTGTCAAGAGAACAGAAGAGTAGAACGAGCTTCTGTACAGCCAGAAACCAGATGAAATAACTAAGAAAAACCTCCCCAAACCAGCTGAAAGAGACTTGCTGAATAAAGACAGGAGTCATGCTGCTTCTCTGACATTTTGTGAAAAGATGACCTCTCTGCAGATTTCAGATCTTTCCTATGAACACACACAATTGTTCCAACCAAAAGCTACGATTGCAAAAAGGGATACACAAAAGATCTTAACTAATTGAGCCTGTATTTAATGCCTTAAAATACTGGTGTGGTAAAAATATCATTATTGATTTTTTGAGTCTTCACTAGGAAAACAGTAGTACATTTACAGAATAAGTATACACAGTCACAATACGAAGCTTATTGCAAATACTTTTCTTTCGGTAAGCTCACTGTATGTCTTAAAAGAAAATTTCTTAAATGAATTGCATTAGCTTACAACAGAAATTCTACAAAGTTTGCTTATTTCTCCACATGCTGAAGGACCATTCAGACCATACTCTCACCCTTCCTGCTGCCTATCTTTTTGAAAACAGCAATAATCTTACAACCGTGCTTTTAAAACGTAAGCTTTTCAAGAGTCCCTTTAAGCCCCTGCTTATATCAAGTTATATTAGCCAAGTTCTATCAAACCGGATAAAACTGTCAGGATTTGGCACTACAGAATGCAGTACTACTGTCAAGAAAGGTGACTATTTTTTTTTTATAAACTCCTTTCTCTGAACAGTCAAAGTCACGGTAAAACACTACCCAATTGTCTCTTCCATTCTACCCTCTCTTTAGTTAAAACACCAACTCTTTTCATGGTTTTATGCATTTTTGTGATGTATATACATCAGTTTATCAATTTCCTACACCTGGGATAAATAAATGGGTTTATGTTTGTTTTTGTTTTTTTAACATATGTATATCACCGTACCTTTCCTAAGCCCGATACAGGTAATGGAAATGGGTTTAACACCACAGCAATAAACGTCAAAGGAATTCACTCTTTACAGAGATAAGCAACTCTCTTCAGAAATACTTTCCAGCTATCTGGAGAAACATATAGTTCATAATCACTGTTGCTCAATTTATCATTGCCTATTAATTTTAAACACAGAAAAAGCCTATGCATTAAACTCAGGTTTCTGATATATGGAATACACGCTGTTTTCATCTTAAATTGTCACTACAGGAATATCTGCCGCAACCAGTATCTCAGGTCAACATGACTCAGAAGGCTAGAAGGAAAGTGAAAAATAACTATGCCAAAAATCATAACAAGACTTTCATCATCTGGTGATCCACTTGGTTTCCCATGGCAATCTTTCATTACATGACTGCAAATTACTCATGCGTATTCCTTCTTCCTAATTATGGGCCTCAGTTTTACGAAAGCCTCTGCAATTCATAACAAACAGGTTACCCTTTAGATTCAATGCAAAATGAATCACCCTTGGAGAATGACTCTCCTGTAGCTCAAGTCTCTTTTAGCCATGTAATTTGACAGCAGCATTAATTCAGGAATATTTCTGGGTTTAGTCTTATGAAAGTCAGTACCAAGGAAAAATCCAAAGAGACTGACAAGCAGGACATATAACGCACAAGTAAATCTAATACCAAATAAAGCAACAACTCAGAAGTGGTGGAACACATTGCCACAGCATCTAGTCACAGAACTCAAACGTTCTGTGTGTGTGGGTCGCAGAAACAGCCACCATGTTTTGGTGAGAAGCAAAAAACTTTGTTTCAATGGCTTTGAGCCAGCCAATAACAAATATGGTCACATTAAAAAAAAACAACTATACCTGAAGATTAACCCATAACTACACTTTATAGGATAAGCTTGACTGTACTTTCTTTTACAGCATTTGCCACGTTCCAACATCACAGAAAGAACTACTGAACTAGACCTAGCAAATAAGAACGTTCAAAGGTCTTAAAAAAAAATCTCACTTCCTTTGACTTCCTCATTGTATGTAGGAGAAAAGTAAAAACAATGATATCTGCAGAATATCTATACTACTTATTACCCAAAGTGTATTTTTCACATCTTTTTAAAAGTTGAGGCTGCAGGTCTAGCTCCTTTTGAAATACAGAGGAGAAGGTAGGGTGGTCTGTGCATGTGAAAAGACATCTAACAATAGGATTATTATAGTGTTTCTGGAGCACTAACTTTTTCCCCCCGGAATTTATACTGTGCCCACGAAAATAAAGCTTTGATACAAGATTTGACTCCCTAAGGCCACCCCAGTGTTAAATAAGAAATTTAGATTCACATCTGTACCATACACTATTTATAACTTCATGACTGAAACTCAGTAATTCCTCCCTGGAGCTTCTGCTTTAGCACTTCTCTACTCTCTCGAGTATTACCAGCTCTGAATCAGTTTGTATTACAAGGCAGTAAATGAGTCAGGTGCTTAAGACCAAACAAGAGCTCTCGTCCTAACTATGCATCAGTCTGAAGAAACGAGAGCGAGCAAGTTCCTCTGCCTGCATGAGGTTCCAGCCCAATCCAGTTTGCAGGACTGAGCCCAGTGATGAAATACAGAAGTGTACCATTACAGAACAGATGCAATATGCATAGGTTAAATTTTTCAGTCTTTAAAAAAAGATGCCTGAACCACTGGGTTTCTTTCAAAAACCCAAACAGGCACCTATCTACAAAGACTACAGGCTTTCCAAAGCCTGCAAGTCATTTCTTCATACTTCATCTTCACTAGTAAGATGTGAGCAACCTTCCTGGCTCAGTCACCCAGAGGTTTCATGAGGACAAACACAGTGGAGACTAATGAATATGACGCTGAGATTATGGTAACTAGGCAACTGAATTTTTGGTTTTCATATGGATGGATTCTGCCTTCAGGGTGCTGCCTTAATACAGGGAAAACAAGGTTATTAAAAATGCAGAGTTTGCAGCTCTTCTGTACCTTTGCTCTCTGAGCTTCAAATGGTGTATTGGTTCCTGAAGCATTTTTGTCCTGAACCAGTGAGGAAGCATTTCCAGGGCACTAAAAACATATCAAAGCGCTGACATGACTGAGTGCTCCACATTGACATTTAGGGGATTGGATAGTATCAGGCTAAAGCTCTTCTGTGTCTAGAGAGACTTAATTTCAGCAGCGTGGTTGTACCATGTGTTCAATGCATTAGTCCTAGAGAGCTCTTCCAGATGCATTCCTAAAACTGCTAGTGCATTTAAGAGAGAGGAGAATAGCTCTGCCAGCAAAAGTAATGAATAATATCTTAACCAATTAGAACTTTTACGGGATAGGTAATTACCTAGACCTTTAAGAAAGTACTAGAATATCCAGCATCACCTTCAAATCATTGGCATCTGGAGTCACAGATTTCCAAATCCTGATATAGCTACTACAGGTGTACCAAGTTTTAAAGGGCCCATAATTATGAATCACAAATGTTCTAAAAACAACCCAAGTAGGAAGGCTTTTTTTTTTTAATCTGCCTTTCATGGAATCACTATACTTTGTCCACAAAGACAATAAATTAATCTAATCAGAACTCAAATATAATAGAATTTCAAGTGTTCTGCCAATAATTTTCCTCTAGGAATAAGCAGTAATCATCTACTACAATTATGTATAGCTAGAATTATTAAATACAAACATGTAATATCGATGTTTAATTTTCTCTGTTCCTTTTGTAAAACATGCAGAAAGATTAAAATTTTAGAGAACTCATACTAAAGATACATAGCAGAAACACTCTTAAACTGTCATCTTACAGCAAAAGAAAATCTGACATTCATATGCTGGCCTTTTTTCTTTTACCCTCTTTTTATTTGGATTTAAGAAGCAGTGTGATGTTTCTGTTCCACCTACCTGCCAGCTTTGAAGCCGATTTTTAAATCCGTTAACCTGATTAGTCAAAGTAAGTGGTAGCTTGAATAGTAATTTAAACACAGTGTAATTTGGAGAATACAGAGTTTATTTTAAATGACAGTGCACAGAAGTGTACATGTGTTATACATACTAAAACAGGGAATGCATTTTAAATTCTAAGTCTTGTTCTATACA
>Ga0181612_139038_pt1 | contig 23438 bp, 19 predicted proteins | sample HoacroProtozoa21_FD_119630 | JGI IMG/M metagenome (GOLD analysis project Ga0181612, IMG submission 119630) | Hoatzin crop microbial communities from Cojedes, Venezuel. Combined Assembly of Gp0051906, Gp0051904, Gp0051908
GTTTGAAGAACCACCAAATCCCCGACTAGCAACTGATGTTACTCCTCGACCAATGGTAACTGAGTTCAAATTTGGGCAGCTATTAAAAGCATCATACTCAACAGCCGAGACACTATCTGGAATCACTACTTTAGTTAATAAATTACAACCTTCAAAACAATCATATCCAATCTTTTTAAGACCCTTGTTAAAGGTGACTGATTCAAGTTCGCGACAACACCAAAATACGCCGCTACCTAGTGTTACCAAGCTATTAGGCAGGGTTACGTGTTTGATAGGGCATCCACTAAAGGCACTATATTTGATAGTCTCTATGCCTTCGCATAAGGTTAAGAAAGTGATGCCAGACCCCTCGAACGCATTCCAGTCAATGGTCTTTACACTACCAGGTATGGTCAGAGATTTAAGGTTAGAGCAATAGGAAAAAGCATCCTCGCCAATATAAGTAAGTGTTTCTGGAAAATGAACTTCGGTAAGGCTTTTACAGGAATAAAAAGCGTAGTCGTAAATAGACTTTAAGTTTTCGCTTAGTTTCAGAGAATCTAAACTGCTACAAGAGTAAAAGGCATAATTTCCGATTCTAGTTATGCTATTAGGCAAGGTCATTTCTTTGAGTGAAGAGCATTTATAGAACAAGTAATCAGCAATGATGGTGATGTCATCTGGAATGTTGATGCTCGTCAATGCTGTGCAATTATAGAACGCATTAGCTTGCATTGTAGTTAGACTATCGGGCAGAACAATTTGATTGAGGTTTTGGCAACCCTTGAAAGCTCCATTGCCAATAGTTGTTACGCTAGCTGGTACTTCATAGCTAGTATTCTCACACCCTGCTGGATAGGCTATCAGTGTGGTCAGTGCGGTATTGAAGAGCACACCATTTAGTGTGGTATATTTCTCATTCCCTTCTGCAACAACAAATTCGGTCAATGCTGTGCAGCCACCAAATGCTCCACTTCCAATCGAAGTGACAGACTGAGGAATAGTAATGGAAATCAAACTAGTGCAACCATTAAATGCATTTTCACCAATGGTTTGTATTTGATTATGGATATTGATTTGGGACAATGCTGTACAGCCTTCAAAACATGCAGAACTGATTGTGGTTAAGCCATTACCAATAACCACATTTTGTAAACTAGTGCACCCTGCGAACACATTAGCGCCCAAACTTGATACACTATCTGGAATCACAATTGCAGTTAGGCTTGTGCATCCTCGGAATGCATCTTGGATGATTTTGGTCACTGTTTCTGGAATAGTGATAGAAGTCAAACTTGTGCAGCTTCGAAATGCTCTTTGACTAATTGTTTTTAAACCAATGGGAATGTTGACGGTGGTGAGTGCTGTGCAACCATTGAACACATCATATCCCATACTAGTTACGCTCGATGGAATCTCGACTGATGTTAATCCTGTACTATTTTTGAATGCTGCAATACTGATGGCTGTTACTGTATAGCTAGTATCGTTGTAGGAGACGATTTCTGGTATCACAACATCGCCTGAATAGGAGTTATAGGATGTGCTACTATAAGTCACGGTGGCGTTTTCACCATTTTTGTTGTAGTAGATGCCGTCAACCTCAAAGTCGTAGGCTGCAGCCGATAGTACGCATGCTAGCATTAGAGTTGCTAACATCAAACATTTTTGGAGGTAAGGTCTTTGTTTCATTGCAATCAATAGATAAGTATTGGTTATGTAAATATAAATTAAATAGCTACAATCGTTGTAATACGAGTGTCCTAGAGGAGAGGCACGGGTAATAGATATGTTAATAGGTTTACAAAATTAAAGAAAATCCCTATTAATTGCAAACAAAATCTAATAAATTTTAAGTTCATGCTATATTAAATGGTGTTAACAGAGTTACCCCCTATTTAGAACAGTGGGGTGGACTATTTTGTTTTGTAGCATGAAGATTAATAGAGGGGTAGTTCCTTTTGCTGTTTTTGGGCATCACATGTGATAGCCTCTACAAGCCCCTACATTCGCTTATCGTGAGCCCTACGCGCGGGTGAGGGTGGTGGTGAGGTTAGTCGTTGAAGTGGGCTACTAGGTAGTTGGGGCGGTGTTTGCTCTCGTTGTAGATGCGTCCCACATATTCACCGATGATGCCTAGCGATAGCAGTTGCACGCCACCGAGGAAGAGCACCAGCACCACCAGCGTGGGGTAGCCTGCCACGGGGTCGCCCCAGATAATGGCCTTGGTGAGCACGAATAGCATATAGACAAATGCTGCCACTGCCACCACCAAGCCAAGCACTGTGGCGAGCCTGAGCGGTGCGGTAGAGAATGATGTAATGCCATCAATGGCAAAGGCGAACAGCTTGCGGTAGCTCCACGACGAGGTGCCAGCTTGTCGGTCGCCCTGCTCAAAGGCTACTGCTGCTTTGTTGAACCCTATCCAGCAATACATCCCCTTGGTGTAGCGTTCGCTCTCGCGCAACTGGCGCAGGGCATCGATGCAACGGCGGTCGAGCAACCTGAAGTCTCCTACATTTTGTAGCATATCGAAGCGCGATGAGCTTTGTAACACTTTGTAAAACAGCAGTGAGGCGTGCTTGCGTAGCCAACTTTCGTGGCCACGTGTGGTGCGCTTGGCATACACGTCATCATGCCCCTCTTGCCATAGGCGTAGCATCTCGGGAATCACCGTGGGTGGGTGTTGCCCATCAGCGTCCATCACCACCACGCAGTCGCCTGTCACATGGTCAAAGCCTGCGAGCATGGCGTTCTCCTTGCCAAAGTTGCGAGATAGCGACACATAGTTAACCCGCTGGTCTTGTTCTCGCAGTTGGCGTAAGACACTGAGCGTGTTGTCGCGGCTACCATCGTCCACGAACATCAGTTCCCAGTCGTAGGCGGTCTGCTGGTCGATGAGCGATAGCAGTTGTGGGTAGAGCAAGGGTAGCGATTGCTGCTCGTTGTAGCATGGAATGAGGAGGGACACCTTTTTTTTCATCTTCGGTAGAGGGGCGTTTATCGGTTGCTAGGGGTAATATTTATTGCTTGGCGTGTGCCAAAAGAGTTGTGGATTACATCCTCTCATAAATCCAGGGCTTCGGCTCTAGAATTTTGATTTTTACCAGTTGGTCAATGTTCTGCAAGAATTCGGCTGCTTGGGTGGCTGTGTCAAATCCTTGGACGACCACATAGTGCACGCCTTGTTCGCCACCTCGGAGCACGTAGCTAGCGAAGTGTTCTTCTTTTCGTAGTCGATCACGGTAGCTGATGGCATTGATGCGTTGTTTGAATGAGGCGACTACCACCCCGTATGGCTTGGACACGCTTGCGCTATCATCCACCACGAGAGTGTGAAAGCGCATCAGCCTGACGCTGTCGCCATTGATGATGTAGTTGTTACGCTCGCGTTCGGTTGCGATTTTGGCGTAGGTCTCGGCTTCGATACCCGTTTGGCGGCGCTCAATGGTTTTGTCGTAAGCGGCCTTGTAGTTGCGCTCGTTGCTGTGGCAACTTGCTAGTAGCAGCGTCGTGACGAGCAAGGGGAGTAGTAGCAATAATTTGTTCATAGCGTTGTGGTTGAGGGTGATGGTGAGGGAGTACCTTTGGCTAGTTCGATAACCTGTGCATGCACGATGTTGCCTTGATCGAGGGTGAGGGTCACGAGCGTTCTCACGGTTTGCCAGCCGTAGGTGCCCGCTGCTCCAGGATTGACCACGAGGCAGCCTAGTGAGCGGTCGGGCATGATTTTCAGGATATGGCTATGACCACACACCAGCAGCTTGGGTCGCGACAGCTCTAGCCGTTGTTTGATGCCAGGAGCATATTTGCCAGGGTATCCACCGATGTGGGTCATCACCACTTTCACGCCCTCAGTTTCAAAAATCTCCATTTCGTTGAAGCGACGGCGCAACGAGGCGCCATCGATGTTGCCATAGACTGCGCGAAACACTGGCGCGATGCCTTGCAAGCGGTTTGCGAGCTCATCGCTGCCGATATCACCAGCATGCCACACCTCGTCGCAGTCGGCAAAGTGTAGGGCGTAGCGGTCGTCCCACCAAGCATGGGTGTCGCTGAGGATGCCTATCTTTTTCATGTGTTGACAAACTCCATCAGTCGGGCTAAATATTTGCCGATGATGTCAAACTCTAGGTTCACAAGTGTGCCAGGGACGATGTTGTGAAAGTTGGTGATTTGATAGGTGTAGGGGATGATAGCCACTTGAAAGCTGTCCTTCTGCGAGTTGCACACAGTGAGCGAAACGCCATTAACGGTGACGCTCCCCTTCTCAACGGTGACATAACCCTTGCGAGCCATATCGGGCTTGACATGATATTCAAACGTGTAGTAGCGGCTGCCATCCACTTCATCTACCGCCGTGCAGGTGGCGGTTTGGTCCACATGGCCTTGCACGATGTGGCCATCGAGTCGGCCATCGATGAGCATCGAGCGCTCCACATTCACCTCGTCACCCACCTTGAGGCTACCTAGGTTGCTGCGGTCAAGGGTCTCTTGTATGGCGGTAACGGTGTAGGTGCCATCGCCAGGCAGGGCTACCACGGTGAGGCACACGCCATTGTGAGACACACTTTGGTCGATTTTTAGCTCATCTACAAAGCTACAGCGTAGCGTGATATGCAGGTTGCCACCATCTTGGCGCAATGCGACGACTTGCGCCGCTTCTTCTACGATTCCTGAGAACATGATTATCAATATGGTTTATTGTTTTTTATAAAAAAACGTATGAAAGTTCCCTTTTATTGTTTCGGCTAACTATCGGTTGCTTCTGGCTTTTGGATTGGATATGTTAAATCACGCAGATTAAGCAGATACAATAGTAGGTGTTTGCTTAATCTGCGTGATGAGATAAGGGCTATCTGCTAGCGGATGACGCTTTACCAGATAATAGCGCGGTCGGCGGGATCGAGCCACATCTTATCGCCAGCCTTGATGTTGAATGCATCGAAGAAGGTGTCGATGTTGCGTAGCGTGGCGTTGACACGATAGCGACCTATTGAATGGGGGTCACTCTTGGTTTGCTGGAAGATAGCTTCGTCGGTCATATTGTCGGCCCAGATGCGCCCATAGCTCAAGTAGAACCGTTGAGCGGGGGTGAAGCCATCGATGAGTTTGCCATCGCGGAACTGTTGGGTGGTGCGGAAGGCATCATAGGCAATGCGCAGACCGCCTTGGTCGGCGATATTTTCACCTAGGGTGAGGTGGCCATTGGCGTGGGTATCGCCCACCACAATCAATTGGTCGAATTGGGCAGCGAGACGCTCGGCTGCATCTTGAAATTGCTTGCTATCTTCGGCTGTCCACCAATCGGTCATGTTGCCATATTGGTCAAAGTTGCGCCCTTGGTCATCAAAGCCGTGGGTCATCTCGTGGCCAATCACCACACCGATGGCGCCATAGTTGCTAGCATCGTCGGCATCCACATCAAAGAAAGGTGGTTGCAAGATAGCGGCTGGGAAACAAATCTCGTTGGTGGTGGGGTTGTAGTAGGCATTCACTGTTTGTGGCGTCATACCCCATTCGTCCTTATCTACAGGCTTGCCCCATTTGTTGAGGTTGCGGCGGGTCTCATAGACGCTTGCTGCCTTGATGTTGTCGTATAGGGTCTTGGTGGGGTCCACGGTCAGGCCACTATAGTCACGCCATTTGTCGGGATAGCCCACCTTGACGGTGAAAGCATTGAGTTTCACTAGCGCGTTGATTTTGGTCTGTTCGCTCATCCAGGTGAGCCCAGCGATGTGGCTAGCGAGCGATTTGCGCAATTCGCCGATGAGTTTGAGCATCTTCTCCTTGCTGCCATGAGCGAAATATTTGTTCACATAGATTTCGCCTACTGCCTCGCCCAATAGCCCATTGGGCAGGCTCAGAGCGCGTTTCCAGCGTGGCTTGCGCTCTTTTTGTCCGCTCAGCATGCGGCCATAAAAGTCAAATGAGGTTTCTCCGAAGTCATCGCTCAAGTAGCCTGTGCTGCCAGTGATGAGTTCGCCAGCGATGTAGTCACGTATCTGTTGCTCGCTCAGGCTCATCATCAGTTTGTTGGCTACGGCCATCACTTTGGGCTCGGTGAGAATGACCCAATCAACGTTGGGCACACCCATCAATTCAAAATATTTGCGCCACTGGATGGCGGGATAGTCGGCTTGCAGCTGGTCGATGGTGCGCACGTTATATAGCTTGGTGTAATCGCGAGCTTCGGCGCGATCCATCTTGGCTTGTGCAAACTGATATTCGATGTCATAGATGGTCTTGGTAGCGCGTTGAGCTTCCTTTTTGCTATAGCCAGCTAGCACAAACACTTTGGTTAAGAAGTCACGATATGCGGCCTGAATTTTCTTGCTATCGGCATCGGTGTTCAAGTAGTAATCACGGTCGGGCAGGCCACTTGTGCCAGCACTGAGCCACATCACGTTTTGGTCGCTATTCTTGAGGTCGGCTTCTACCCCGATGCCAAAGAATGGGTTGGCAATAGCCAGGTGCATCTTGGCGAGAAATGCGGTGAGGTCTTTCTTTTTAAAGGCCTTGATGGTAGCTAAGTCGGCCTTTAGAGGAGTGGCGCCTTCGCGATTAAGGCGAGCGCTGTCCATTCCCATCTTATATAGGTCGGCCACTTTTTGGTCCACTGTGCCAGGCTTGTGATTGGTTTTGCCTAGCTCCACAAACATATCGCGCAGGCGATTTTGGTTTTGCTCAGCTAGCACGTCAAACACGCCATAGCTAGCATATTCAGGTCTTTCGCTCAGGGGGTTGGCCTTCATCCAGCCACCGCCAGCATACTCATAGAAGTCTTCTCCTGGCGAAACTGCCAAATCCATGTCGGCGCGGTTCACGCCATGGGTCACTTGTTGTGCCTTGGTTGCTGGTGCGACTGCCAGCAATAGGGCTGTAGCTAAAATCATTTTTTTCATAAGGTTGTTAATCATATATAAAAACTAGGTTGATGTCTCTTGCGGTTTACAACCGTTTTTTATCTCAATACTCTTAAAAACGGATAAGCGGCCTATCGCAGGGTCTCTCTTGACGCGATGGGTCGATGCGCTTGTATCTTTGCCCACAAAGATAAAGAAAATTTATATAATTTGTTCGTGCTCGGCAAAAAATATAGCTTGATGGCGTTTGCTTGAGGGCAAATCCTATGGTTCACACTCAAATCCTAGGCTTTCTACTTGGTTGATAATTGCTTGGTCGTCCACATCACCCTCAACGGTAGCGATGCCTTGACCTAGATCCACGCTGACACGCTGCACGCCTGGCAGCTCGGCTAGTCCATTTTCTACATTGGCTCGGCAATGGTCACATTTCATGCCATTAATTTTGTACGTCTTAGTCTTCATAATCATTGTTGATGAGTTGGTTAGCAACAAAATTTCGTGTGGGTACTATGCCACCTTTTGTCAGGCAGACTCCACCACCACCCCACAAAGTTACAACGAATATTGGCAATATAAAAATTGAAAAAATGGATTTTGGTTGGAGATTTCAAAAAATAGGATTAACTTTACACACGCAATTATAGAATTATGGATATCGCATTACCCAAACGCATCGATGGTGCAACGGCTCAAGTGTTGCACGACTCGCGACAAATCACCATCATTGGTGCCAATGGCTCGGGCAAGAGCCGTTTTTGCTCACAGCTAGTGACCACACTAGGCGATAAAGCCTATCGTATCAGTGCGCTCAAGGCACTTTTCCCATCCACTACTGTTACTACTCCGCTCAAGGGTAGCATCGATGAGTTGTTTGCTCAGATGAACGCTGCCAATCCACAAATCCACAATACGGCACAGACGGAGTTTGATAAGCTATTCTATGTGATGCTCAACGACGAGTTCCACGACTTGATGAAATTTAAGGCTCACAAGTTGATGGGTGAGGATATGAGTTTCCCCAAGACACGCCTTGACACCACCGTGAAAATGTGGCAGGAGGTGTTCCCTAAAAACAAGGTGTTGCGTGAGAATGGCAAACTGCTATTCACCACCGAGGGGCATAGCGATACCTACTCATCGTTGCGCTTGAGCGATGGCGAGAAGGCGGTGCTCTACTACATCGGTGCCGTGCTCTATGCGATGCCCGATGCCGTGATTCTAGTCGATGACCCCGAGACGTTTATCCACAGCAGCATCATGCAGACTTTGTGGAATGTGATTGAGGAGATGAGGCCCGATTGCACCTTTATCTATAACACCCACGACGTCGATTTTGCCGTCTCGCGTATCGACAACCAATGTGTGTGGGTGAAGTCTTTTGACCCCGAAGTGATGGCGTGGGACTACGAGGTGATGAGCAGCAGTCAGCATCTGAGCGATGCGATGCTCGATCTGCTAGGCACTCGTAAGCCAGTGCTATTTATCGAGGGCGACAACACTCACAGCATCGATATTCGCCTCTACCCCCTTATCTTCCCAGAATATACGGTTAAACCCTTGGGTAGCTGCAACAAGGTCATCGAGACGGTGCGCTCGTTTGGTGACCTCAAGGGATTTCACCATCTTGAGAGTCGGGGCATAGTTGATCGTGACCGCCGCAACGATGACGAGGTAGCATATCTGCGTCGCAAGCACATCCTCGTGCCCAATGTGGCTGAGGTCGAGAACATCTTGATGCTCGAGGGGGTGGTGCGCGCTGTAGCTCGTCATCGACACCGCAACGAGAATGTCGTGTTTTCTAAAGTCAAGAAACGTGTTATAGCCATGTTTAGTCATGAACTCAAACAGCAGGCATTGATGCATGTGCGTCATCGAGTGAAGCGTGATGTGGAAGTGCGCATCGACCAGAAATTTCGCAATATCAATGCCCTTGAGGAGCACATGGTGGACCTAGTGCGCGAAATCAACCCGCGTGGTCTGTATGAGCAATTGTGCAAGCAATTTCACACCTATGAGCAGAGTGGCGACTATAATGGCGTGCTCAAGGTGTTTAATCAAAAGCAGATGCTTGGCGAGAGCAATGTAGCTAGTTATTGTGGTTACCAGAGCAAGGATGACTACATACGTGGCGTGCTTGGCATCCTTAAGAGTGGAGCTAAAGAGGCGCAGGCCATACGCAAGGCTATCAAGCAATGTTTTGGACTCACCGAACCAGAGGAGTCTGCCCCGCAATCGACCACTGAGCAGGCATCGGCGTCAACTAGTGACACAATAAAGAGCCAAGGTGCAACGTTTCAAAAGCAGTAAGTACCACTATAACGCGATTACATGAAACAAAGATACCTACACCTCTTGCTTGTCACACTCACCGTGCTGGCAGCGTTGATGCCTGCCACCTCGTGCAAGGGCCCAAAAATCACCGATGCCGAGGAGGCCTATGACCGTGGCGAATATTATGATGCCTCGGTGATTTACCGCAAACTCTATAACAAGCTTAATCGCAAAGAAGACCGTTGGCTACGTGGTGAGGTGGCTTATAAGATGGGTCTCTGCTATCATAAGCTCAATCAGAGTGGCCGCGCTAGTGGCGCTTTTCAGTCGGCATTGCGCTATGAGTATGGAGACTCGATGGCCTATTACTACCTTGGTGAGTCACTGCAGCGCGAGGGCCGCTATGCCGAGGCTATCAGCAACTATCAAACCTATCTAGAGTGGTATCCTGGCGACTGGCGAGCCGAGAATGGTATACGTGGTTGTCAGTTGGCTCCCAAATGGAAGGATGAGGGCTCACGCTACATCGTCAAGGCTGCCAAATTGTTTAATTCGCGTCGTGCCGATTTCGCCCCTATGTTGCTAGGCGAAGATGCTGACCAACTCTATTTCACTTCTTCGACTGAGAAAGCTACTGGCGAGACTCATAGCGAAATCACTGGCACCAAAAAGAGCGATATCTTCTTCAGCAAAAAAGATGAAAAAGGCAAGTGGACTCGGCCCGTACCCGTTGAGGGGGAGCTCAATAGCGAGCAAGATGAAGGCTGCACCGCCTTTTCACCCGATGGCTCCACGATGTATTTGGCTAAAGCAGTGCGCAAAGATGCCCCTAGCAACGTGGAGATATACACCAGCGCACGTAGCGAGGCGCAGTGGGGCGCTCCACAACGCCTTGAAATCACTGCTGATACGCTCAGCAGTTATGGTGACCCTGCCGTCAGCACCGATGGTAATTGGCTATACTTTGTGAGCGACATGCCTGGAGGTCAAGGTGGTACCGATATTTGGCGCATCAACCTCAAGGATAAGCATGGCACGCTCGAGAATCTAGGCGACCAGATTAATACACCAGGCAATGAGCGTTTCCCCTATTGCCGCACCGATAGCCTCTTTTACTTCGCTAGCGATGGGCATCCTGGCATGGGAGGCTTGGACATCTTTAGAGCTACTTTGCAACCATCGGGTAAATGGTATATCGAGAATATGGGTTCTCCTGTCAACTCGGCCTACGATGACTTTGGCATCACATTTGGCAAAGGTGAGAGTGGATACCTCTCAAGCAATCGAGGTGACGCTCGAGGTTATGACCACATTTTTAGTTTTATCAAACCTGAACTGCAAATCTGGATATCGGGCTATGTGCTCGATAAAGACGATGAGCCTGTTCCCAATGCGGTGATACGCATCGTGGGTGATGATGGTAGCAACCAAAAGACGGCTGCCAAGCCCGATGGCTCGTTCAGATTTGACTTATCGCGAGGCGTGAAATATGTGATGATGGCAGGAGCTCCAGGCTACCTCAATGGCAAGCAAGCGTTCCAAAGCGATATGGAAGAGGAGGATGCTGAATATAATGTCGATTTTATCCTCGCGGCTATGCACAAGCCCCAAGTCATCGAACACATCTTTTATGACTACGACAAGGCAGCTCTACGTGATGAATCTAAACTAGCTCTCGATAGCATGGTGCTACTGATGAAAGAAAATCCGAGCGTTGTTATTGAGATGGCTTCGCACACCGACCGCATAGGTGGTGATAGCTACAACAACAGTCTGTCGCAACGTCGTGCACAGAGCGTGGTGGACTACCTGATTGCCAACGGCATCGAGCGTAACCGACTGCGAGCAGCGGGCTATGGCAAGACGCGCCCCAAGACCGTCACCAAGCGCATCCACAGCCAGTATCCACAGTTTGAGGAGGGGGTAACGCTCACCGAGGAGTTTATCAAGACGTTAAGCGAAGAAGACAAAGCGGCAGCCGACCAAATCAACAGACGCACCGAGTTTCAAGTCATCGACAAGACCATCCCCGAGTATTAAACAACGCGAGAGGGTGAAGAAAGGGGGAAATCGTGGACTAGTCTCGTCCTTTGTGTGTTCCCCATATATCCTTATCGTTGATCCGTATATAAATGCTTTTCCAGAGCATCTTTTAAAACATAAGCATGATTCTTCTCTGTGTTTTTAAAAGCAAAGAGCAACGTGATAGTAGGCGGGTTCAGCTCTTTGAGGTTATTTACAAACGATAGAAAATCAGCCGATTGCTCTAATTCTTTAGCATATTGCTGAGCAAAAGCGTTCCAATGCTTTTCTGGGTCTTGGTGAAACATTTTGCGTAAACTATCAGATGGACCAACTGTTTTCACCCAAAGGTCGTATGGAATATCACTTTTCTTCATGCCTCTAGGCCAGAATTTATCAACCAATACTCGCAATCCATCGCTCTCTTCGGCAGCATCGTAAACACGTTTTATCTTTATCATCAGTGCAATAGTTTAAAAAATCAACTTTTATAATGCTTCTTTGCGAAGTCCATCACTTGCACACATTCCATCGTACCGAGATAGTTGCCGTCATCATCACGTACAGCCAAGTAGCGGATTAGCACATCGTGTCCACCTTTTTCGCCCCAGATTTCAAACGAGTTGTTCTCGCCTTTCTGGAAACTGTCTAACAATTGTTTGACCATTGGTTGCACCATTGGCGGATGACAATCGAACACATTGCGGCCGAGGGCCATCAGTGGACGTTTGAAAAGTTTTTCGTCCTTTAACTGTTGGTTGAAATAGCTGTTGGTGTTATCTTGGTCGATGAATGTGATTTCGTAGGGTATCGTGTTGAGCAAGGCCTCTAGTTGTGTCACGCTCATTTTGCCCGACAATAGTTGAATCTTGCCCTCACTGCGTTTTACTTGATAGAGTGGATGACTGTGGGTGTGTTTTGCCCATGCAGGATATTCATTTAGCAGACATGGACGATAGCCATCTATCTCGGTTCGGATTTCTTGCCACTCATCATCGTTGAAGTGATTGGCACAAAGAGGAAAGAGGATATTGTTCTCTTTGTAAATCATTTCGCGCTCACGGGTGAGTACAACTTGCATACGTTCTGTCCATTCGGCTTCATCTGATGGCTTTTTGCAAAGACGATGCAACTCGTCGCGTATCTCATCGTCAACGCCCCACATCACATTGAAAGGTGCATCGACATCGTAATTGCTACGTAACACGGTGTAGAGCAAATCACCTTTCTTGCTGAAATGGTTGGTAAGTTGCTTGAGTTGCTCAATCTGCTGGGACAAAGTAGATGGTTTTGCACCTTCGCTTAGCAAAGTATAAATGATGTTGATGAGGCTCTCAATCTCCAAGTTTTCCTTATATAATATATTGAGTGGATGGCCTTGCTCCCTCATCATTGAGGCGCATCGGTTATCGATGCCTTGCAACGAGCTTACTTCTTCTAATGTTGTCCCATGGAATAAAGCTGAGTGGACATCACACATACGTTGCACATCATGAATTTTCACTCCGCTTCGGATGAGTTGTTGCTCTGCATGCGCTATCTCTTCGGCATCCACATTGCGGAAGTTCTTAACAAAATCGCGACGTACACTTTTGATATCCTCACCCTTGGTTAGGCGTTCTACATAGCTTTGCAATAGTCTGCTACGGCTCTCTTTTGTGCTTGCATCAGCCGAAACGCTCTCGGTGCCATTGATAACCTTAAAGCCGTGTATCTGGAAGGTCTTCACCACCACCTCTAGTTTTATGCCTTTGATAGCTGCACCTTTAGGAATGGTCATCACTCGGCCAACCGTTTGCAGGGTGATGGGGTTGGAAATCTCTTTGAATCCGACTCCCACCATAATTTCTTTCAATTCGGGGTGCTCTGAGCAGAGTTCAAAGACTGTTTTGCGTAAGTCTAATACTTTTTCCATAATTGTAAATATTTTGATTGTTGCAGCAAAAGTATAATGATTGAGTGGCTGCAATTGGTAACATTTGTGCCGAAATATAGTTAACGTTTCAAAAAATCAGTACCATTACAATCAAAAGCGGCACTATAGAAATTAGATGATATACTCAATAGATGGAGCATAAATTTATATTTGAAGTGAGTCCCAAAAGTTAGACAAAAAACTTTTGGGACTCACTTGACTATTTCGGTACTTTTTGTGGATATAGTTACAGGGGCGCTGTAGTGCGGGCATCGTCAGATAAAAGCTTCTCTCTACCGTTTAGTTTGTCCAAGGGGTTGGTTGATGGTAGTTAGAATGCGGTGATGCCCATGATGGTGCGCACGTCGGCTAGGGTCTGGGCTGCGCGTACGCGTGCCTTCTCAGCACCGAGGGCTAGCACACGGTGGAGGTAGGTACTATCGTTCTCGATGTCGATAATGCGCTCTCGGATGGGTGCTGTGAGTGTTACGATGTCGTCGGCAATCTCTTTTTTAAGGTCTCCATAACGAATCGAGCAGTTGTTGTAGGCATCGGTGAAGTATTGTACCTTGTCGGGTGAACCCACGAGTTTGAGAATGGTGAATAGGTTTTGTACGGGCTCGGCCATGGGTTGATTGGGCACGGTGGGCCCTTGGTCGGTGACGGCGCGCATCACTTTTTTGCGGATGGCTTTTTCATCATCGACTAGATATATGCAGTTGCCTTCGCTCTTACCCATCTTGCCACTGCCATCGAGACCTGGAACCTTGACTGGAGCGCTACCCCAGTTGAAGTTCTGTGGCTCGTTGAAGTAGGGGGTGTTGTAGAACGCGTTGAAACGACGTGCGAAGCGTCGTGTGAGCTCCAAGTGTTGCTCTTGGTCTTTGCCCACTGGTACAAAGTCGGCATGCTGGATGAGGATGTCCACAGCCATGAGAGTAGGGTAGGTGAGCAGACCCGCATTGACGCGCTTGTTGGTGCTAGCACCGATGATTTCTTTTGCCACATCTGTATCGTCATCGTCATTGCTGCCCACATTGGCTATGCCTAGTGCTTTGCGAGCTTTGTCCTTGAATGCAGCAGTGCGCATTAGTTCACCAATACCCACGTGCATATTGAGCAGTAGGTATAGTTCAGGAATCTCGTGGATGTCACTTTGCACGAAGATGGTGCTCTTCTCAGGGTCTAGTCCTGCTGCTAGATATTCGGCCACAATGTGACGCACGTTGGCATGCAATTGCTTGGGGTCGGGATTGGTGGTGAGTGCATGTAGGTCGGCAATGAAGTAGTAGGGGTCATAAGTGCCTTGATTTTGCATTTTTACGAAATTACTCAGCGCACCTAGATAGTTACCCAAGTGCAGTTGCCCTGTTGGCCTAATGCCACTCAATACGATTTTTTTATCCATATTTATTAGTTTCTGTTATATTCATATAAAACATGGGTACAAAGTTAGTAATATTTTTTAATATGATGCTTGATGGTTATCAATTATCGGGTGTGAGTGTGGTAGTGCTAGATGGGGGTTGGTGGATTAAGGAAAATGTAGTACTTTTGCCGATGCAAACTAACAAAATCCAAGCGATGGAAAACATACTTAACCAACTTAGTGATTGGATTGTTGCCGCTAGTGATGCGGTGTGTGGCTATCCTGAATTTTTCCTACTCATCGGTGGTGGGTTGTTCTTGTTTCTGTATTCGGGTGCTGTGTCGGTGCGCCGATTGCCATGGGCTTTGCGGGCGCTACGCAGCAAGCAAGCTGCTCAGTCGGGTAAGGCGACGGGGCAGATTAGCTCGGTGCAAGCATTACTGAGTGCTATTGCAGCCACGGTGGGAATGGGTAACATTGCTGGTGTGGCCATTGCCCTATCGGTGGGTGGTCCTGGCACCATCTTTTGGATGTGGGTGAGTGCCTTAGTGGGTATGAGCACCAAGTTCTTTGAGGGTACCCTCTCGATTATGTATAAGGGCAAGGATAGTAGTGGCGAGGTGCAAGGTGGCCCGATGTATATCATCACTGAGGGGTTAGGCAAGCGTTGGAAACCTTTGGCCGTGGCGTTTGCTGTATTTGGACTAGTGGGCACTTTGTGCTTTATGCAGGCCAATCAGTTGGTGGAGAGCGTGACTACGGTGTTCACCACGCCTATGGGCATTGAGAACACGGTGACCTTGCGCGCCATCATGGGTGTAGTGATGGTGATTATCGTGGGTGCCGTGATATTGGGTGGCATAAAACGCATCGCTCTCATCGCATCGCGCATTGTGCCTGTGATGGTGGTGTTGTATCTGATACTTGTGTTGGTGATTATGGCACTCAACTATCGTGCTATACCTAGTGTGTTTGCTTCGATTTTTGAGGGTGCTTTCAGTCTCAAGGCTGGATTTGGTGCATTTGCTTTTGTAGCATTGACGGGAGCTAGACGTGCTGCTTTTGTTAACGAGGCTGGTGTGGGTACCGCATCGATGATGCATGGAGCCTCGCGTAATACAGATGCTGTGCGCGAGGGCTTGATTGCTATGATAGCCCCTGCTATCGATTCGGGCATCGTGTGTACACTCACCTCGATACCTATCCTCATTGCAGGTAACTATGTGGGTTTGAGTGACCCTAAGGGTTTGTATGTGGCATTAGGAGCATGGGGACAGTTATTGCCTGGCATCGGTCAATTTTTGCTGATGATTATTGTGTTCTTTTTTGCCTTTTCTACTATGTTCTCTTATAGCTATTATGGCCAAAAGTGTACCAACTACCTATTTGGAGCAAAGAATGTGAAATGGTATAACTACTATTACTTGGCTATGATTGTGGTGGCAGCCGTTATTCCGCTCAAGACGATGGTGAGCATTATGGATTTGGCCTTTGCTTTGATGGCGTTGTGTACCATGTTTACCATTATTGCATTGAGTCCGCGCGTCAAAACCTTAGCTCGCGATTACTTCAATCAAGACAAGCGAGAGGTGCTCAACTAGGGATGCTAGAGGATTGACCTTGTTGCCTAATTGCTATTGAATTATATATCGATAGGAATATGATACCTTATGATAATAGCCACGTGCGTAGGCAAGATCGCTTGCTAGACAGCGACCGCGCATTTGAATTGTTGGCTACGGCCGAATATGCAGTGCTATCGATGGTAGATAGTGAGGGCTATCCTTATGGCGTTCCTGTCAATTTTGTGTGGGATGGCAAGGATAGCATTTATATCCACTGCGCCCCTGAAGGTCGCAAACTGCGTTGCGTGGATGCTTGTAGCCGAGTGTCGCTGTGTGTGGTGGGGCGCGTGCATTTGTTGCCAAGTAAATTCACGACCGAGTATGAGAGCCTCGTCATGACGGCCAACGTTGTGCGCCACCTCAGTGATGATGAGCGACATGATGCGCTAGCACTGTTGCTAGATAAGCTCTCACCCAACGACAAGGAGATAGGTTTGCGATATGCTCAAGCCTCGTTTCATCGTGTCGAGATTCTGAGGCTCGATATTGTTGATTGTTCGGGTAAGTGCAAGTGCGTGCCGCATGCCGATTAGTATCAAGAGGTAAAGAAGGCATCGGTTTTTTAAAAAGAGCGTGAAGTTTTCTTCTGGGAGGAGCAAGTATAGTTGAAGTAGATGTGAAATCGTTAAACTTTTTTGGCGATTTCAAGTCTTATGGTTAAATTTGCAAGTTGAAATAGACTATACACACTATATTGTTAAATCATTATTAAAACGACTACACGACAATGAAAAAGATCATGTTTTTTGCGCTAGCAGTGGCTCTTGCAGCTCCTATAGCACTAGCACAAGACCCGCAACCACAAGACCCTCAGACTCTAGAGCAGATTGAGAAGCAACAAGCTGCTCTGCAACAGCAACAACAGCAGCAGACTAAGCAAGCCCAGCAAGATGCTAAGGCTGCTCAACAAGCTGCTAAGAAGCAGCAAGAGGCTGCTCAACGTCAGGCAGATAGCGCCAAGAAGCAAAAAGAGGCTTATGAGCGTCAAGAAAAAGAGGCTAAACAAGCTAAGAAGAATTACGAGAAGCAAGAGAAAGAGGCTAAGAAACAGGCTAAGGAAGCTAAAAAGCAGCAACAGTTAGCCGAAAAGCGCCAGAAGGCTCACGAGAAACTCGAAAAGGCTCAGAAGAAGGTGAAAGAGGCTCAAGACAAGGAGTCTAAAGCCCAGCGCAAACTCAGCGAATTGCCTGAAAAGCAAGCCAAAGAGACCAACAAGCTGGTAGAGAAACATCAAAAGAATCAAGTCTTGACTGATGAGCAAATCGTGAAGCAAGACAAGGAAAAACTGAAATTGAGCGAAAAGCAAGCTAAGCAGAGCGAAAATGCTCAAAAAGATGTGCTCAAAGCTCAAAAAGATGTAGAGAAAGCCCAGAAAGACCTTGAGAAGGCTCAGAAAGAAGTTGAGAAATACAACTAATCGATATTGCTCAGCATAGAGGAGCATTTCACCCTCGATGCTTTTAACCGATAGCGCAAGCACGCAAGTCCTGCCACAAAAATAGGCGGATGAGCGTGCTTGCTTGGTTGATGGTGGCGTGTGATTGATGCTTAAGGCAGGTGCCTTGGAGATGGATGTGTGGCTGAATCAAGAGATAGGATTTTAACATTGTATATGTTAAATTAACTAGAATTGTTGGTGAGCGTTGGCATGAAAACTGTATTTTTGCACTTAGTTTGTCACAAGCTAGTGACTCTCATGAAGACAATTAACCGAAAAAAGACGAAATAATATGTCAGAATCAGTGAATATCAGAGAGTTGAACGACCTGATTGCTAGAAAAAGTAATTTTGTGAATCTCATCCGTCAAGGCATGGAGCAGACGATAGTAGGCCAGAAACATCTGGTGGACTCGTTGCTGATAGCCTTGTTGGCCAATGGGCATGTGTTGCTTGAGGGTGTTCCTGGATTGGCCAAGACAATGGCCATTAGGACTCTCTCGTCGTTGATTGATGCGCGCTTCAGCCGCATCCAGTTTACTCCCGACTTGTTGCCAGCCGATGTGATTGGTACCATGATATATAGTATCAAGAGAGAGCAGTTTGAGGTAAAAAAAGGTCCAGTGTTTGCCAACTTTGTGTTAGCTGATGAAATCAATCGTGCTCCTGCTAAGGTGCAGAGTGCCTTGCTTGAGGCCATGCAAGAACGCCAAGTGACTATTGGTGAGCAGACCTTTAAACTTGATGACCCATTTTTGGTACTTGCCACTCAGAATCCTATTGAGCAAGAAGGTACCTATCCACTGCCTGAGGCGCAAGTCGATCGTTTCTTGATGAAGGTGATTATTGGATACCCGAGCAAAACCGAGGAGAGCGATATTATCAAAATGAATATTGCTCCCGAGCCTGTGCATGTGCAGCCACTAGTGACCCCAGCCGACATCGTGGATACACGCAGTGTGGTGCAACAAATCTATGTGGATGACAAAATCCAGAAATATATAGTAGATATTGTGTTTGCTACTCGTTTCCCTAGCGATTATGGGTTGAACGATTTGAAAGGCATGATTTCGTTTGGTGCTTCACCACGAGCAAGCATCAGTATGGCGTTAGCTGCGCGAGCCTATGCATTCTTGCGCAATCGCGGTTACGTGATTCCTGAGGACGTGCGGGCTGTGTGTCATGATGTGATGCGTCATCGCTTGGGTTTGAGCTATGAGGCTGAAGCCAATAGCATTAGTGCTGATGAAATCATTAGCAACATCCTCGACAAAATTGCTGTGCCTTGATATTGCCCGATAGTGTGTGATAAGATAGATGATTATCCCCTATTAACAAAGCATCGTTAACTCATGGACTCCAATGAACTATTACGTAAGGTTCGCAAAATAGAAATCAAGACCAAAGGTCTGTCGCAAAACATCTTTGCAGGCGAATACCACTCGGCTTTCAAGGGCAGGGGTATGACTTTTAGCGAGGTGCGCGAATATCAATATGGCGATGACGTGCGTGACATTGATTGGAACGTCACTGCACGTTATAATCGTCCCTATGTCAAGGTCTATGAAGAGGAGCGAGAGCTCACTGTGATGCTATTAGTTGATGTGTCGGCTAGCAAGGATTTTGGTGCTGTAGGGGTAGCCAAGCGTGAGATGATGGCCGAGGTGGGGGCTACTCTAGCCTTTAGTGCCATCGAAAACAACGACAAGGTGGGCGTTATCTTTTTTAGCGATAAGGTAGAAAAATTTATTCCACCCAAGAAGGGGCGTAAGCATATCTTGCTAGTTATTCGTGAGCTGCTTGACTTTGAGCCACAGAACACGGGTACTGATATCAATATGGCGCTAGAGTACTTGACTAGTGCACTGAAAAAGCGATGTACTACCTTTGTGGTAAGTGACTTTATTGATGAGCACGACTATTATCAATCTCTCTCGATTGCCAATCACAAGCATGATGTGATAGCAGTGCAGGTGTATGATAAGCGTGAGGCGCAAATGCCAGATGTAGGATTGATGCGTGTGCGTGATAGCGAGCGTGGCACCACGCGGTGGGTAGATACGAGTAGCAAGCGAGTGCGACAAGCCTATGGCAAGTGGTGGTATGAGCAGCAACAACGGTTGCATAGCACAGCCCAACGATGCAACGTGGATGTGGCAACTGTGGCTACCGATGAGGACTATGTGCAGGCATTGATGGGCTTGTTTAAAAATCGAGGTGTGCATTGAGGCCTAGCTATGCTAACCAATAACGAGAAATTCAGTTAATGAAACGACCAATCAAATATGTGTGGACAGTGCTAGCAACGATATTGCTAGTGGCCCTAGACGCTAGCGGTGGCAATGTGATGTTTAAAGCCAAACTTGATAGTGCCACGTTGCTCATGGGGCATGTCACCACGTTGCATCTAGAGATCACTCAAGATGCAGCTGCGCGCGGCTATTTTCCCAACGAGAAGTGCGACACGCTCAATGCCAAGATAGAGATTGCTAGTAAACCTATTGCCGACACTGTGCAACTAGACAATCATCGTGTTCAAATCAATCGTGACCTCATTATTCAATCGTTTGACTCGGGGTTATATGTTATCAAGCCGATACCCTATGTAGTGAATGGAGATACAGCATATAGCAATCAACTCACCCTCAAGGTGCTGCCTGTTGATACCAATGCCATTAAGGTCTCTATTGCTCGTGAAATGATTGCCCGTGGTGACACTTTGAAGGCTCGCCCCGATGAGATTCACGACCTCAAGCCAGTTGAGAAACCATCTTTTAGAATATTAGACTACCTGCCCAATTTGTGGTGGGTGTGGCTGTTAGCGCTCGTGCTGCTAGCTGGGGCGTTGTTAGCCTATATGAAGTGGTTTAGAAAAGGCGTGAATCCCTTGCGAACCATCAAGAAGCGCTTACCACCCTATGAGGAGGCTATTCTCAATCTGCAACGCCTCAAGGCGCAACAGCTATGGCAGCAGGGTCAGGAGAAAGAATATTTCACGGGGCTGACCGATATTTTGCGTGTATATATCGACCGTCGCTTTGGCATCAACGCTGTGGAAATGACGTCTTCACAGATTGTTGACACCCTCAAAAAGAATGACGAGGCCAAGGTTGTGAACGAGCAGCTAGAGATGATATTGGAGGTTGCTGATTTTGTGAAATTTGCTAATGCTCGACCACTAGCCGACGACAACGAAATGGCCTATCAACGTGCTCTCAATTTTGTGGAAGCTACGCGACCCATTGTTGAGGCAGACGCTGCACAGCAAGTCGAAAAGAAAAAGGAGGTACGTTCATGATGCATTTTATCCAGCAACTTGCTCATCCTAGCTGGCTATGGCTACTGCTATTGCTGCTACCATTGATTGCGTGGTATATCTATAGCCAGGACAAGAACGAGCCCGAGATGAACCTTTCGACCACACGTGCTTTTGATGGGGTAGGTACGAGTTGGAAAATATGGGTCAAGCATCTCTCGTTTGCGTTAAAGCTAGGAGCATTGGTGTGCCTAGTCATCATCTTGTGTCGCCCACAGACCAAGGATAGTTGGAGCACTAGTGATGTGGAGGGTACAGATATCGTGATTGCGCTCGATGTCTCTACCTCGATGCTAGCTAAGGATTTTAGTCCCAATCGATTTGACGCTGCCAAAAAAGTGGCCACGCAGTTTGTTAGCGGTCGTGAGCACGACAATATTGGCTTGGTGCTATTTGCTGGTGAGAGCTTCACTCAAGTGCCTATGACAATGGATAATGCCACACTCATCAATGCTATTGGTCAAAGTGAAATAGCACTTAACTATCTAGAGGATGGCACTGCTATAGGCGATGGTATTGCTACCGCTATCAATCGCATACGTGATGGCAAGGCCAAGAGCAAGAGTATTATCTTACTCACTGATGGTTCTAACAACACTGGTGTGGTGGCTCCGAACACTGCTGCCGAAATTGCCAAGAAGTATGGTATCAAAATCTATACTATCGGCGTGGGAAGCAATGGCACGGCTCCCTATCCTGTTGCCATCAACTATGATGGCTCTATACAGTATCAACGCATGCCTGTGGTGATTGATGAGACCACGCTCAAGAATATTGCTACCACCACAGGAGGCAAGTATTGGCGTGCTACTGGCAACAGTGTGCTACGCAGTGTGTTTCAAGAGATTGATAGGCTAGAAAAGACACACATGGATGTGCAAAACTTTTCTCACACTGAGGATCATTATGAGCCATGGGCCAAGTGGTTGCTTGCATTGTTGCTATTGAGTTTGTTGCTAGATTATGCAGTGTTGCGTCATCTGCCTTGATGCGATGGCAACACCGTCACGCTAGATATTGATAAAAGATAACACATAGGTTATGAAACCACGATTGAGTTTGTTATGATCAATTTTGCTCATCCACAATATTTCTACTTGTTGTTCTTGTTGCCTGTGCTGGTGCTCTTGTTTCTATGGAATCGGCGTAGTCGTAGCCAGCAGTTGCAACGCTTTGGTAGGCGCGAAGTCATTGAACCATTGATGCCTGAGGTATCGCGATATAAGCCTTGGATTAGATTGGTGCTAGAGTTGTTGCTCATCACCACCGTGGTCGTGATGCTTGCTCGCCCTCGAGCTGGTGCTAGCAAAACCACAACTACTGTGCATGGTATCGAGGTGATGGTGGCAGTAGATGTTTCCAATTCGATGAATGCCTCAAGCACCGACAATCCGCAAGATGTGAGTCGATTGCAGCGTTCCAAGATGATATTGCAAAAGCTTATCGACCGTCTTGATGGTAACAAGGTGGGGCTAATTGTGTTTGCAGGTAATGCCTATATGCAGATGCCTATGACAAGTGATGCTGCTAGTGCTAAGTTGTTTCTCAATAGTATCAATACGGCTATGGTACCAACCCAAGGTACCGCTATTGGCGCTGCTATACACATGGCACTCAATGGCTTTTCACAGAGCAAAAAGTCTCAAAAAGCTATTATTATCATAACCGATGGCGAGAATTTTGAGGATGATGCCGTAGAGGCAGCCAAAGAGGCGGCTAAAATGGGTGTGCAAGTAGATGTGATAGGCGTGGGTTCTACCACTGGTGCACCTATCCCTATTGAGGGCGGTGGCTATCTCACCGATGATGCAGGTCAACCTGTGACCACCTATCTTGACGAGAAGACAGCGCAACACATTGCAGATGCGGGCAAGGGTACTTATATCTCGGGCACGGCTAGTGATGCGCTCTCTACGTTGCAAGATACCCTTGACAAACTTGCCAAGAGCGACTTGGCTACAGTTACCTACACTCAACACGATGAGCAATTCCCTGTGCTGGCTGCGATTGCTTTGCTGTTGCTAGTAGCGTTGCTGTTGCTAGTGGAGCGCAAGAACGCTTGGCTCAAGCGGTACAATTTCTTTACTAAAGAATCTAACAACGATGAGACGAAAACTAAATAATTTGATTGTGCTGACGCTCGTAACGGCTGCGTTGGTTGCCTGCTCGTCTAAGCCTCAGCTACCATCTAACAAGCAAGAACGCAATTATGTGCGTGCAGGCAACAAGCACGAGGACAAGAAACAATATGCTGAAGCCGAAGTTGATTATCGTAAGGCCTTGCAAGCTAATCCAGCTAGTGGAATGGGTAGCTTTAATCTAGGCACTGTGCTAGCGCGGCAAGGCAATCCGATTGCAGCTCAGCAGACGCCTGATGGAGAGAGTAACCAAAACGACCCCATCAGTCAAGCCGAGCAGACATTAGCTAATGTGGCTAAAAACTGTCCAGATAAGCGGCTGAGTGGCCATGCAAGCTACGACTTGGGCAATATTGCATACGCCAAACAGCAATGTGCCCAAGCCATTGAGCATTACAAAAATGCCTTGAGGCAAGACCCTAATGATGATCAAGCGCGTGATAATCTGCGTATGGCTCAACTCAAAAAGCAGGAGCAAGACCAAAACCAGAACA
>Ga0181612_144917_pt1 | contig 23438 bp, 14 predicted proteins | sample HoacroProtozoa21_FD_119630 | JGI IMG/M metagenome (GOLD analysis project Ga0181612, IMG submission 119630) | Hoatzin crop microbial communities from Cojedes, Venezuel. Combined Assembly of Gp0051906, Gp0051904, Gp0051908
CCCCCCCCCCTCAAAATATTTATAAGCATTTGTTAGGGCCCCTCGCAGCCTTCTCCAGGCTGAACAAGCCCAGCTCCCTCAGCCTTTCCTCATAGGAGAGATGCTCCAGTCCCCTCATCATCCTCATAGCCCTCCGCTGGACACTCTCCAGCAGCTCTTCATCTTTCTTGAAGGAGGGCAACGATTTGCTATCTGTATTCAGAAATCACGTGAAAAGCCTGAGCAACTCCCCCCTCATCACGTGCTGCCGTAAGTCCCCAGCTCTCTACACAAGCAACATCCCATTGCCTCACCTCTGCCCCAACATCCCTCCCTTTCTCTCCAGACTCTTCTCAGCCTCCAGGCTGTTCACCTATCACCACCAGGACACTCCAGAGCTCATGAGCAAACCAGGGCTCCATTTCTGCATGAGCTTGCACTCTACTCAAAAAATTGCATCTCTGGAAAGGCAATTATTGCACGTGGACAGACAGTGAATGCATCTTGGTGACATTTCCTTCACGCACAAGAGATCAAACCACAGAGCAGCCTTGCAGAACTTTGTAGCTCCAGAGGAAACAAGAGTTGGCAGAGGGAGAGGGCATGGAGCAACAGGCATGCTGGCACGGGAGAGGGCATAGTGGAATGTTCCCTCTATAGCAGGGGTCAAAAGCTTCCCAGAATGCCATTCTCTGCCCTGGACATCAAAAGTAAAGTCTCATTTTATGAGCTGGGTGCGCAATGCTTTCCAGAAGAAAAATGGGAAGCCAAAGTAAGACTATATAGGTAATTTCATAATAGTCACCTGGAGGGTCTAGAGTTTCTTATAGACCACACAGAACTGAGAGTGCTCAGAGTTAAGAAAGACTCTGGCTGACTTTTCTTACCTCTTTCAGTGGCAGAATAAGTTTCGTCACCTGGCCTTTTCCTATGAACTTTCCAAGAATTTCATAGGAATCGTAACTCTTGCTCTTGCGTGCTTCCATGACCTTCGAGACAATTCCCTTCACTTCCTTCTCTTCAGCTATGTTCCCAAACAACTCTTGGTTGAAAATCTTCGGAAATCAGGCATGAGAAATGAATGAGAGGAGCAGAAAAGCAGAGCCAGATTCCTCCAGTAGCAGCAAAACAACACTATTTTTCTCCACTCACAGAAAAAAAGAATTCTCCAGGATTCCTACAAATCACATCTACCTTTCCTCTGTCAACATAAAGCACCCCAGTTTAAGCACACCAGATGAGGAGGCTGCGCTCACACCCTTGTGTGGAGGTGTGATACAAGGAGTGGGACTGCAGTCAGACCAAGATATCAAAATGTAGCCCATTTGGGTGGCCAGCTGAGCTCCTGGACTCCACAGACTGCATTGCCTAGATGTCTGTTGACTTGTTCAGCCATTTAGAGCACAGGGAAATATAGCTGTGTATCTTAATCTTGAATGCATCCCCTCTCAGGATGCAGGGCTCAGGATACAGCCCCAGAGATACTTGCTACTCTACAAGGGGTCTGCTGATGCCTCACTAGAAGAGAGTCTCCTTCCTTTGCAGTACACACACAACCAGCCCTTTTGCCATCAAGTCCAAAACAATCCACACAAAACCTTCTCCTCCCAGAACCCATTCCAGGCATTTCACAATGCTCTTTCCTTCAATCTTGGATAACTTTTACCTCAATCAGGATATCTAAGCAGGGGTCCAAATCACCAGCACTGAGCCTGGTAGTAAGGCCCTTCAGTAACAGGTTCACAGTGAAAGTCAGCACATGGAGCTAGAGAAAAAAATGAACAGATCATGTTTCCAAACCCCTGAGTAAACCTCTTTAATAATACTGTGAGACTCCTATAGCAGAGATGTCACAATTCACACACAGCATTTGAGCTCTTATTATAGGAAAAATATCACTGGGAGGACAAGAATCCATGTATCGGCAGCAGGAAGAGGACCCCTGTGCCTCCATACACGGGCAGGAGGGCTGGAATCTCCTCTTTCCCTAGTGCTCCTACCAATATTTTTGGGCTGTGCTGTCATTTTCACTGTTAGAGCAGCCAGAAGCTCATGCTACTCCACTGTGGTAACTCACATAGAAAATTATTCTTAACCCCAACCACGGTGGAAAGAGGAAAGATGAATTAATAGTCAGAGCCTTGGCTCTGGATCTAGGAAGCAGAACTTTAGCATCACCACATACTGTCTGTGCAGTCTCTGTGGCAACTCACCTCAGGTGATGCTTGGCCCTAATAACCCTACAGGAAAGATTTCCACTAATCTTATTGGAACCAGAAATTAATCCCTCACCTCTATACCTCAACTCTTCACTGGGAAAATGGAGATCTGCTCTTCTTCCCTGCTTAGACTCTAAGTTCGTTGGGTACAGACCCTCATTTGACACTTAGCAAAGCAAAGACTGATGTAGGCCCTAGCAACAGTGTTTAGTTGTATTATACCAAGCTGTTCCACGAGTGCAAAAAAATTTCAGTAGCAACCTCCCTTTGGACTCTCCTACTAACACATTAAAAAAGCCTTTTAAAAAAAAGAGAGCAGAAGAGGAAGAATTTCAGCATTACCTGGTACCCATGGACGAGAGTGGACTGCATCTCTTTTAAGATATACAGAAGGTACTGCACTCCTAACACTTCCATGATTTTAATGAGGGTGTTACGGGCGATGTCCCGGATTTCCTGAAATCTGTTCCTCAGAAATGTGCAGACTTTCAGCAGGATGCTGGAAACAGAGATAGACAGCCTAGTTCACTCCCAGACAGAGCAGAACTAACTACGCTGCTATCTAAGGAGAGTGCTTTTCAGGGCTGTTTCACAGCCAGAGCTATACTCCAAGCCAGCCTCACAGAAAGGCTTTGTAGTCACACACACACCTGCTGTCCTTCAAGACATTTTACCAATTGCCCTTTATTTCTGTACATTACTCTTTCCCCAGCTCTGCCACCCCCAACCTCTGCATCTTGCTTCACAGCTCTGCTCTTCTTTAAGGATTTACCAAGTTCCTTTCAAATTTAGCTTGACAGAAGTCATATGCTGACAGTGGGGAATGTCACTAGGAAAACGAGTTTCCCCTCTTGAATACAGCCTTGTAACCACAGCTTGAGAAAGGTGCCTGCACTCATTCCCAGCACAACGAACAGCATTTAAGGAGCTCCGACAGGATTTACCTTGGCAGGTTGGCTTCCATGACTTCTTTGGGAAGACACTGCATCATCCTGACCATTGCAAAAGCTAATGGAACACGAACGACCTCATCATCATTCACAACGTTGGATTTCACAAGCTTATGTTCCTCGTCTCTTTTAACCTTTTTAAGAGAGCAAGACACAACACACTTTTAATACACATAAAGAAATCTTTGTCTCAACAAACCCTAGAAGAGGCCAGCAAGGCAACCTGCTGTCCTCTGCTGACTGCAGGAAAAACCCAGACAGCTAAAGGACAGATGAGATGAATCCCTGTGTTTTCAACACAGAAGCTAAGTTGGGTGCTGGCAAGTGGCTGAAAACTTTTCAACAGGCTGCACAAAGTGAATCATTTCACTTGTGTAGTTCAAGCCAGTGCTCAGCAGGGAAGTAAAGACACCACACACACGCTGACCAGAGAGCCTGCCACTAATCTCCATCACACAGCAAAGGGTATGAAGCCTCTTTTGTCCTTTCAGGTGGTCTCTCTCCAGTCGCACCTATTTTTTTTTTTTCATGTGCTGCATTTCCACTATGCTCTGAAGTAGCATCCCAACTTTTATAGCAGCAGGACAGGACTGCAAAGCACCTTTCCCATGCCAACTCCTCACCTTTGCAACAATACACCTGTGCAATTTAGGCAAGATGTTGATTGTAACCGTATCTTGAATGTGTTTGATCAGACACTCCAGCTCCTCTTTATTTCGGGGTAAGAAAGAAACAGATTTGGTCACTTGCTCAGCATCTTCAGATGTCTCAGCTGCTTGCTCAGGTTCTGCTGGCTCCTCAAGGAGATTCTTCTCTTTCTTTTCCTCAACTAATTCCTCTTCCCCTTCACTCTGCTCCAGCTCCATGGCTTCTTCAGCCTCCACCACTGGCTCAAGGTCCATGGCAGCAGCTTCTGTCAAGTAATTGTCAAAAGCACAGGTAAATATAAAAGGCCACAAAAACTGAGCCCTTAAAGAGACTCTTGTGACGGCTTTGTTCTGGACAAAGCTCCTACCTATCATCAGCAACAGCATGATGTAAGCATCAGAGTTGTTTTACTGGGTAAAGCAGCTCTGGCATGCTTTCAGCAAAGACTAGGTTACTCTTCAGCTGAACTCCATAGACAGCTTAGCAAATCTCAATGTGCTTGAAGCTTAGAGAACTTCCATTCCCTTACAGCTGAGAATTTCACAGAGCAAAGGGTACTGACGAGCACAGCTGTGAGATCTCCTCGTCCTTCCTCAGAATATCCCAAAGACCACAACACAGGCAACCACAACGGTGAAAAAACCACTTCCTCCCAATAAATGGTGGGGGAGGCAAGGTAAGGACATACAGCACCCTTCTCAGGCTGCAGATAACCATGAGAGCAGATAACATCAAGAACAAAAAGCTCAGAGGTGTCAGCAGCCACATGGGTGGGTGCAGACCTTGGAGAAGCTCCCAGATTTGCATAAACCCAGCCCAGGCTGTTTTGGCTTACGGAGGCCTGGGATGGAGAGGTAATGTGGAGATGGCTCCCCCCATCTCTAGTCACTTTGTCAACACACAGGAGGACAGTCTGTATTGCTCTGGAGGAGGCAAGTCAAAACTATCTTCCAACGTGCACATTTAAAAAAGCTGGGAGTAGCTGATCTCAAGAGTAAAACACAAAATTTCAATTAGCTGCACTTTGAGCAGTTAGAGGTAGTGTTTCTACACTCAGGAGCAGAAAGCTCACCTTGGTTGTCAATGGTCACAAGCTGCTTTTCAAGTGTTTCATGGTCAAAGTGGAAGGCTTCCAGCACTGTCTCTAACAAGCTGCAGAAGGAAAACACGAAGAGGGATCAGCCCTCTGCACATAAAAAGGAGGGGCTGCATAGACTGACACAACAGAAAATCTTCAAAGCGCTTTTTGGAAAACTTCAGACTCGGTGACACTGAAGCATAAGGAGGTTTATCCTGAACAACCCAGGAAATTAAAACTGGTTGCTTTTCGGCTCAATAAGTTCTGCGGCCTAGCTCACTGTGAAACATCACAGACTGTGGTACTGGAGCAATGGAGGTATCCCAGGAGCAGAGACAGCCGAACAGAAGCAGAAGCTGTTAATGCTGGCATGCACCCAGTGAGACACAGCATGAGAAAGTCATGACCTGCTAATCCTTCATAGTTGCAGGCTGCAAGGCCATGCTCACTTTCACTTGTGTCAGCCCACCTCAAAGTCAGCAATCTCTCACCCCAGGGAAGAGGCTAAAATCCATGTAATGCTCCTTAAGACACTGAACATTGCCTTAGCAGTCTTTGGAGAAACTTAAAGCAGCATCACTCACAGGACCTACCTGACTCCCAGCTTCGGACTGATCTGTCCTGTTTGCAGGACATGGATGAAATGCTTTAAGTGGTACAAGTATGCTGACCATGAGAGATGTCGGCAGACAGCTCCAACAACTTCAACTGAGGCCGTTACCATGTTTTCATGCTGCCCAAAAGAGAGAATTCAGTTGCTGTCAGCATTCATGATGAACACGTGTCTAAACCATACTTTACTCAAAGGAACAAGAGGCAGAAGAAGTAATGTCTGTCTAGTGGGGATGCTTGGTATTCAGCTCTTTTAGGTCTCCTTCTGATCATCAGGTAAAAAAAAACAAACCACCAAACAAAAAAAATCACAGCTCACCAAGCAGATCTGACTCGCTTCCTCCAAATATTTTTGCACACATTTAACTTTTCTTACATAACTCAATCTATGGGGTCACTTGTGTGAAGAGCTAAAAACCAGTCAAGATATATCTAACCACACAGCATATTGCTGGGCTAAGCTGATCAACTAGAAACACACATCCTTAACCCATTTCTGATGTGAAATAAAATGCGTTTGTTTCTTCACCAAGGTTTCAATCAACACATTTTACCTCCCATTGGTCAAAGAGTGACCGCAGTCACTCTACTGATGGGCACAGTCTGCACGGCTGCAGGCACTGGGTCCTGTGTGTAACTAATTGTCTCGGCGTCAGAGGAATATTTCTGACAGCAAGTGAAGTGGACATTTGCTTGGTCTGACATAAGCAGCTCTGCTGTTCTCCTGACAGTGTGCAGGGAACCACAGAAGCGTGAAACCTTGCTCTTCCAAGTCACAAGTAGAAACTCTGTCCACACTGGTATTAGAAGCAATTTCACCGCATATATTTCCGACAAAATGTATGGCAAGTGACTAACAAAATATCACCCTTCAAACTTTAATTACAAAGCTGCTAATGATTTTGGAGGTTTTCAGCAGATTCCTGCAGTTCCCCCGTAACTCCAGAGAAAACAGTATTTATTCCCACCTCAATTTCTGGGCATAGCCTATGCTCCCCACCACACACATTCTGCTGCCAAACATGACTAATCTCACAACTGAACAGGAAAAGAGCAGTCTGGAGGCAGAAAGAAGAAAAATAATAGCCTGATTGCAAAAAATGGAAACAAATATAACCCCAAGTGAAAAAACAGAACAAACCAAACCCCAACCTCCAAACAGTTAAGAGATCCACCTTCGAGAAACAGGACAGGTTTAGCAGATAGAGGACTGGGCCCAAACTCCATCTGCACCTTCCAAATCCTCTTTCTGCCACCAAAAGCACAGTGCTCTTGTGTGAAAGGGGAACACTCACTCCACAAACCTATCAGCCTTCTAAAGTGGTTAGGTCTTTTAAGCAGAATGGAATACAAGAAAGGTGGAAATATTAAAACGGATGCATTCAATTTAAAGCCTACCTTAAGCATTTTTTCATTAAAAATGGCAGTAGTAGCATAAGGCATGATGTAGTTCTGCAGGGATTTAGAAGACAGCACAAGCTTTTCTTCAGTGAGCTGCTTAGCCAGTTTCCTCAGAGCTCGTGCCCTCCTGTGGATCTGAGCCAAACATGAGAGACAGTGAATGAGGTGATGACTGAGTCACCGCTAGCATGAGCGGCATGGTAAGTCCAGCAGTTCCAAAAATGCCTCAATTTTCAGTAATGGCATAAAAACATATTATGGTCATTTCCAAGAATAGGCCATGCCCTTTTCCTTCTGTCTCTGGGCTTTCACTAGCCTTTTGCCTCAATAATTATTCCAGCTCAATAGGATATTTTACTGTGAACTCACAATCGTAAGACTCTGTGATCTTCAGGTATCAGACAAGAGAGGCAACTGATACAAGATGAGAAGGCCTGATAAAATTACAAGGAAAACCTTTAGACTCTACACATAATTCCAGATGTAGCAAAGGCGCTCTCTGCATCTCTGAAAGCAGGAGAAACACTGTACTTTTATACTCAAGAAAAACCAGGAGACCAGGCTTCGTGCAACATTTCCATTACAAAGGTCTGTGAAGAAAAGGGGCTGCAGAGCCTTCAGACAGTGAATAGCAGGGGACAAGCTAGAAAAAAAACCCAAAAGACCTGTTCCCAGCCTATGTCAGAGGGATCCTCAGGACACCACTGCTGACTGTGGGCCGGGTCACAGACAGGTTGTAATGTGGAGTTGCGCCTGCTCAAGATGATGAAAGATCACTTAAAATGAAAGCAATTCTTTCAGCTAAATTAGGAAGAGGTAAAAACCAGCACTGCCAAATCATAAACCCAAGGAATTTCTAGACAGAAACCTGACTTTGATTCACAATCACCCAAGTGACGATGCCCATATCCCTTTTTTTTAACAATACCTCATGACACAGGTTGAATCTCTCTGTAAAGACAGTGCACAGATGCTTTGGAAAGCATTATCCCACAGTGAAATGCTTTTGCTTTGGCAGGGGGAGAGAGGCACTACGGAACACCTGTTGCCTTTTACCTGCATGTGTTTCATGTTCTCAAAGAAGTCCATGTCGGGATCATGGCGGTTGGTCAACTGGACCAAATCCCGGAATGCGCGATTTCCTGGGAAGGTCTGAATGAGGCAGGAAAGCAACGATGTGTAGTCCTGCTGGATGCTCTGCAAACAGCAAGCAGTGAATGTTAAGTACCGCTCGGAGAGGCTGCTACACACTCCTCAGAACAGCAATGCTGTCATTTACAAGTGTTTCAGGCCAACAAGTCCTACTCTTTGGTAACACCAAATACACCTATATTTTGGACTGCACATAAATTAAAGTCTCCCCTCCAAAGAATGAGCTACAACTAAGAAAAGCTGAACAACCGCAAAGATACACAAGACAGCTGAGCTCTGTAACATTTAGATTTTCATAAGATTTCAAATGAAGGGTAAGTTTACTGTGGGTACCTGCACTTCTTACGCCAGCAAGGGACTCATGTAGCTCATCCATAAAATTTCTCTATTGCCCTGGTGTCCTGAAGACAGCTGGAGATACGTAATCAGATAGCACTGCCTTACCTCAGTCTTACTCTTCAGCCCCCTTCTCACAAACTCCAGGAGAGTGTGCTGGATTAGCTCCTTGTAGTTATCTTCTGTGTGGTCGATTTCTGCCAGTCGGTGGATAAAACTGGTCAAGCAAAGGCTTGCATTGTCACTAAGAGCCATATCCCCTAGCTGAGTGGATGAAGAAATTGTACCACATTAGTCTGGATATATGACACATTTTTCTCCCCAAAAGACTGGACTGAACAGTACTACTGGACACAACCTAAACAGGCCTGTGAAGACCCAGTAAATCTACTCTTGACACCCTTCCTGTAGAAGTCCTGAATTAATACATACCCTTCCCATCAGAAAAAAATCCTTTTAGATTTACCAGCAGGCCCACACAATCAGAGCATGCTGCAACCAAAAGGAGATCATCCTTTCAAGACTGTAATACGTCTTTTATATAGTACAAATTGACTGAGCAGTTCCAGGGCTCACTGACAGAATGGTGCACTGCACCTGGGTGAGTCTTACAGACGAAAAGGAAAGCAAACAAAACTTAAGAACAGGTGTTTGTAAGAAGCCTCAATCTGCTCTTTGAATGCTTCACAGTGTCAAAAAGCAGCCGATAGAAATAATTTGGAAGTGAGATTCATCATGGACACGTGGTGCACAAAGCAAGACAAGGAACATGCAGCCAACCTGGATGGTATAGAAGCAGTTGTGCATAACGGGGATGAGGAAGTTGATATCCACTGCTTGCATTTCCTTGATGTGGGCTGTGATCGATTGGAATGCTGACAGACGTACATCGAAGTCAATATCATCAAGATGTCGTTGATCAAAGGCATTCAACTAAGAGAGAGTAACAAGTCGTGCGTGAAAAAGGCCAGGAACATGACAATACAATGTTGGGGAAAAAAGTGAGCAAAGAAACTGTGCTTACCTTAACAACATCAGTAATGTACTTCAATTCACTGTCCAAATCAGATAAAGTCTGAAAAGAAACATAAAAGAAAATAGTTTAACTGTTATAGTTGTTAAAAATTTGGAGAACTCAAGACACTGCCACTTGAGACAAAAAATAAAGCCAGCAACAGCAATCACCTTTCTCCTGTTAGAAGCTTAATAAAAGCCATTCTTCCCTCAGTTGGAAGATGTGTGTTTTAAGTTCCTAAGTTTCTAAGTATCTACCCTGAGTGTTTCCTGGATTTTCCAGCTGAAAAAAAGTTACTTAAGTCATGTCAAAACAGCCTGACTGCTATAAATCTGTAAGAGATGACCATAAATAAAAATCATCCTCAGGACGTTGAAATCCATTCTTATTTCATAAAGATACAGGATTCATTAAAGATGAAGTGTGCGTTATTTGGCTTCTCTTACACAAAAGAACCCTGGTGATGCTCACATCAACCAGGCTGTAAACCAAAACTTTTACAAACTTTCACGCAGCTCATTAATTTCTATCATACACAATTCTGTTACTTTCACTTAGCAGATGATGTAGATTAAAAAGCTTTTTAAGCTCATATACAACAAAGATAAGTACTGCTATTTATTTAACTCTTGATCTCTTAGACCAAGTTAAAACAAGCACAGAAAGACACATAAAAATGCAATACCTGAAATACCAAGCACAATTTATGTCGAGACAGTTTGTTCTGGATGACAGAAAAAAGCTTTGCCAGTGGTTTGAGAAAGCTTGTAGGGTTTGAGCAATGCCTCAGCAAGTTCTGCACTGTTTCCAGAATGTCAATCTCTGTACCCTGAAAGAGACAGATAACTGTCAATAAATACTGAAACCTCATGAGATTATTTCATTTCCTTGGGAAATATTTCAAGACACAGAGTGAACTTCACCACTTTTCTGTATTTTGTTCAGATCACAGATACTGAATGAGAACAAAGAATTAGGAGGACACACTCAATGCAATCATCAAGTCTGTCAAAAGCACTTGCAACCTTTCAGTTAGGCACAAACATAGTGTTAGAGATGGGTGCCATCATGATGATGACTTCATATTTTTTGTCTTTCCTCAATGACTCAAAGGTCAGGAGAACTAAGAGAGCTTTAAAAAGTAGTCTAACCTGTGAAACGAACACTAACAGCACCATATACCTGTATGATCTCCCTGAACGGAAATCATACCTGGTCTCCTAATGATTCACAGATTTAAAACCCAAGAATCCTCTGGGAACAGCTAAATAACCACTTGCAAAGCAGAAGCTACAGGCTGCTACTTAGCAGTTCCTTCTGCAAACCTCCAATCTCTCACTGAGCAACTGCATGTTTTTAAGAAAAACAAGACCCAAGCATTGATCCAAGGATTCAGGCAATCAAGCTGAACAATCAATAGATTCATTCATGGGACCATATTCCTGAAAACAAGGTTTGGTAGTGAGGGAAACCCAGACACAATAGTCTACCAATATCCTCAGTTCTTGATTTATTTAACTGTTTACAAAAGCCTAAGCCATGGAGAGCTCTGCTTCCTTCAACTGCAGCCCATATGCTTTGCCTGCCTGACAAATTTAGGATTTAGGGAAGTTTCAGTTCTGAGATACACTTCTGTACCCGCAGATGGATTCCTTAAGAGTGGAAGCAAAACAGAATGCAAGCAGAAGATACGGGAACATGTTAGTAGTACTGTGTAATGTTTGCCTTTCATTCTGCAACAGACCAATGTAGCACTGCCCATTACACAGCATGTACTGCACACTCAACCTATGTATTCATGTTGCTGTACAGATGCTGTGGCTTTGGATTTGGGGTGCATAAAATCCACAGTGAAGAGCTTTTTTTTCCAAACACTGCAAGGAATTTGGTGGATTGACTACAGTGGCAAAGGAGGTGAAGACTGCATAAAAACTTCTGCAGACCTATCCCATGAAAAGGTGGAACAGAGTCAGCCTGGGCAGAGGCAGCCCTGCAAAGTATCCAGTGAGCCGTACACATCAACATGCAATGGCACAATGTCCTGAGAAGACTACAAACACATGAAGAGTTGATTTCAGGGTAACCACGAGAAATGGCATGTAATCAATAAGACTATTAACCGCATCTTAAATAAAGATACTGAAAGAAAGTATTATAAGTTTAATGGGGGGGGCAGTAATTTCTACCTACCTGCTCCATGTTACTCTGATAAAGGAACGGGAGGAGAAGGCTTACAAGCACTGAATTCTGACTCTTTTCTTGTATAAATTTGCTGATCCTGCACAATGAGACAAGGTAATTTACTATTTCATATCAATCCAATCCCCAGTATAGGGCAAAAAACTCAGTCAGCACCAGTCCCACGTAACAGGGCTTCATCAGCCCATCCAGGCTAATAGAACATAACCACCAAAACTACGGTATCAGCCCAAGTATTCAGTTTCACATGACTGCAGGCATTTCTGCACCTTTTCCTACCCTCAAGAGGCATTGGTTTTGAATACTAGCAACAGAAACAGTTAGAATCAATTGCTGAAAACTTTTACCTCAGTCACCAACAACTTGCAAGGTCAATGACAGATCCAGGTATTTTCAACTGCTCTAAATTTAAATAGTTTGAGATGCAATGTTTTTAATTTGGAACCTATTACTAAAAGCTCCTTTCTTCCTCCCTCCTCTCAACTTTTTAACTGTTTTGAGCTCTAAAGAATCACTTACTTGGAAAGTATACTCAGCTCTTTGCTGACTTGAGCTCTATACTTCTTCTTTTTCACCTTCTCCATATTCAACATCGTTTTGCTGAAATACTGAAGTATGGCAGGAACATGAGGCAGAACTAAGCGGCAACCTAGGCTGAGGGTCTCTGTAAGGGATACAACATTTAGCAACACCTAATTCTGTGCTGCAAGCAACAGAAGGGAGGTCCAACCCTACACAAACAAAGGGGGAAAGGGGGAAACGTAGACAAAGGAGGTTTGTCATCAGTGGAAATAAAAAAAAAAATCAGTGGGACCTATGAATGTGAAGGGCAGCTGGCTGCTGGGAACATGCACCAGCGCTTACTGAGACTGAGTCTAACATGTCTGAGCTGGGACCAAAGAAAGCACACACAGAGAACAAAAGCTCTCCTCACAGATTTCAGTAACAGCCCTGGTAAGTGTGGGCTTATCAAAAGATACCAAGGATGTTCCTCGAAGGTAGTAACCACTTCCTAAAATGCCTGGAGCATTTGTAGTTTTCTTTATTCTACCACTGACCCCTTGTGCAAATCAAAGCTGCCATAACAAGGGCACAGTGAGAAGTGCTCTCCCTTCCTCTGCTTGTGAGGGTTACAGGTGAAAGATGGCTCCACAGCATCAAACACAGCACACCACCCTTCCTGTCTACTACCACTCAAAGATAAAAGGAATCAGTGGCAGGTCTTTCTTGTCAGGGAGCACAGACTAAATATCAAAGTGATACATGACCATGCACATACAGGGAGTGGGCCTTTATATAAAACTTGATGCTAGGCTCTGAGTCAAGTCAGCAATGCAGTTCTTGGAAGTTATCGTATCAGCTAAAGCTTCACAGACAAAACAGGTCAACAACACATTTTCCTTCTTCATAAGGCATTTCTCCATGCTCAGGACCCTAACACTCAAATGCGGGTATCACCAGTCATTAAACAAGCAGGACTTTACAGTTCTTCACCATGCCAAGACAAATTTGTACATTGACGTTTCCACCTCCACTGGGAGGTCTCCTTCCCTGGTATTGTCTAACACCTCCATCCAAAGCACCCAACGGGCCTCTCAACTCTTACGCAAACATACCTTCTGTCATGTCTCCAGTGACCATGACAACACAGTCAGTCACGCTCAAACTGGAAACCTGCTCCGTGGGTTCAAAATCTGGGCTGTTGAGAAGGCTATCAGCTATGTCCATCACCAGACTGGATGTGGCCTCAGACAGATTCTTGGCTGACAGCACAGCAAACACATTTGACAGTATATCACACTCTGGGTGATCTGGCTGCTGCTTAGCCAGCAAGGGGAAATACCTGAGAGAAAGATTATAAAAAAGGTTGGCTAAAATTTAAATTCAGAACTTTATAATTCTTTTGTACAAGAAGTCACACAAAAAGGTAATGACTGCCTACTACTTCAAACAAGAAGAAAGCATAAAAAAAAATACAGAATGACAGTGTCGTGAAAAATAGAATGAATGGAGGTTGAAAGGTCATCAACCCCCTTTTCTTGCTTCAAGATAGCATCACCTAAACCTAACCTTTTCTCCACAGATGTTTGTCCATGTCTCCCGTTAGTCTGCTCCTAACCTAACCATTCAACAGAATTTTTTACAGGTTTGTATGTAAGTTCTTCCTGCCTACAAATTATGTCTTAAAACAGATACTGAATACTTTTGCAAAGGAAAAGCAGTGATCTGTGGAAGAGGCAAAAATCACTCAAGACAGCTGAGCTGGAATTTCTCACAGTATCTGCATAAAAAAAAAAGTCTCTCTTACAACTTTCAGCACCAGAATCTCTGTCACAGATTCTGTGCTGAACCCACCCACATTCTTTCATAAAATAGAAAGAAATACGGAATGTAAACACATGAATGAAATGATATATTATAAAACTGAGTTCCCACCTCCCAAGATCAAGAAGTCATTGATCAAGACAGACATATTCTAAGAAGTCAGCCCTCCTCCTCATCCATCAGCTGGGTTTGGGCTACATATGTGCTTAATTGTTACTATATGGGAAGAGCAGCCCACTAAAAAGAGAGTTATTGCATAAATTGGAAAGCTTCCCAACTGCATCTGGACTGCTATGAAAAGAATAAGAGTCTAACAGAAAAAGAAAATATGGGTTTTGACGGAATTATTCATAACTTGCTAGTGTGTTCTTTTTTCCTCGAGTTTCGTGTACTCAGAAGTACTTATGCTTCTTCATGAGGACACTTACCTGGGATTCTTACTCCAGGTGTGAATGAGTTTGAGCAGGAAAGTTGGAGAATACTGACTCTCTGAAGCCAATCTGCAGACCTAAATGAGACAAAAATCAGATACCGATGCAACAAGAGTAGGTAAAGCCACTTAAAAATCTCATCTCTAACAAAGACCTCACTACAATCTATAGTCTACCTTTCTTTAGAAAGTAATTTCATCATCATTTTTCCAGACTCCTTGGTATTTGTGGAATCACTCTTAGATTATCTTACTCCTATTTATACACTATTCCAGCTACCATTTTGCCCTCCCCTTGAAAGCGGCTCCCCATGAAGCCTCACATTTGCCACAGAGACCTAGCAACCACTCTCAGACGTACCTATGAGATCTCAAGCACAACACCCCACACTCTCTCCTCCCACACTTTCTACTCCCTGCCTGCAGCTCCTGCCATTCCAGCACCTGCTCTAGGTCTCCATGGCCTCGCTGCCACAAAGCACCCTCTCTGCTCAGGGAGAGGCTCGAGCACTTCACCGCACCCCAGAATGGGATCTCCTAACAGGGTTCTGTGTCCAAAACAACCCCACCTAAGAGCTGCCCAGCCTAAGGCCCACACAGCAGCTGCTGCTCCTCCACATGACTGGACACAGGCAAAAGAGACCCAGTGCACAGGCCTGGCTCCCTCCTCTCTGCCACTCTACTGCCCAGCAGGCTGCACGCAAGTCACACAGCTGGGTTTCCAGCCTGACCACAGCTGGACTGCCAGTAGGACATCATTAGTGAACACACAGTCAGGGGAGGCTCCAGTGCATTCGGGGGCAATAGCTAGGATGGTGCATGTGGGGTTTGGACTAGCTCAGTCTGGGCTCAAGACCTGAGTGCAACAGAAAAGATGGCGGGTCTGACTGTTATAGAAAGGTCTTAGAAAACTTCTTCTCCTGCCCACAAAGGCTGGTATTTTATTGCTCTGCATAAAACAGAGCTTTTCTGAATGATGTACAATAGAGAGAAAACTGTTAATCCAATCCTGTGGGAATGCTGCTGTGCAGGTTAATGATGTTGAGCCTCTGCAGCAAATTCCTGTAGTACAAAGGGCAGCAAACTCCAGTTTCAAGTACCTCCGGCTTAAAACAATTTGCCCTCTCCACGAGTTTGTATACACCTCAGTTCCATAGCCTGAACACAGCAAAGCACACAAGTTGAACGATCTGCCAAAACCAGATCTTCATGGAGTTCACTGGCAGGGACTCCCTCTAGAGGGAGCTTCTGGATCATGCTACCATCCAAGCCCCCAGACCGCTCTGTCTTCCTGACATCTACAAGGACAACAGGAATTTTAACTATTTAACAACAATTTTATATCTTGTTCAGATTTGCTCAGCGTTTTCAAATGCAATGCACCCCGAAAGCATTAAGTGATGACTTAAAGCCCGAACCCCATGCCTGAACTGCTCTGGGACTGCAGTAAATGTTCACTGCTTTGCTAATGTGGCACCCTGGCCTTGAAAAGGGCGCCATGGACAAACCAGGAACATAAAACGCCCTGTTGCTCAGCCCACTGAAATGGAGAGCTATATGCACCGCCTGAAACTATTTTATCCACTGTTTGTCTACATACACATACTACGCATCACATATTGTAACTGGTAGCGCAGAGAAACAGGGTAGGAGTAGACAAACACAACGTCTACAGAAGCAGATCTGGGGCTTCACAGACCACTCCAGTTACTCCTGGTGCTCTTTGACAGGCTTTTCTGCTGCACGGAAGCTGGACATTTGGACACCAGGAAAGCCTCAGCGGAAGAGCTCCACTGGATTCAGTCCATCTTGCTCAGTTACTCTTTGGGTGGGGGCAACAGCCTTTTGAGCAGGGACAACTCAACAGCCGGTACAGGCATTCCCTGATAACCTCAGAGCCCAGTGCACCGACACAGCCAGCACAATTTCATTTTAAATACTGTGTGTTCTCTCTTCCTCTCACAACAGCGCATTTTCCAAACTCAGAGGTGACCCGAATTTCTCTGATGAAGGCCACAACCCCGTGCTTTGTCACTGTGCTCACATGGGACTCCAAGCAGGCAGGCACAAAAGCACACAATCCACTGACAGACCCTGATGCGTCCTTCCTTTCCTGCAGCAGCATCTGCTTCTGCAGTCCCCTACCACCAGCCCAATAACTGTCACGCAGAAAAGCAGCAAAGTGCCCCCAGAAGTGATGAGTATTATTTTGCCTCCTTGAAGCATCCAGGGAAGAAATCTGCTTCTGTGCTTAAAGAGCAAAGAAATGGCACCCATTTTATTCAGATGAATTAATTTGTACTTTAGTCTGTAACTTGATTGTTCCAGGACTAATCAGACGTGAGCCAAGAACCAGGCCTTGCATAGAAACATCAGAACGCCAGAATCTGCCTGAGGCTGCATCCAATCCTGTGAGGGACATAGCTGACACAGTGGACTCCAGTGCACTTGGAGTTCTCTGCACAGTGCATGTTACACACGAGCTGTTTGGAAGAACAAGAAATACTTACCTGAGGCCATACCACTGCATGGAAAACTGCATCAATCTCATCCACACTAAAGCTGTAGGTCTCATAATCAGAAAAAAACTCCACCACAAGCTTGAGTCCAAGACGTCTCAAATTCTTCAGTGGATTAATGAACCTAGGCTGGACCTATGAAAACAAAACAAAAAACGGTAATACCTCTGCAGAACAATTGCTAATTACTTGCTCTAAAATTCAGTACAGCATTTCATTGACCACAGATACAACCTTTGCTGGAACTATCACAATATTCTTCTGTTTTCTCCTGTAACTTGTTCACAGTAGCAATCTACCTCTCACAGCTGACCTAAATTTTTCTAAGAGGTGCCGGTTCCTGCACTGAGTCAGCTACACAGGACTCCTCCAGCTCATGAAAATTTATGCCAACAGGTTTGAAGTAGCAACTGCCTTTTTTGGACACAATGCAGAAAGCTACATCACAGTTACATTTCCAGCCCTGACACTTAAATAATTCTGTTTTACACTGGAAAGGACTCAGATCAGCTCTCGAAAGCAAAGTTGTACTTTGCACACTGAGATCTACTGGGAAGAAAAGAAATCAACACAGACAAGGAGAGGCGGTAGGAACAGACAAGGCAAGAATGTGAACCACCTCCTCTGATGGTAATCGGGGGGGGGGACGGGGACGGGGACGGGGACGGGCAGGGGATAGCATTTGGTTACCGGAGGATGCTTCCTGTACCCATTTAGTGGTTACATTCCATAGCCTTTCTTGGGGAAAACATTTTGGTAAGGAAATCAGCCACACAGCTAATCATGAAGTTATTAACACACTGCTGCATTCTAACTCTTCTTTCTGAGAAGAGTCTTGAGTAACCTAAAATATTTCCATGCTGTGCAATGCAGCTCACAGCACAAACGTGAGGTAGCTCCACAGTGCAGAGGTACTGAACTGCAATCTCAGAAACAAGAGCCACATCAGAGCAAATAAAGGCCACTGTCCGAGGCTGGAGCTATGTCTTGGGTTCCTCAGGGTCTCCAGTACACATCACAATCCACCACACAGAATAAACACTTGTATCTCTTATATTGCAAAGCAGCTTTGGTGTCAAAGCCTCGCTGAAAGCCATCACTTTTTTTTATTATTTGATATACCTATAGACTTCTGAAGACACTACTCTCCACCATGCAATACACTTCTATACTCCCTCTGCACCCAAAATCACAGGTAAAAACACAAAGAGGAGATGATGGAAAAGGAATCAAACGTGCTCTTGCCTAGGACCTCCCAAGCTGCACTGAATGTGTACTAATGGAGTGCAATCAGCTTCCAGGCAGCAAATGAGCTGCTTGAAGGGCTAAAGAAAGCACAAACCAGGCTGCTACTGCTAATGGTGACCTCCAAGCGAAATAATGTTGGGTCTACCACTGTTCAGTCACCGTAAGAGCAGTCTTCTGGGATCAAGTCTTCGAGAGGACAAAGAAACTCAATACTGAACACAATCAGTAGGAAACAGTAAATGAATAACTCTGCTTAAAATGATTAAAGTTGATGTTTAACTCTCCAGGCAGCATCACTCTGCAATAAATTACTCTCTAACTCCAAGAATGTATTCTAATCATTAGCCAAGATAAACCAATTTCTCACACTCTTCCTTGAGCTTTTAACATCTCATGGGCTAATGAAGTGCTAAATTAAGTTCAGACAAATGACTGACCATCACTCCATACATTACACAACGATCGCAGGATTACGGTAGTAACCCTGGCAAAATGTGACCGTCCCAGCAATGAATGAAGCAGATTTTAAAACTCTTTTTCCAGTTTAAAACATGTAGGCACATACAATCCATTGCTTAAGTCAGACTGTGGGATGCTGCTGTCCTAAAATTTGCTCATCCCCTTCATAAATGAATACAGTTACAAGGTTCTGTGCAGCCTGCAGGCAACTATGGGACCTTGGATGCCACCTGACTGCAAGGGCTTGCTTTGATGGGTTGTTTTCAAGGCAAGTTCTAACTCAAATGCTCACAGATGGCTCTTGGCAAGAACACACGCACACGGTGACAAAATATTCATTACCTAACACCGATTGCTCAGTCTGCCATCACATAATTCCTTTCAACACCATAGTGATGATGATGACTGTGCAGTTTGCTTGTTTCATACCTAATATACAGTCGGGCTCTGCACTGGGCCAGACTCCAGCTTTCCTTTTCCTGTTTGGATTGAAGCATGGCAAAGGCATTGGTTTCAGAAAGACAAAAAAGCCTGACTCAATGTCATGGCTTCCAAATAGCCAGCACCAGACCCCCTGAGCTAGCCGAGCAAGAGCTCAGGGACCTCTGCACTGTTCTCCTGGGCACAGGGCAGCAGCAAGCCAACACGCCCCATCTTTAGGTGCAGCCAATCTTTAACAGAAAGTTTTCCTCACCTGACTCTTTCTGCACGCACAGCCATTGCATAGCAAGGGAAAAAAGCCTTTGCAGTGGTCTGCAGATAACCCGGTTGACACCCAAATTGTGACACAGGATTAGCATGACTACTCCTGATACAGAGCTAAACATGCTTCTAGTGTGCTGAAAGCATGGTTGGTAGTCATGTTCCTCCTGTATCCCACAACAGGGGACAATCACTGTAGATAGATAATCACTATGATCACCCACAATGCTGAGCTCCCCGGGGGTCTAGCCCTGCAACAAAACACCTCAAAGACAAGTTTTGCTCTGAAGTCCTCAGACCAGAAACTTTAAATCCTCTCCTCCTCCTGCTCAAATGCTTGAGCAGGTCCTTGCAGCCGAGAAACTGTATCTTTAAGGCAAATTTCAACTTCTAGCTGTAAGATCTTCTTCTGTTCTTACAACAAATCATTTAGCTCTCCCTCAAGCCCATCTGTCCACAGAGCAAGCAGGTAGCAATGCAGAGATATCACCTCCAACTCTCTCTTCAGTAACTCAACCAAAAATGCAGCCCAAAGCAGCTTTCTAAATACATTAACTCCACCTGCACTGCCTGAGCCCTGTAGCACTTTCAGACAAATATCATAGGCCTCTGTTTTGACAGACATCTAATGCTAAGCTTCACTCCATGCTGGCACCAAACTTATCTTGATCTGAAACAGTGAAGGCATGTGTACATGTGCAAGGTAAGGGGAGGAGAAGGGAAAGGAATTTAATGAGGGAAAGAAATTTAATTTACATGTTTGTGTATCATCTGCATATATTGTACCTTCTCTCTTTGTTGGAGGATGCAGGATACCACTGCCGTCATGCAGAGCAGAATCTGTAGAATTTCAGGCAGGTACTGACAGATCAAATGTCCCATGTTTTTCAACACAACTTCGAGACCGTTGAAGAGGCTATGCTGACGTCCAAGTGGCAGGACTTTAGCTAAATCCAGCTCTGAAGTACTTCGAAGCACTGCAGCCTGGCAAGGCCCTGCAACAGGCAAAGGGACAGCAACTTATCCAGAGAAGCACCACAAAGATACCTACTACTGAAAATAATTCTCAGTGAAAAATAGTATAATCTGGCCCTGAATTACAGATCCTCACATTCAGCATTTTAAATAAGGATGGCTCTGGGTCTCCACCTCTCTGTGACACTCAAACATCTCCCACTGCTACAGTATCAGAGCGCTTCACGACCTCTGTTTATTGCTACCACATGCAAGGCTAGCCTATGATGCCAGCCATTGTTCATTCCTGGCCTGCTACAGCTTACTTGCACAGCTGTGGCAAGTCATTCAGTTTTTCTGACCTTGGACCTGTAAAACGGAGCAATCATTCTTTGTAGGGAAAAGCTCAGAGGAATCCCAGTCCTTATCAAAAGTTTACTTCCATCCTTTCATCCTTCCAAGGCACTGTTAGAGATAAACTGAAGCACACAGCAGTACTAAGCATTATTTATCCTCCCACATCTCTACAGGTCAGGAATTACCATACCTCCAGGTTCTACTGCCTGTACCTACCATTACTGAATTGCTTCACAGCTTCAAAGAGTAGATCCAAGAACATTCGTATCTCTTCTGGCAGTGAGCCAGCAAGAAATCGCAGAACGATCGACATGCGAGTGCCCGCTGAAGACTTGCCCTGTGTTTTGCTCCCTGTTTTGTTTCTCATTCTGCCATAGAGAATTCTTAAAGAGCCAAAAAGAAGTTGCATTAACTTTCAGCAAGCCATCTGTTTCCTAGCCTCTTCTTCTGCAGGAGAAACTCCATTTAAAAATGTTCTCTAGTGAGAACAATCTGAGTGGAAGTCCCCTCTTCAGGGTCTCCACTGAACTACGATACATTGCCCAAAAAACATCCCAGTGAAAGACCAGCTTCTACTACTACAATGGAAGCTTTGCTGGAGACTTCAGATATAAAACTAGTTATCTGTATGATAACTTGCATCACTGTATCTTAATAAAAATAAGTGGCAATACTCAGTGAACTGTTCTCACAGTTCTCTCTAAGCCTTAGCAGAAATAGTACTTACCAAAATGCTGTTTTTAAAGAAAACACTATTTGCATAACACATTACATAAATGTGTTAATACGGAAACCATACAGAATATCACCAACTAACTTGCCAAACTATACCATCAACCACAGGTTTATCTCAACTATTTAAAATGAGAAGCAGCGGCATTACATCTCTGCTCATGGTACTTTGACATGAAACTTTTAAATTCGCATTTCATGACACACCTCATAAGAACAGGGATGAGATCTGGTCGATGCTCTGTTTTTACTACTGCGGTCTCCTCAGAAATACTGAAATGGACTATCTCTTCTTTAAAACTCTTGTCCTCCAGTAGTCTTTGTAAGTTCTCCCTGAGAGTAATAAACATTATTTGAGGTCAGATATGGTTTCTAAAAATAAACTGACACACACATGCGCATCTATATCTAATTACTTACCTATCTAATCTATGCTGTATATAAAACATTAAAGTACTATCTTCCCTCCCTTTTAACAAAAAGTATTAAAAAAGCCAGCAAGTTCAAGCTAATTATGTAGGAAAGTACGTCCTGGACACATTCGGAAGATATTATTCAACCACAAACTACAGTTTTATGCTGTCACTTTCTCTGTGTGGTTATAAATCATCAGTACAAAAGACCTCTTTGAAAATGACGCAACTACTAAGCACACCCTATTAAGGGACAGAATGAAAGTGCTGCCATTTTCCTATAAACAAAAAAGAGACACTGATCAACCTCAAGACCTTATTTCCTGTTTTAGATAGGAAATATACAGCTGGCTAAAATTAGAATTTATGTATGTGTCTTCAACAAATACAGGAAAGGCTCTCTCTTTGAAGCAACTGACCCCAAGCAGGCTTCTGATACGACAGCAGGCTCATTCACTGGTGCTAAAAATAATAAAAAAGCTTTTACCTGTATGGCAGTAGATGAGGATGCTTGTATGTCATTATACAGTCAAGAGCTATTCTCTGTACATTCTGGTCTTGATGGGACAGTAACTGAAAACGACAAAAGAAGAATCTAGAAGGCAGAAGTGCTTACTGAAAATACTGAAACAACCCGAAGGCTCCAAACTCCAGCAGGTTTTGGACTAATCAAAATGGGAACAGTATGCATGTGTTGCTAGTACAAAGCCAAGTTGCAAATACACAAACTGTCACTCCTCAAAAGCAGACACAGTTGCTGGTAGTTCATATATACTTTCCCCACTTCACCATCTACATAGGATAGTTATAATACTTGGTTTTTCATAACTGTCTTTTGGACCACTGTCAGGTTGCGTTTTCAACCTCCAAAACCAGTTACCAACTGTGTACCTGGGAAGCCTGGATTAGAAGGCAAACCACCCAAACCATCCCAAGACATCTATCTGTATTTCTTTCCTCTGACAAACACAAAATACTCGTAAGACTTGATATGCAAAGTCTGAGATTTGCCCTGTCTTGAAGATTACTCCTCGTAACCCAGGCACTAAGAAACCATCATTTCCCCAAGCGGCACCTTTGTCAGTTCTTCAGTCTCCTACCAAACAGCACAGTCTAGAATCAAAGGTCACTTTGGCATGACATCCCTTTCCTAGAGGGACACACCAGCCACGACAATACATATGCTAAGATACAGAAATGGCAAACAGTAAGTGATGAAGTAATCTCTCTTCATACGTCAGGCTGTTCTTCACACACTGTTTTGACCTGTACACATCTGTTCACCCTTTCTCCTAGAGAGTACAGGCAAGCAAACACACGGACCAACTCTTTTCCTAGGCAAAACTCTGAGGTTGACTGAAAAAGAGTGGATGTTCATTAGAGATTCTCAAATTTGGGGACTAATGAATGGACCTTTCAACTCCCAGACTGGGTGCAAGGCAAAACCCAGGTTCGTACTAACCGGTTTGTACCATTTAATACAATTCTACAGCCCACTGAATGCAGCCTCACAAAACACAAACTAGGAACAATTAGAGCAAACCCCAATGATCTGAAGAAATCCACAAACTGGGAACCAACAAAACCCAGTAAAATTAACAAAATACCCTTTCAAGGGGATAAAGACTTATAATCCCTCTTCAGAGTCATGTTTTTGACAATTCCTTCAGGGAAATGCCTCAAAAATAAATCTTATCAAACTGCCAACTC